>ERZ856578.1480-NODE-1480-length-44154-cov-61.676067_pt1 | contig 44154 bp, 34 predicted proteins | sample MGYA00514384_ERZ856578 | MGnify/ENA primary metagenome ERZ856578 (study PRJEB29103, sample SAMN06111958) | human gut metagenome | biome: human gut; feature: ankylosing spondylitis patient; material: healthy_person | host: Homo sapiens | place: China:Hangzhou...
GGCGGGGGCTATCGCAGGAGGAGCTGGCGGAGCGGCTGGGGGTATCCCGGCAGGCGGTTTCCCGCTGGGAAAGCGGAACGGCACTGCCCGATGCCGGAAATCTGCGGCAAATCAGCCGGCTGTTTGAGGTATCGGCGGACTACCTGCTGGATGAGGAACGGGAAAGCCCGGAAGGGCCGGCCGCTGCCGTAGCGCAGAAGCCGCACCGGACGAACGGAAAGGTGATCGCCGGGGGTTGCATGGCGATGTTGGGCTTTTGGGGGAATGTGATCATTTATATCGCTTCCCGGTTTGTGGAGGTGATGATCCCCCGCAAGGTGTGGAGCACCGACCGCAGCACTTGGCAATACTGGTGGAACAGCAATGTGACCGGCCACAGCTGGAAGTACTTTGTGCAGAAGTATGACCTGGAATGGTTGGTAGCGGCGCTGACCGTGCTGCTGATCGTAGGAGTGGTGCTGCTGGTATGGGAGAGAAGGAGAACACTGTAAAAGCAGAAAGTCTGCGGGCGATCTAGGCTTTTGTGGGGGCTGCCCAGGCCGGGAACTGGATTTTTAGCGGATGAAAAAGCAGGGGCAAAGCCATGGAATAGTACAAAGCATGAGTGGGACGCAAAAAGGAGGAGAACCATGACCTATACGGAATTTAAGAGAATGCATATTGACCTGGGGGCGCTGGGCGCCGAGGGCGGCCGCAATGCGGTGCGCTACACCTGCACGCCGAAGGGGGCTAAGATCTTTGGCTGGGCGGGGGTGGATGGCATCCATTTCTGCACCATAAAGGGCTTTGGGGAGACCATCTTTTCGGTAAGCCCCATGAACCCGGGGCAGGACTGTGTGCAGCCATTGGCACGGGATATGGGGGACTTCCTGCGGCTGCTGCTGGCCTGCGGAGATACCGCCGCGCTGGAGCAGGCGTGGATGTGGACTGAAGCGCAGTTTGAGGAGTACCTGCGGGAATATCCGCCGACCGAGGATCAGCGGGCGGTGATGCGGGAGATTGAAGAGAAGTGCGGCCTGACCCCAATGGAGGAACCGTGGCGATATCTCAAGAAAGTGCGGGCGGAAACAGACTGCTCCGAATTGCGGTTTGAGAAGGAATATGAAGAACTGCTGCATCCGGTGAAATGCGAACCGCAGGAATGGGCGGTTTATTTTGAGTATGGGTTTGGCGGAAAGAAGCCACGGCACCGCCCCGGCAGAGAAATCACGCTGGGGAAGACATTTACCTGGGGCAAAGAGGAATGGCTGGCCCCGGCCATGTACTGCTGCAGCGAGGGGGTGGTGTTGGATCTGCTGAAAAAGGTACCACTGGAGGCGCTGGAACGCTTTGCGGAAAAGTGGGGGCTGGAGGAAAACGGCGAGCCCCGGCGGGAGCTGACCCCGGCGGAGCAGGACGCGATGGAGGCGGAAAACCCGATGGAGGAGCGTTTCCGGGCAGAGGTGACGGTAAACGGCCAGCCGCTGCGGGAAAGCACTGGCTATGGGGTATGTTGGAAACCGGAGGATGGCTGCTGCGATGAGGATGCTGACCGGGTGCTGGAACATTATGAACTGGAACGGGACTGCGGCTGGGCCATCTGGCGGGTGTGCTGCCCGTGGAATGGCGGAAAATTGAAACCGGAAACGGTGGAATTAACCATGACGGCCGAGAAAGAGGCAGTGGACGGGGGTACATTTACGGCGGAGCCGGGCAAAACAGTGCCGCTGACCGACCCCCGCACTGGGCTGACCCATACGCTGCGGGTGCTCTCTTTGACGCCGGAAACGATGGACCGCAGCTTGCTGCCCCCGGTGGGGATGGAATTCCCGACGGAATATGTAGAGATGCAGTACACGCTGGAGCCGCCGCTGCCGGTGGGGGACTTTGTGCTGGTAGATGCGGCGCCCGGCGATGAGGCCCGAGCCTGCAAAGTGGAAAGCGGCTTTACGGCGCAGGAGAGCGCCTGCATCGGGATCATCGGTGGAGCGGATGGCCCGACGGCGGTTTTTGTTTCGGGCAAAGGCGATGAAGCCGGGGAGGATGTGCGCGCGGCGTACTCCTCGCTGCACTACAAGCCGGTGGAAACCGTGACCTGGCGGGCACGCTTTATGGCGCGGCCCAAGGAAGCGGTGACGGTGACGCTGATGTAAACGGAAGGCCCGGTGGGAATCAGGGGGATTCCTGCCGGGCTTTTGTTGCTTGCGCCGCTGTGGGGGAAAAGAGCGGCGGAGGGGGACGGCCCGCAGGGCCGCCCGCCGCAGGCGGGCGTAGGCGGCCTTTGGCCGCCCAGTTCCGGCAAAGCCGGAACGCCCTGCGGGCCGAACGCCGGATCTTGCAGGAAATAGAGAGGGGATATTGCGCGAAATGAAGTGACGGAAAACCGCAACATGCAAAAATGTTCGTCATATTAGCTAAAAAAGCGTAAAATAGGGAGCATCTCGCCTGTACGGAGCATAAAAATGAATTTAAGAGAAATAAAAACTTGCAAAAAGTATTTACAAATGAAAATTAAGTGCTATACTGTGAACCATATTAATTCTTTGTGATACGAGGTGTAAACATCATGTCAACCGGTAAAAAGAAGCTGTCGCTGGCATTCTGGATCTTTTTAGCGCTCATCTTCGGCGCAGGCATCGGCTGGGGGCTGGTATATCTACCCGGCGGCGCAGCCTTTGCCACCAAGTTCATCAAGCCCATCGGGACGATTTTTGTAAATCTGCTGAAATTCATCGTGGTTCCCATCGTGCTGTTCTCGATGGTCTGCGGCATGATCAGCATGAAGGATATCAAAAAGGTCGGCTCCATCGGCTGGAAAACGCTGGTCTATTACATCTGCACCACCATTGTGGCGCTCATTATCGGCCTGGTGCTGGCCAATATCTTTAAGGGAGGATTCCCGCAGCTTTCAACAGAAGGCCTGGGGACCTGGGATAAACCTGTCAGCGCTGACTTTATGACCACGCTGGTGGATATCTTCCCCAGTAATATCGTGGCACCCTTCGCCAACGCCTCGATGCTGCAGATCATTGTCATTGCGCTGCTCATCGGCGCCGGGATCATCCTTACCGGAGAAAAGGGCCGGGCAACGGCCGAGCTGTTCGAGAGCCTGAACGAAGTGTTCATGAAGGTGATGATGTTCATCATCAAGATCTCTCCCATCGGCGTATTCTGCATGATGACCTGGGTCGTTTCCAACCAGGGCCCGGAAATTCTGGGCGATCTGGCAAAGGTACTGGGTGTTGCGTATCTGGGATACATCCTGCACGCCGTTATCACCTATTCCATCACCGTTAAGACGATGGGCGGCATGAGTCCCTTCAAGTTCTTCAAGGGCATGATCCCCGCGATGGTCTTTGCGTTTTCCTCCACCTCCAGTGTGGCTACCCTGCCCATCAATAAGGAATGTGCCGTGAACCTGGGCGCCAGTGAGGAGGTTTCCTCCTTTGTGCTGCCGCTGGGCGCAACCATCAATATGGATGGTACCGCGGTTTACATGGCGGTTAATACCATCTTCCTGGCCTGCTGCTACGGTATGAATCTGACTGTTGGCCAATTGGTCATGGTAGTAGTGACCGCGACCTTGGCTTCCATCGGCACAGCAGGCGTTAGCGGCGCCGGTGTGGTAATGTTGGCGATGGTGCTCACCAGCGTAGGAATCCCCGTGGAGGGCATCCTGCTCATCTATGGTATCGACCGTCTGTTTGATATGGGTCGTACCACCATCAACATCGTGGGCGATGCGGCCTGTGCCGTCATTGTAAGCCGGCTGGAGGCCAAGAAAGAGGCCAAGAAGGCCGCGATGGTCAAGTAATTAGGACATCTTCCTACATCTTTTTCATAATCTCTTCCTGAACAAAGCCGCGCGGGTCGTAATGATCCGCGCGGCTTGCTGTTTGGAAAATATAATTGATATGTATACCTTCGTTTAACAAGGACACACACGCTTTTCGGCAGCGAAAATCGGCGCTGACAGCGTCATCGTCCTTGACATACGCCAGTATGCCGGCGTCCTCTTCCTTGTCATCATCCGGTTTTCCCTCGCCGAAAAGTCCTGCGGAGTTTTTGCGCGGGAGAAATGGCGCCAGAGGAAGCGCGGAGCGGTAGGCAGGCTGGCGCCTGTCAACGCGACGCGCAATGTCGGGCGGTATTTATGCCCGCAAAAACCGTATGTGCTCTTGTTAAGCGAAGGTAAGTACTCCATATACAAAGCGCAGAAGAACCTCCTTGGAGATAAGTATGCTGCATCCAGCATATATAGCCGCTGTGTGGAAGCAGAGGCATATGCCAAGGGTGGAAACCCAGTGTATAAATACTTCCTCAAGGGCTAAAAGCAACTATACCCCCTCCAATTACGGAGGGGGATTTTACTATATTTGCCTGTGCTTTTTCTGTGCCCTTGAAACGCAGAAACGCGCAAAAAATAAGCAATAAGCGAAAAGTGTAAAAAGCCTGAAAGCCCGCATAAACAAAGGAAAACCCCGCATTTCTGCGGGGTTTTCTTTGGCGGAGATGGAGAGATTCGAACTCTCGAACCGCTTTTGACGGTTACACGATTTCCAGTCGTGCGCCCTCGACCAACTAGGCGACATCTCCATGTCGTTATCAGGATGGGTCAAGTAAAAGTCCTGACGAGAATTTATTATACCGTATTACCGGCATAAAAGCAACCCCCTTTTTGCAAAAAAGTTGCCCTAAAAGACATTTTTTCGCATTACGGGCAAAGAAAGGATTGCGCCCGGCCCTTTGGCGTACTATAATATTATAAATCACTTTCGGAAAAAAGGAAGGATAAGACCCATGAAACGAGTAGAGATCAAAGCACTGTTTGCGGAGCCGGAGCGCTACACCGCGGAGCCGGTCACTATCTGCGGCTGGGTGCGCACCCTGCGCTCCAGCAAGGCCCTTGGCTTCATCGAGCTGAACGACGGCAGCTACTTCAGCAATCTGCAGGTGGTGTTTGAGGAAAATAAACTGGCCAATTACGATGAGATCTCCCGCCAGAATGTCGGCGCGGCGCTTATTGTCACCGGCCGTCTGCTGCTGACCCCCGAGGCCAAGCAGCCCTTTGAAATCCATGCGGAGAAGATCACCGTGGAGGGCGCCTCCACCCCGGATTATCCCCTGCAGAAAAAGCGCCACAGCATGGAGTTCCTGCGCACCATCCAGCACCTGCGTCCCCGCACCAATACCTTTAGCGCGGCGTTTAGAGTGCGTTCTGTTGCGGCCCAGGGCATCCATAGGTTCTTTACCGAGCGCGGCTTTGTGTACGCGCACACCCCGCTCATCACCGGCAGCGACTGCGAGGGTGCCGGCGAGATGTTCCGCGTTACCACCATCGATCCCGCCGATCCCCCTCTGACCGAGGACGGCAAGATCGATTACAGCCAGGATTTCTTCGGCAAAGCCACCAATCTCACCGTCAGCGGTCAGCTGGAGGGTGAGTGTATGGCTATGGCCTTTGGCAAGATCTACACCTTCGGCCCCACCTTCCGCGCGGAAAAATCCTACACCGGCCGCCATGCCGCCGAGTTCTGGATGATCGAACCGGAGATCGCCTTTGCCGACCTGGAGGACAATATGGTGCTGGCGGAGGACATGATAAAATATGTGCTGCGCTATGTGATGGAGCAGTGCCCCCGCGAGCTGGAATTCTTCAATAACTTTGTGGATAAGGGCCTGCTGGAGCGCCTAAACCATGTGGTAAACAGCGACTTTGCCGTCTGCACCTATACCGAGGCCATCGAGCGGCTGCAAAAGGCCGATGTGGAGTTTGAGTACCCCGTAAGCTGGGGTGTGGACCTGCAGACTGAGCATGAGCGCTACCTCACCGAAAAGATTTTCGGCAAGCCGGTCTTTGTTACCAATTATCCCAAGGAGATCAAGGCCTTCTATATGCGCCTGAACGATGATGGTAAGACGGTGGCGGCCGTGGACCTGCTGGTGCCCGGCATCGGCGAGATCATCGGCGGCAGCCAGCGCGAGGAGCGTCTGGATGTTCTGCTGGACCGCATCCACGAGCTGGGGCTGAATGAGGAGGACTACTGGTGGTACCTCGACCTGCGGCGCTTCGGCGGCGCGCGCCACGCCGGTTTCGGCCTGGGCTTCGAGCGGCTCATCATGTATGTCACCGGCATCCCGAATATCCGTGATGTACTGCCCTTCCCCCGTACCACCGGCTTTGCGGAATTCTAAACCGAATATATATGCTGAAGTCCTCCGCGTGGGATCCCATGCGGAGGACTTCAGTTTGTTTATTTACGGAGGGCGATTTAATCCGCAGAGAAGGTTTGCCGGAAGAACCGCCGGACTATTTCAGTGGTGTCATCAGTGTGGTCCTCGGCGGTAATCAGATAGTATTCAGAGCCATACAGGGGATCCTTCAGTGGGACAGCCCGAATCTGGGAAGAGGGAAGCATCCAGTTCGGCTGGAAGGTGGGGTAGACCCAGTTGAAGTTTTCTACGCATACATTGCGCAGCTCGGAGATGTTCTTGGAGATGATCTCCAGCTTGGGCACAAATCCGGCTTGCTGGCAGTGACGGAGAAAACCGTCTGTTTGAATATCTCCGGTACGGATCCCTTCCCGGATGGGATCATAGTACAGGATAAAGCTCTGCTCCCGCAGGTCGCCCACATCTACTTCCGCTTGTCCAGCCAAGGGGTGGTCCGCCCGCATGACAATACATAGCGGCTGATTGTGCAGCAGGGTACAGCGGGTACCCGGTATGGTGCAGAAGGCAGGCGTTTTATTACGGTCCTCCTGCCAAAAGACACGAGTGACCAGCAGCGCGTCAAATTCCCGACTGCGCAGGCAGGCTTCGACCTCCGAGGATTGGTAAAATAGAAACTGAATATTGTGCCCGGGGGCATACAGATAGAATTTTTCCATCAGCAGGCACTCGGTTTTTATGCTGATGCGCCCCAGAGGAAGACCGATGGTATAGGGCTTCTCATCCTGGCCCTTCAGCCGGCTGATGTGAAACTCCAGCGATTCATATTGTCCCACCACCTGTGCGATATAGGGAAGAACGCTGGTGCCCGGCCCTGTCAGCTTCAGGCGCTCGCCCCGGACGGGACGGTCAAATAAGGTGATGCCCAGGGCCTCCTCCACACACTTCACCTGCCGGGAGACCGAGGAGGGTGCACAGGGGATCTCCTCAGCGACCTTGCTGAAATTCAGGTGGGTGGCCACCAGCAGTACAGTCTTCAGGTATTGGATCTCCATAGTGCGCCCTCCTTTTGGTTATGGCAGCGGGTAGGCAATGCAGCGGGGCTTCCTCAGTGTCTCAGTGACGGTAGGAAAGGGAATCCGCCCGAACAACGGATGTGGCATCCGTCTTTTTGGGGTCCTTCTTTTCTCCGGGCTGGGGGCGGCGGTTCCGGCGCAGGGCTTCATCCATGTGGATCTTGACGCCGCGGCTGGCCAAAGTGTGCTGCAGGGCGGGCACATCCAGCGCCTGCAGGCTGATATTCTCCTTGGCAGCCATGGAAACAGCCAAGCCGGCAGCTTCACCGGTGAGAACACAGGCGGGAATAAACCGTGCGACTTCCCAGCCGCGGCCGGTGGCGGAAACGATCCTTCCGGCTGCGGCAATGTTGGTAATCTCGGTATCGATGAGGCCGCCGTATGGGAACTCGTATACTTCGGCAGGGATTTCCAGCGAGTGGATCATGCAGCCGATTGAGCTTTCCACATACCGGTCAGGCACTACCTCCAGCTGCTCCTTGCCAACCAGCCGGCGGGTCATACGGAACTGCGGCATAAGCGGCAGGGTCATCTGCGCATAGGAGGGGCTCTGGTGCTGCTTTAAGTAGTTCAGCGCCAGCTTGCGGCTGGTACGGATATATCCGTTGACGCCCTCACTGGTGGTGCCATAGTACATGGGGATCTCCGCCTCGCTGTTATCGGCATCGGGGCGAAGCCCCAGCCAGCGCAGCGGCAGTGCCTGCAGGGCCTGCCCGGTCTCCAGGCCTTTTTTCATGGTATCCAGGTCTATTTCATGTGCCCAGTGGGAAACAATGCTCCGCTGTGTTTCGGTGGGAGCACCGGCCCGGAACATCAGGTCCAGGTCGCCGCTGGCATCCACAAAGGCCTTGGCCAGGTAGGCGGTGCGTCCGGATTTGTTTTCGACAATGACGCCCTTGCAGGTTTTACCCTCCATGATGGGCGCGCAGAAGTTGGTATCAAAAACGACCTGAATACCTTCCTGTTCCATCAGCTCATCCAGTGCGCACACGGCAGCCGGGATATTAAAATTGGTGCGGTAGCGGCCGGTGGGGGTGTCCACGGTATCGGGCCCGTTCCGCCAGCAATCTGGCAGGTTATCGTAGCCGTAGCGGATGCAGACATGCAGCAGCTCCTCCGCCAGGCCGCCATATACCTTGTGCCCCAAACCGTCATCCAGAGGCAGATAGATGCAGACATGGCCCAGGGTAGCCAGACCGCCCAGGATGATGCTTTTCTCCAGCAGAATGACCCGGGAGCCATTGCGTGCGGCCGAAACCGCGGCGGCTACACCGGCTACGCCGCCGCCTACTACGATTACATCCGCTTCCCCCGCAACGGGGATGGAATGGGATTGCTCAGTGATTTGCTTTGGTTTTTCCATTGATGGTATGCCTCGTTTCTTAGTGTATTATAGCAGATGCGCGGGAAGAAGGGAACAGGCCATATCGTCCCGGAAAAGCCGGTTAGGGCAGAATGTAGCTGCAGCCAAGGGCAATCACATAAACCACAATGATATAAACAGGAATCACCTTGATGGCATCGTGCCAAATAAAGCGGTTGTCTATCTCCTCACGGTCCAGCAGCAGCGCGGCGTAGATGGTACCTGCATAGGTCAAGAAGGCCATGTTGGCGCACAGGCTCAGCGTCGCGGCGGTAACAGATGCGCTGATCCCGGTGTCCAGCTGCATCTGGCATACAAAAGGCATGATGGCCGCGTTGCCCAACAGGGTAAGGGGGGTGCCGTTGCAGATGTTGGTGATGATGGTGATAACAATAGTAAGGAGAAGCAGCAGCAGCGGCAGCGGCATATTGCCGAATACGGGTTTAAGCAGGGAGATGATCCAGTCGCGAATGCCCAAATCAGCGGAAGCCATGGCATTGCCCAGGAAGGTGAAGCAGCCAACGATGCACACCACATTCCACAGGGTGCCTTCACTCAGCAGCTTCATGGGGTTGGCCAGCGGCTTTCCGTCTACTTTGATAAGCCCCAGAATGCCCAGCGCCAGCAGGAAAATGAGGGTAGTGCCGATAGGAGCCAGAACAGCGCTTCCGGGGAAGTCCTTCGGCAGCAGCGGGATCACGATGATATACAGGAAGGACAGGCAGAAGATGGTGAGAATGAGCTTCTGGCGCTTATTAAATTTCTTGGGAATGTTGCGCAGCGCCTCTACATTTTCAATATCCAGCTCCTTCAGCGGGGCAACATTGCACTTAAATACACCGGGGATCATAAAGGCCAGGATGCACAGCCATACCAGATTGACCAGGATGCACACGAACATATAGGTGAACATATTGATGCTCAGTCCAAAGCCCTGCATGCTGGTATTGATAAGGGTGTAAATGGTAAGGGCAATGCCCTTGAAGGGGAAGCAGAAATTACCCATGCAGCCCAGGTAGATGCCCAGCAGCATGAATTTGCAGAATCTGTCCTGCTTATCATAGCCGCACACATCCCGGATGGACTCATAAATGCCGAAGTACAGCAGCGCGGTGGGGATAAACCCGATGAACATGGAAACGATAAAGCTGGAGAAGAACAGCGAGAACAGCAGCGCGACCGGGCGTCCTCGAAGCGCCTTGATGCTAAGCAGCTTGCGCACCAGCACATCGATCACGCCGGCTTCCTTGAGCGCCACGCACAGCGCAGATACAAAGATCAGCTGGGGGACGGTAGAACCGCCCATCCAACTGGAAACAGCGGCGGAGGATGTCAAAAAGCCGCTGTATACCATGGCGATAATACCCAGGATAGCAGCTAGGGTGGACTGGGAAGTGAATACTGTAAGCAGAATAACGCCGATAAATACGCCCAGGGCATTGGAGCCGACCTGTGTAACCACGGAGAACGGGCCCAGAATCCGGCCGAAAAAGAACATAAAGAGGAACGCGATCAAAATGATCGGCCATTCACGCTTTTGGGCAGCTGACTTTGTCATAGTAGTTCACATGCAAGGCTAAGCACGGAGCTTTGCATGCAATCCTCCCTTCTGTAATTTTTATTCTCAGGTGAACGGTGATCTGCCGCCTTCGGTCGCGATCCGAAAACGGATTCCATAATAAATTGTGCACAATCTACACTTTTTATTTTAGAAAGCCTTGTGTATAAAGTCAATTGCACAATCCGCACGCACTGTTGCAACTTTGGCATGGAATTCGCTTCCGTCCCTATATGGAAGGTCCTCCCGCCACCCCGCTGACCTGATTGGCGGCATGGCTCTCCCCTGTGGGAGTGCCTCATCCCCCGCAAAAAATGTATTTTCTCATACTTTAGGATGATTTACACCGGCGGCAATGGCTGATAAAATATCACTAAGGCAGGAAATTCCGCCGATGCATCATATTTATTATTTCCAAAAGGGGCGTGCCCCTTTTCGGCTCCCGCGGGGCCCCGCGGGAGCAGGCCGCTGCACAGGGAGGGACGGCATGGCAAAAAATGTGCTCATCCGGCCTTTGGCCCGGGAACAGTACGATAAATTCATGGCACGGGGCAGGGTGCTGTTTTTCTCCGCGCCCTGCGGCTTTGGCAAAAGCATCCTGGCCGAAACGCTGCTTGCCGGGCAGCAGGTGCTTTCTCTCACCGCCGGGGAGCCGGACTTCGCCCTGCCGGCGGATGATAAGGACTGGCAGGTCCTCTTGATCGATGACCTGCGGCAGATGACCGAGGAGCCGGATCAGCAGGCGCTGTGCCAGCTCATCCGGGAATATGCCGGGCGCCGCTTTGTGCTGCTTTCCCGCGGGGCGGTGCCGGGCTGGCTCATGGCCTTCCAGTATGCCGGCCTCATGGCGGTGCTGGATACCAACGCCCTGCTCTGGGATCGGGAGGATATCCGGACACTGTTTCATCGGCAGGGCACCCCGGTCGGGGAATCGGTGATCACCGAGATCCTGCGGGAGACCAGCGGCTACCCGCTGGGCGTGGCGGTCATCGCCCACTGCATGGTCGGCGGCCGCCCCTACAGCCCGGAGCTGGTGGCCCAGTGCTACCACGAGGTCTTTTTCTACTTCGAAACCGCCGTTTATCGCCGGTTCGATCTGCCCATCCGCCGCTTTTTGCTGGAGCTGGCGCCTTTCGAGAGCTTCGATGTCGAGCTGGCCCGCATGGTAAGCGGAGACCCCCGTGCCGGGGAGCGGCTGGGCTGGCTGCAGCAGAATACCACCATGCTGCGCCCGGCCGGCGTCAATCAGTTCCGCTTCTGGGCACAGTTCCGCACCTTTTTGCTGTGGGAAATGGACCGGGAATACAGCGATGAAAAGCGCCGCACCGTGCTTAACCGCGGCGGCCTGTACTACGAGCTGAAGGAAGACTACAGCCACGCGCTGGAGTGCTACACCATGGGCGGCGATCATTCCAAAGTCTCCGAGCTGCTGGTGCGCAATGCCGAGCTGCACCCCGGCATGGGCCATTACAGCGAGATGGAGAAATACTACCGCAGCCTGCCGGAGCAGGAGATCGCCGCCTCCCCGGCGCTGATGCAGGGTATGAGTATGCTGTGCGCCCTGGCGGCCGATTATGAGGGCAGCGAGCGCTGGTACCAGGCGCTTTCTCAGTTTGCCCGCAGCCGCACCAAAAGCGACGCGGCCGGGCGGCAGGCCCGGGGCCGGCTGGCCTGGTTGGATATCTCCCTGCCGCAGCGCGGCGTCACCGATCTCACCGCCATCATCCCCGCGGCCTACCGCCTGCTGGTAAATAAAGAGGTAGTGCTGCCGGCCTTTTCGGTCACCAGCGCCCTGCCCAGCATTATGAATGGCGGCAAGGACTTCAGCGAATGGAGCCGCCGGGATGATCTCCTTTACCAGACCATCCGCACCCCGGTGGAGGCCATTCTGGGCCGGGATGGCGTGGGCCTGCCGGATTGCGCCGTGGCCGAAAGCAAGTTTGAAAAAGGCGAAGATATCACCGCGCGCATGCTCTCCCTTATGTCCCGTCTGGGAGAGATCCAGCGGGACGGCACCCCGGATATTGAATTCGCCGCGGTGGGCCTGCTGGCCCGCAGCCAGTTGGCCGCCGGCCATGCCGGCGATGCCCGCCGGACATTGGAAAGCCTGCGGCAGCGCTTCGCGGAAAGCGGCCAAAGCCGATTTTTGCCCAATATCGATGCCATGCTGTGCCGCGTTGACCTGCGGACTGGCGATACCGATGCCGTAGATAGCTGGTACCGGGAAAAGGCCCCGCGCGACCCCCTCAGCATCAATATCATGAAGCGCTACCAGTACTTTACTCAGGCCATGGCGGAGCTTGCTCAGGGCCGGCCGCAGGCCGCCCTGCTTACCTTGGCTCCGCTGGAACCCTACTGCATCGCCTGCCAGCGGAAGATGGATCACACCACCCTGCTGCTTTTGCGGGCCGTGGCCCAGTACCGGCTAAAGGACGAAGCCTGGCAGCAAAGCCTTACCGATGCCCTGCGCATTGCCGCCGGGTTGGGGTTCATTCGCCCGGTAAGCTGCTGCGGCGCCGCCCTGCTGCCCCTGCTGCAGGCCCTGCCCGTCCCGGAGGAAGAGAGCTGGTACCGGCAGGTGGTGGCCTTTGCCCGGGTGCAGGCCGCCCGGTATCCCTACTTTTTGGAGCCGCCGCTGCCCCCCGGCGAGGAAATGACCGCCGCCGAGCTGCAGGTGCTGCGCCTGCTGTGCGCCGATAAAAGCAATGCCGAGATCGGCCGGATACTGGATATCAAGCTGCCCACGGTAAAAACCCATGTCAGCCATATCCTCACCAAGTTGAATGTCAGCCGCCGCAGCGAGGCCAAAACCGCCGCCCGCCGCCTGTGGCTGGTAGAATAATAGAAAAATGGAACTGTGGAAACAAAAAACTGTAATTCTGGAGGAGTGTATGAAGAAACGAGTATGTAGTGTTTTGCTGGCCGCCGTGCTGTGTGTTACCATGCTGTCTGTTGTAGCATTGGCGACGGAATGTACCGATGGTAACCACACCTATACCGATAAGCACTATGTGGCTAATGCCAATGGCATAAACCACAGCCTTAGATGTGACAAATGCGATTATGTTGATACAAGCAGCAGCAGACAGCACTGTGATAATGGTTCAAACAATAACGATAAAAATGGAAAATGTGACTATTGTGATGCAGAGCTGGCTGTTTCCTTTAATGACTCGTCCCGTAGTAGCTGCGCCACCACTTTGCAAGCTGCTTTTGACTATGTGAAAAGCGAAAATAGCAGCACCGAAACGAAACTTTTCTCTATGACAAACATTGCTGATGATGTGAGATTTGAAGGTTCCCTTGCGACACTCAACCTTGCAGGCAATAACTTGACCGGTAGCATTACGGTAAATGGCGGCACACTGACTATCACTAACACACTTGATAGCCAATCTTCCACTGTTAGCACTATCAATGTCACTGGCGGCACAGTGAAGATCGAGGGAAATCTGACCGTCACCACTCTGAAGATATCCGCCAACGCCAAAGTAGAACTCTCCGGCGGCACCTACGGCGAAATTACCGGAGTCACTGATAAGAATACCCTGTTGGCCACCGGCTATGTATTTGATACCGATGGTAAGACCGTTGTAGAAGCCCCCATCAAGAGTGTCACGGCATCCGTAACGGACCATAACAACGCCAAATACGGCTACACCGCCGAACAGGCCCCGGTTCTTACCGCGGCCATTACCCCGGACAATGTGACCGGTGTGACCTACCAGTGGTACAAGGTAAACGGCAGCGAGAAAGCCGCGATTGATAATGCTACTGCCCAAACCTATACAGTGGAAACCGGCCTGAATGCGGGGAACTACGATTACTGCTGCACAGCCACCGTTGACACCTACTCCCTCACCAGCGAGGAAGTCAAAGTGACCATTGCCAAGGCGGATGGCCCCCAGCTGGGCACCATCAATGTAAACCAGGTCTACAATGACACCGCCAGCAAGACCATCAATATCTATGATTACATTGGTACAGATCTGAACAAACTGGCAAAGGATGCAGGAACACTGCGTTTCCACACGGGAACTTATTCTCCCGCAGACAAGATAAAAAGTGGCTGGAGTGTGGATGTTAATACTGGTGCCATTACTTATCAACTGGCTAATGGTCTAAGTGTAAATGACAAAATTACAATAACCATGCAAGTTGGATATAATGATCAGACCTATTCTAAGAACCACGAGGATGCCACCGTTACCGTAAACATTACCCTCACCAAAATTACCCCCACTGGCACCCCCAATTACACCCCCATCACCTCCAGCGGTAAGACCCTGGCCGATGCCCACCTCAATGCCGATAATAATGCATTCTCTGTGCCCGGCACTGTAAAATGGGTAGGGGAAACGGATGAGCTTGACCCCAGCACTGTTCCCGTAGAAAAAGACAAGGCCTACACCTGGATCTTCCGTCCGAATGACGATGAGCACTTTGAAGTGATCCGCGGCTCCATCATCCTGTGGACCGAAAGCGGCAGCGGTGTAGTGATCATCGTTCCTTCCCAGTCCGGTGAAAGCACCCCCGCCAGCAACCCCAATACCGGCGCGGCCCATGTGGGCCAGCCGCTGCCCGGCTTGGCTCTGCTGGCGCTTGCGGCTCTGTACCTGTATGCAGGCACCCGCCGCTTCTAAACAGCCATCCTCACTTACCTCTCCGGGGGCAGCAGCAGGTTCAAAACCTGCCGCTGCCCCCATTCTATCCCATGTGTGAGTTGAACCCCGGCCGAAGATGTGATATAATTTTCCCCAGCGCGGCATGGCCGCCAAAAACCGTGACCGGAGGGCCCTATGAATACCTTCTTGAAGCTGGCTTTTTTGTTCTATATCGGTTCTTCGCTGGGCTGGGTGCTGGAGCTTTTCTTCCGGCGCTTTATTTCCGGCAATAATCCCGAGCGCAAGTGGATCAACCCCGGCTTTATGGTGGGGCCCTATGTGCCGCTGTACGGCACCGGGCTTTGCATCCTGTACCTGGTTTCCCGCCTTTCGGAAAGCCGCCAGATCGCCAACCCTGTGTGGAACCACATTGCCATGCTGGTGCTGATGGCCGCCGCCATGACCGCCATCGAGTACATTGCCGGCATCCTGCTGCTGAAGGTGATGAATGCCCGTCTGTGGGATTACAGCCGCCGCTGGGGTAATGTGAATGGTCTTATTTGCCCCCTGTTTTCCGCCATTTGGGCAGTGATGGGCGCGGCCTATTATTTCTTTGTGGATCCTTACATTTTGCGGGCACTGGATTGGCTTTCCCGCAATTTGGCGTTTTCCTTTGTCATCGGCGCGTTTTTCGGCGTTTTCGCCATCGATTTCGTCTATTCCACCCACCTCATGGTCAAGATAAGGACCTTTGCCCGCGAGAAGAATGTGGTGGTCCGCTATGAGGAGCTGAAGGCCTACTTTAAGGCCGGCCGGGAAAACGGCCGCCGGCACTTTTTCCTGGCCCTGCATACCGAGATCCCGCTGCGGGAAAAGCTGCAGCAGTACTACGATTACCGCCGGGCCCGCCGGGAGGAGCTGGACCGCATCCTGCACGGAGAGGACGGCACCAGCAGCACCGCCAAAGCAGAATAAGCCTTTTTACCGGAGGGAAGCGGCGAGCTTCTCTCCGGGCCTTTTTATGTGGGTAGGCCCCATCTCATCTTGCCTGCCCGGCGGAGGCCAGTTTGCAGTCGCCTATCGGCGCCGCGGGGCCTTTTGCAAAGGCATAGTTAGCACCGCTCGCCGCGGGGGCCTTCCTTTTGCTCCTGCAAAAGGAAGCAAAACAGGGCAAAGGGGAACCGGGCTTTCCCCTTTGCAAACCCCTTTGTCGCTTAGCTGTGCTGGCTACGAATTTGGATTTTTCTGGGGAGAAAAATCCATATCCGTACTGCGCACAGATACGCTCCAAAGGTAGCCACGGCGTATCTGCCCCACCGCCTTGCGGTGCCCGAAAAAATCTTCGCGCTGCTCGCTTGCTCGATTTTTTCGACCGCTGCGGGTGCTCCGCCTCGCTGCATCCGCCACTGGCGGCGCTCGGCTCCGCACCCCCTACCCCTCCCCCGCTGCGGGGGAGGGGCCGCCTATGCCAATTACTGCTTGTTCAGCTTATAGTCTTGGCAGCGTGACTTTCTGCTATTGGTTTGCAGTAGTCCCAAATAAAATGCGCCGCAGGCACCTTATAAGCGTCGTCGCGTCGGACGCAACCTTCGCTTAAGTCGGACTGACCCTACGCTTTGCTTCGGGCAGCCCTCCCCGCTGCGGTGCATCCTCCTTTCCCCACAAGGTCTTACGACCTTGCGGGGGCCCCAATTTTACGGGGCGTACCGACGCGTACGGGCCTTTAGGGCGGAGCCCTGAATGACTTTTGCCTACTTTTCTTCATAGAAAAGTAGGGCCCCGGCGGCGAGGCGTACAGTTCATGCCTTTGCAAAAGGCTCCGCGACGCCTTTAGGCGACTACAAACTCGCCCTAAATAAAATTCTTTTGCCTACTTTTCATCACAGAAAAGTAACCCCCCGCCGGGCAGGCGTACCAGCCGTCACCCTCCGGTGACTCAGTCCCGCCGTTAGGCGACCACAAACTATCTTCAAAATAAACTTATATTCCCAGTAACAATTACCCTAATAAGCCCATATTCTATATAAATCTTGCCCAGTATTTCCCTATATTGTAAACCTTTCGTAAATAAAAGTGAAATATTAACCTTTGGACTGCAAAAAAGGAGCGATTTTGCCGTATTAGTGAAAGGACTTTTTCTCACCGGCAAAAATTCTTTTCGTGTCGGTTCTCTCCCCGACCAAACAAATCGAGAGCCTTTCTGCCCCACCGGTCAAACAGGGGTGCCGGTCTAACTTTATCCCTTTTCAGCAGACCTCATCGGGCAATTTGGGGGTCTGTCTCAGCGGGAACCTGCCTCCCACCAGCACCTTGAAAATTGAATAAAAAGGCTCTTTTTCTCATTCCCCCGATCGCTTTCCGCTTTTTGGACAAAAAGCACAAATTGCTACCGGGAAATTTGGAAAAATGCTTGAATCCGGGTGGACTATCGTGTAGAATGGGGAAGTCCCTAAGTATACGGCAAGTACTGCCGATATTCTGCTGCCCAAAAAGGCGGCGAAAAACCGAATTATGGAGGAAAGACGCATGAGAACTCTGTTCACATCCGAGTCGGTGACCGAAGGTCATCCCGACAAAATCTGCGATCAAATCTCCGATGGTATACTGGACGCCCTGCTCGCTATCGATCCCAATTCCCGCTGTGCCTGCGAAACCACCGCAGAGCCCGGTGCGGTACACATCATGGGAGAAATAACGACCGCGGCCACGGTAAATTACATCGAGATCGCACGCCGAATCATCCGGGAAATTGGTTATACCAAACCGGAGTACGGCTTTGATGCTGATACCTGTGAGATCAGCTGCTCGCTGCACACCCAGTCGGCCGATATTGCCCAGGGTGTTGACCTGGCGCTGGAGGCCAAGGAAGCCATCGATGCCGATGGCCTGGGCGCCGGCGACCAGGGTATGATGTTCGGCTTTGCCTGTGATGAGACCCCGGAGCGGATGCCCCTGCCCATCACCCTGGCCCACCGCATCACCCGGCGGCTGGCCGCCGTCCGCAAAAACGGGGAGCTTTCCTATCTCCGGCCGGATGGCAAGGCACAGGTCACAGTGGAATACGAAAACGGAAAGCCCGTCCGGGTCAATACGGTGGTGCTTTCCACCCAGCATGATGAGGACGCCGACCCCCTGACCCTCCGCCGAGATATGATCGAGCGGGTCATCAAGCCCTGTATCCCCACCGAAATGCTGGACGATGAGACCAAGTATTACATCAATCCCACCGGTCGCTTTGTACTGGGCGGCCCCGCAGCGGATACCGGCTTGACCGGCCGTAAGATCATAGTGGATACCTACGGCGGCTATGCCCGGCACGGCGGCGGCGCCTTCAGCGGCAAGGATGCCACCAAGGTGGACCGTTCCGCGGCCTATATGGCAAGAAATATTGCCAAGACCATAGTGGAGGCGGGCGCTGCCCACCGCTGCGAAATTCAGCTGAGCTACGCCATCGGGGTGGCCCGCCCGGTTTCCATTTATGTGGAAACGGCTGGTACCAACACCATTCCTGAGGCGGAGATTTTTCGCTGGATCGAGCGGAACTATGACCTTCGCCCGGCGGGGATCATCAAAAAGCTGGGGCTGCGGGCACCGGTCTTTGCCAAGACGGCGGCCTATGGCCACTTCGGCCGGGATGATGCTGAATTCAGCTGGGAGAAGTGCGACCCCAAGGCACTGGCCGAGCTGAAGGCCATGGTGGACGAGGCCAAGCTGAAATAAGCAAAATAAGAGGGAGCCTTTCCGGGAATGGAGAGGCTCCTTTTGTGGTTTTTGGAGGGTCTTGCGGAGGGGCAGGGCGGGCCGCAGGCCCGGCGGCGCGAAGCGCCGCCGAAGCGGACCGGAGGTCCGCCAGCCCGCCGGAACGGCGGGCGGCCTGCGGCCCGTAACCGGCGGCTTGCTGGAATTTGCGGAAAAAGGGGCGGAGCCTCTCCCGGTTAGGGCAGAGGCTTTTGGCCAGGTGGCGCGCGGAGGCTTTCCTGAGCCGGGGCCCGGATCTTTAACGCGCCGAAAAACGGGGAAAAAGGATGACGCTGTACCAAGTGTGAGCGAGGCGTAAAAAGAAACTATTGGCAGAGCGCGGCCCGGAAGCGCTCCAGTCCTTGCCGCAGCAGCTCAGCGGCGGCATCGCCTTCCCCGGCTTCGATGAGCTTGGTGAAGCGGGAAAGGGTGTGCAGGCTGCGGGCAATGCCTTCCAGATGGACATAGTCGGACCAGAATTCCAGATTGACCCGGGCAAAGGCATTGAAGATGAGGGGGGTGATGGTATTGCCGCTGAGGAAGGTGACCCCCCGGTGGTAGCGCAGCAGCGCCTCGGCCAGCGGCCCCACCCCGGAAAGCGAAGCCTCCTCCGCCTTTTGCTGCAGGGCCCGCAGGGCGGCCAGGTCGCCGGGGGTGTGGCGCGCTGCCAGCTGCCGCAGGGCCGGGGCTTCCAGGTAGTAGCGCAGATCCAGAATGCTGGAGGCAGTCTTTTTATCCGGCAGGCCGCCGTGGTAATCCATGATGGCCATGAGGGTCTCCAGGCTGCCGGTTTGGGCGTAATCCGCCACCGTAACCCCCTTGCGGGATTCGACCTGCAAAAAGCCCAGCTGGTGCAGCTCCCGCAGGCCCTCGTGCACCACCGTCTTGCTGATCTTCATTTCATCGGCCAGCTCCCGCTCGGTGGGCAGGCGGTCGCCGGGGCGCAACTCACCGGAGAGGATGAGGCCCTCCAGCTGCTGGACGAAAAGCTTCCGCAGGGAGGGGGAGGAGATCTCTTGGAATGGCATAGCTTCAGCTCCTTGGATGGTTTGTGGGGTGGGAGGGGCCCGCAGGGCCGGCGCCGGAACGGCGCCGTTCCGGCGCCGCAGGCCGTCCAGCCCCGGCGGAGCCGGGGCGCCCTGCGGGCCCCGGGCCAGCCCCCTGCACAAATCTAAAATATACTGGTCAGACCAGAACCATAAATTATTTTAGCACAGGTTTGGGAGAAGGGTCAATAGCATTCGCGGCGGGGAGCTGGTAAAATAAAATTATGCTGGGCTAAATGGCGCCCATTTCCCCTAAAACGCGGCACGCCGCAGAAAAAAGGAGATCGAATATGAGCGATATCAACGGCAGCAAACCCACCAATTTCCCTCTGGATGAGAGTAAACTGTCTTTTAAGATCCCCCGTGATGAGCACCCGCGCGAGAACCTCCTCAAGTTGGGCAGCATGATTACCAACCGCATAGGGCTGAAGGCCACGGTGGATGACCCAGAATACTGGGGCCTGGCCAGCGTGATGACCGATGAGATGGTGGAGGTCGCGCTGAAGATGGGCGTGCGTAAGCCCAAGACCACCGAGCAGCTGATGAAGCTAACCAAAATGGAGCGGGAGCCGCTGGAAAAGCTGCTGACCGAAATGGCGTGGCTGGGCATAGTGGAATACAACTGGGAAAACCTGGACGGCAAGAACCCCAACCACGAAAAGCGCTGGATCCTGCCGCTGTTTGTGCCCGGCAGCGCCGAGTTTTTGAACATGCGCCAGAGCCAGATCGATGAGCACCCGGAGGCCGCCGCGTTTTTTGAGCGCATGACCTTCCTGCCGCTGGAGAAGATCACCCCCATGGTGCCGCCCGGCGGCTCCGGCATCGGGATGCATGTCATCCCGGTGGAAAAGGCCATCGAAAGCGAAAACGAAGCCATCGGGCTGGAGAAGATCAGCTACTGGCTGGAGAAATACGAGGGCAAGTATGCCAAGAGCATGTGCTCCTGCCGCGCCAGCCGCCAAAAGCTGGGCGAGGGCTGCGGCGACGACCCCGAAAACTGGTGCATCGCGGTGGGCGATATGGCCGACTATGTGGTGGAGACCCAGCGGGGCGAGTACATCACCAAGGAGGAAGCGCTGGATATTTTCCGCCGGGCGGAGGAGAATGGCTTTGTCCATCAGATCACCAATATCGACGGCGAGCAGAAGATCTTTGCTATCTGCAACTGCAATGTGAATATCTGCAACGCCCTGCGCACCAGCCAGCTTTTTAATACGCCGAATATGTCCCGCAGCGCCTATGTGGCCAAGGTGGAAAGCGAAAACTGTGTGGCCTGCGGCCGCTGTGTGGAGGGCTGCCCCGCTGGCGCGGTGAAGCTGGGCCAAAAGCTGTGCACCAAGGACGGCCCCATCACCTACCCCCGGCAGGAGCTGCCTGACGACCATGAGTGGGGCCCCGAAAAATGGGCGGTGGATTACCGCGACAAAAACCGCGTGAACTGCTACAAGACCGGCACCGCGCCCTGTAAGACCGCCTGCCCCGCCCACATCGCGGTGCAGGGCTACCTGAAGCTGGCGGCCCAGGGCAAGTACAAGGAGGCTTTGCAGCTCATCAAGCGGGATAACCCTTTCCCGGCGGTCTGCGGCCGCATCTGCAACCGGCGGTGCGAGGACGCCTGTACCCGCGGCACCATCGACCAGGCGGTGGCCATTGATGAGGTGAAGCGCTTTATTGCCCAGCAGGACCTGAACGCCGAGACCCGCTTTGTTCCCGAAAAGGTCATCCCCAAGGTGGACGGCGAGTTTGAGGAGAAGATCGCTATTATCGGTGGCGGCCCGGCCGGCCTTTCCTGCGCCTATTACCTGGCGGAAAAGGGCTACCGTCCCACCGTCTTTGAGAAGGAAAAACAGCCCGGCGGTATGCTGATGCACGGCATCCCCGAATTCAGGCTGGAGAAGGATGTCATTGAGGCCGAGATCGATGTGCTGCGGGCCCTGGGGGTGGAATTCCACTGCGGCGTGGAGGTAGGCAGGGATGTGACTATCTCCGAACTGCGGGAGCAGGGCTACAAGGGCTTCTATGTGGCCATTGGACTGCAAAGCGGCGGCAAGCTGGGTGTGCCCGGCGAGGACGCCGAGGGTGTCAAGGCCGGTATTGAGCTGATGCGGGAAGTGAACCTGGAAGGGAAGAAGAGTCTTTCCGGCCGGGTAGTGGTCATCGGCGGCGGCAATATCGGCGCTGATGTGGCCCGGACGGCCCTGCGCTGCGGCGCCGAGAAAGTTTCCCTGTACTGCCTGGAGGACTATGATTCCATGCCAATGGGTGTGGAGGACCGCACCGAGTGCGAGGAGGACGGCATTGAGATCCATGCCGGCTGGGGCCAGACCGAGATCCTTGCCGAAAACGGCAAGTGCAGCGGTATCCGCTTCCGCAAGTGCCTTTCCGTCCGCAATGCCGAGGGCCGCTTTGCCCCGACCTTTGATGATAATACGACCGAGGAAGTCCCCTGTGATATGGTGCTGTACTGCATCGGGCAGAAGGTGGACTGGAAGGGCCTGCTGACCGGCACAGCTGTGGAACTGAACCCCAACGGCACCGCCAAGGCCGACCCCGTGACCTACCAGACCGCCGAGCCGGATATCTTTGTGGGCGGCGATGTCTACACCGGGCAAAAGTTTGCCATTGATGCCATCGCGGCCGGCAAGCAGGGCGCGGTTTCTCTGCACCGCTGGGTGCAGGATGCCACCCTGACCATCGGCCGGGACAAGCGGGAATTCATAGAGCTGGATAAGAATAACCTGCTGCTGGAGGAGGCAAGCTATGACAATACTCCCCGCCAGCGCATCGGCTACAATGAGACGCTGAGAAAGACCTTTAAGGATGGCCGGGTGGCCTTTACCGAGGAACAGGTGAAGGCCGAGACCGCCCGCTGCCTGGGCTGCGGCGCCAGCGTGGTGGACCCCAATAAGTGCATCGGCTGCGGCATCTGCACCACCCGCTGTGCCTTTGATGCCATCCACCTGCACCGTGACCTGCCGGAGTGCAGCACCATGCGCTCGGCGGAGGATAAGATGAAGGGCATCCTGCCGTACATGATCAAGCGGAAAATACGCATCCGCCGCGCCAAGAAAGCCGAAAAGAGGAACGGATAATGCATGAGCTGGGGATCGTATTCCATACGATACGAACCATAGAAGAGGTGGCCGCCGAGCAGGGGCTGACCCGGGTGGGCAGCGTGACGCTGGAGCTGGGTGAGGTGAGCGGGGCTATTCCGCAGGAGCTGGTGAGCTGCTGGGACTGGGCCGTGAACCGCACCGAGCTGCTGCGCGGCGCGCCGCTGAAGATAGAGACCCTGCCCGCCGTGACCCACTGTGAGGGCTGCGGAGAGAATTATCCCACTGTGCGGCACGGACGCACCTGCCCGCGCTGCGGCAGCGAAAAGACCTGGCTGCTGCGGGGGAACGAGATAAGCATAAAGGAAATAGAGGCGATATAATGGAATTTAAGACGATAGAGCTGAAAGAAAGCATCTTTGCCAATAACGATCGGGAGGCAGACCGCCTGCGGGCGGAGCTGAAGGGGGATAAGACCTTTCTGCTGAACTTGATGTCGAGCCCCGGCAGCGGCAAGACCACCACCCTGCTGCGGACGGTGGAGCGGCTGCGGGAGGAAATGCGCATCGGTGTGATGGAGGCGGACATTGACAGCGATGTGGATGCCCGCACCATGGCTAGGGCCGGGGTACGGTCCATCCAGCTGCATACCGGCGGCATGTGCCACCTGGATGCCGGGATGACCGAGCAGGGCCTGCGGGAGATCGGGACGAAGGACCTGGATCTCATTGTGCTGGAGAATGTGGGCAATCTCGTTTGCCCGGCGGAATTTGATACCGGCGCGGTGAAGAACGCGATGATCCTTTCGGTCCCGGAGGGACATGATAAGCCGCTGAAATACCCGCTGATCTTTACCGTCTGCGATGCGCTCATCATCAATAAGGTGGATGTGCTGCCGTACTTTGACTTTGATATGGACAAGGTAACGGAGTACGCCCGCATGAGGAATCCGAAGCTGGAGATTTTTCCCATATGCGCCCGGACGGGCGAGGGTGTGGATGCCTGGTGCGACTGGCTGCGTTGCCAGGTAAATGAGTGGCAGGCATAAACCAGAATAACAAAAAGAGCCTTTCCGGAGTTGGGAGGGGCTCTTTTTTGCGGGCCTAATTTGTGGTCGCCTTTGGCGGGGCCTTTTGCAAGGCTTGGTGAGCGCGCCTGCCCGGCGAGGGGTTACTTTTCTATGATGAAAAGTAGTAAAAGATTTTTGGGGCGAGTTTGTGGTCGCCTAGCGGCGTCGCATTGATTTTGCATGGTGCAAAGCCTGTACGCCTACCCGGCGAGGGCCTACTTTTGTATATGCGCGTCGTCGCGGGCTTTGCTCCATGTCGGGTCGCTATCCCTATGGGATAGGCAACCCTCCAACGCTCCGCCGCTCCTCCTTTCCCCAGCGGGCCTTGCGTCCCGCCGGGGGCCCCATACCAAAACGCACTTGGGGCTGTGCCCCAAGACCCCCTAACGCTTAAGCTGCGGCTGGATACGAACGATGTAAACATCGTCCGTACGGCGCCGCAGATACGCTCTCAAGGTGCCTGCGGCGCATTTTATTTTGGACCCAGCAGAAACCAAATTAAAAATCAACCTTATAAGCGTCGTCGCGTCGGATGCAACCTTCGCTTAAGTCGGGCTGACCCTGCGCTTTGCTCCGGGCAGCCCTCCCCGCTGCGGAGCATCCTCCTTTCCCCACAAGGTCTTACGGCCTTGCGGGGGCCCCGATTATACGGGGTGTACCGACGCGTCGGGGTCTCGGGGTCCTCCCCGAGTGACTTTTGGTTACTTTTCTTCATAGAAAAGTAACCCCTCGCCGGGTAGGCGTACAGGCTTTGCACCCTGCAAAATCAACGCGACGCCGATAGGCGATATGAAACATTATACCGGCAACCCCTCAGTCAGCCTTGCGGCTGACAGGCTCCCCTTACACAGGGGAGCCTTTTGGGCGGTGCGGCGCCGACAGGCGAGATGAAATTCAGTCAAAAAAAGCTCCCCCGCCCTTTGCTGGACGGGGGAAAGATGTTTTTTGTTACATGGCGATGTTCCGGATGCCGGGGTGGCTATCCATAAAGGCGAGAATCTCCTCGAACTTAATTTCCCGGCTGAACTTGATGGTGAGGCCGTAATTGACGGTGCCATCGTTATTGTGGGTAATGTGGCTGCCGATGACCGAAACATCCATCCGCTTGAGCTCCGCCAGGAAGGCATCCCGCAGTTCCGGGGTATCATTCATGGTGATATTGATATCCCGAGTGGCCAGGGCGTCATTGCCGATATTGAACTTGTGCATGATGGTCTGCATCAAAATAATGATGATGGTAGTGGCGATGCCGATGGGGTACATCCCGGCGCCGATGGCCAGGCCGATGCCTGCGGTGGCCCAAATGCCCGCCGCGGTAGTAAGGCCCTTTAGGGTGCTGCCGTTGCGGTAGATGACGGCCAGGCCGATGAAGCTGATGCCGCTGACCACCTGCGCCGCAATGCGCGCCGGATCGGCGCCGCGGTCGCCAAAGAAGAAGGTATCTCCGATGGAAAGATCGGCGAAGGCGTATTTGGAAACGATCATGATGAGGGCGGAAGCGCAGCAGACCAGGCAGTGGGTGCGGATGCCGGCTTCCTTTAGGCGCTTGGTGCGCTCCAGACCAATGGCGCCGCCGCAAAGGGTGGCGACCAGTACGCGGATGAGGAAGACGAGCTGGTAACCCAGCGGCATGGCCTCATTCATGCGGGAGATGAGTTCTGTCATAATAGGACCTCCTTTGGGGGGAGTGTGAATATGGGCAGCGGCCAAAGACCGCCCGGGAAAATGCTATGCGCAAATAGTTTATTCTATATCATACCACAACTTAGTGAAATTTTCAACAATATTTCGGGAGAAGAAAAGCCGCACGGCGAACCGGCACGGCTTGGGGATTTCTTTGTGGGGGATGAGAGGTTTGCCATACGCGGGGAGTGAGGCGGCCGCGCAGCGGGCGAGGGCTGCCCGGAGGGTCAGCCCGAGGGGGAAGCGGAGCGGCCGCCGAATGGGGGTTATTGCAGGCCCTCCAGTTCCCGCAGCCACAGGGCGGCGGAAGCATCACTGGGCATTCGCCAATCCCCGCGAGGGGAAAGGGTGACCGAGCCGACCTTGGGGCCATCCGGCAGGCAGCTGCGCTTAAACTGCTGCTGGAAGAACCGGCGGAAGAAGGTACGCAGCCACTTTAAGATAACGGCGCGGTCGTAGCGGCCGGCAAAGGCCAGCTCGGCCAGGTGGAGGATCTTCCGGGGTGGGCAGCCGTAGCGGATAAAGTGATAGAGGAAGAAATCGTGCAGCTCGTAGGGGCCAACGAGATCTTCGGTCTTTTGGGCGATGGTGCCGTCCTCCTCGGCGGGGAGCAGCTCGGGGCTCACTGGGGTATCCAGGATATCATAGAGCACGGCGGCCAGCGCTTCATCGCCGCAGGTATCGGCGGCGTGGCGCACCAGGTAGCGCACCAGGGTTTTGGGGATGGAGCCATTGACGCCGTACATGGACATATGGTCGCCATTGTAGGTGGCCCAGCCCAGGGCTAGCTCGGAGAGATCGCCAGTGCCGACTACGATGCCGTTTTGCTGGTTGGCGATATCCATAAGCACCTGGGTGCGTTCCCGGGCCTGGGCGTTTTCGTAAGTCACATCGGTCACCTTTTCATCGTGGCCGATATCCTGGAAATGCTGGCGGACGGCCGCCGCAATGGAAACGGTACGCAGGGTGACCCCCAGCTTTTCACAAAGAATTTCAGCATTGGAGCGGGTACGGCTGGTGGTGCCGAAGCCCGGCATGGTGACGGCGACCATATCGGTGCGGGGACGGCCCAGCAGATCCAGCGCGCGAACCGCGACCAGCAGGGCCAGGGTGGAATCCAGCCCGCCGGAGATACCCAGCACCGCGGTGGGGCAGCCGATGTGCTCCAGCCGGCGGCGCAGTCCCTCTGCCTGCATGGCCAGGATGGCCTCGCAGCGCTCCCGGCGCTCGGTGCTGTCGGCCGGGACAAAGGGGTGAGGATCGATAAAGCGGGTGAGGGAGGTCTCGCTCACCGGCAGGGAGAACGGAATAACGGTATAGCCGGCCGCTTCAGCGGTGGGCCAGGTGGTGGTGCGGCGGCGCTCGGCGGCCAGGCGGTACACATCCAGCTCGGTGATAGCCATCTCATTGGTGAAGAGGGTAGTTTGGACCAGCAGCTTGCCGTTTTCGGCAATGAGATTGTGCCCGGCAAAGACCATATCGGTGGTGGATTCACCCCGGCCGGCATCGGCATAGAGGTAACCGGCCATGAGGCGGGCGCTCTGCCCGGTGACAAGGGAACGGCGGTATTCCGCCTTGCCGATGGTTTCATCGCTGGCGGAGCAATTGGCCAGGACGGTGGCCCCGGCAATAGCATGGCGGGTGCTGGGGGGCGCGGCTACCCACAGGTCCTCGCAGATCTCGACCGCCAATTGATATTCCGGCAGCTCCCGGCAGCAGAACAGCAGATCGGTGCCGAAGGGGACCTCCTGCCCCAGCAGGGAGATGGTGCGGGTCACGGCGGGGGCGGGGGTGAACCAGCGGGCCTCGTAGAACTCGCCGTAATTAGGCAGGTTGGTTTTGGGGACGACACCGAGAATTTGTCCTTGATGCAGCACGGCGGCACAGTTATACAGCTTGCCTTCCACCGAAAGTGGCAGGCCGGTGATGGTGGTGAGGGGGAGCTCCGCATTGACCGAAAGCAGCGTTTGCAGCGCGGAAAGGGCGCCCTGCTGCAGGGTGGGCTGGAGCAGCAGATCCCCGCAGGTATAGCCGGTCAGGCCCAGCTCCGGCAGGACGAGCAGATGCGCCCCGGCCGCAGCGGCCTGCTGCATCATCTCGGCGGCGCGCTCGGCATTGTAGCGGCAATCCGCCACCCGCAGGGCGGGACTGGCGGCGGCGACTTTGATAAATCCGTATTTCATGGCGATATTCGGCAGCGTGGGCTGCCGCCTCCTTGGCAGAGATTTGGATGGGGGAAGGGCGGCCCGCAGGGCCGCCGGGGCGCAGCCCCGGCGTGGGCGGCGAAGCCGCCTAAAACCGCCCGGAGGGCGGTTTGCCCTGCGGGCCGCGGCCTGCGGCAGCCGCGGGCTTTATAGGGATATTATAGCATTTTTCCCCCGGATGTAAAGGCGGCTTCCCTTGACTTTTCCCCACTATGAGAGTATAACTTTAATATTATTATCCCATTGGAAAGAAGACCCCCTATGCTGACCCTGAAAACCCTGCTGATTATCTGCCCGCTGGTCTTTCTGGCGGGCTTTGTGGATGCCATTGCCGGAGGCGGTGGGCTGATCTCGCTCCCCGCGTACCTGCTGGCCGGGCTGCCGCCCCACCAGGCCATTGCCACCAATAAAATGAGCTCTACCATCGGGACCTGCGCTTCCACGGCACGGTACCTGAAAAACGGCTATGCGGACTGGCAGGCGGCCATTCCCTGCATGGTTATGGCCATCCTGGGCGCCAATTTTGGCGCGCGGCTCATCCTGCTCATTCCGCAGCAGTACATCCAGTACCTGCTGCTGGGCACGCTGCCGGTCATAGCCTTTGTGGTATTAAAACGAAAGCCCATCCAGTCGGGGGAGCAGCCGGAAAGCACCATGTCCCGTAGTAAGCAGCTTATCCTAGCGGCGGCGTTTTCGCTCATTATCGGGCTGTATGATGGCCTGTACGGGCCGGGTACCGGCACCTTTTTGCTGATGCTGTATACCGGGCTGTGCAAAATGAGCCTAGAGCGGGCCAGCGGTACTGTAAAGCTGGTCAATCTCTCCTCCAATATCACCAGCTTTGTGCTGTTCCTCACCACGGGGCAGGTGCTGGTCACGCTGGGACTCATCTCCGGTGGGTTTTGCCTGCTGGGGCATGTTATCGGCTCCGGGATGATGATGAAAAACGGCAGCAAGATCGTGCGGCCGGTCATCATTACGGTGCTGGCGCTGCTGTTCATTAAAGTAATAAGCGACATGGTGGCGGGCTGACCGCCTGAAAGGACGATCATACTATGAGTAAGCTCCAATGGAAGGGTTCTACCCTGCTGGCCCCGGTGCCCGCCGCACTGGTAAGCTGCGGTACGCTGGAAAAGCCCAACGCTTTGACCATCGCCTGGACGGGCATCACCTGCAGCGATCCGCCCATGACCTACATCTCGGTGCGGCCGGAACGGTATTCCTACGATATCATCAAGGAATCCGGGGAATTTGTCATCAACCTGACCAGCGGTGCCATGGCGCGCGCCACCGATTTCTGCGGGGTACGCTCCGGGCGGGAGATGGATAAGCTGGCGGCCACCGGTTTAACCGTAGAGCCCGCCAAAGAAATAGCGGCGCCGGTCATTGCGCAGAGCCCGCTGGCACTGGAGTGCCGGGTCAAGCAGATCATCCCGCTGGGCAGCCATGATATGTTCCTGGCGGAGATTGTGGCAGTGGATGTGGAGGAAAGACTGCTGGATGAGGCCGGCAAGCTGCACCTGGAAAAGGCAGGGCTGATGGCCTATTCCCACGGGGAGTACTTTGCCATGGGTAAAAAGATTGGCTCCTTTGGCTATTCAGTGCGCAAAAAGCGCCCCAAGAACCCTACGGGCAAAAGGAAAAAATAAGCGGCTGCCGTTCCGGCTTTCGGGGCGGCGGTTTTGCTTTTTAGGGTCCCTGCAGGGGGCAAGCCGGCCCGGCGGGCCGCGGCGCGTAGCGCCGCGCGGCGGCCGCAGGCCGCTGAGCCCGTCCGCAGGACGGGCTGCCCGCCGGGCCGGTGCCTGCGGTTTGCAGCAGCCGGTGGGGGAGCCGCCCCTTAGCGGCCGGTTCCCTGTAAAAATGCTTTGCTTTGGCGGCAAAGTGTGTTATACTATACTGATAATGAAGAATTGCGCTCATTTGCGCAGGAGGTAAAAAATATGGAACGGAAAAAGTTTTATATCACCACGCCCATCTACTACCCTTCCGATAAGCTGCACATCGGGCACAGCTACTGCACCGTGGCCACCGACTGCATGGCCCGTTACAAGCGCCTGCAGGGCTGCGATGTCATGTTCCTCACCGGTGCCGATGAGCACGGCCAGAAAATAGAGGATAAGGCCAAGGCGGCCGGTGTGACGCCGCAGCAGTATGTGGATAAGATCGTGGAGGGGGAAGGCGGCTTTAAGTCGCTGTGGAAGCTGATGAACATCAGCTATGACCGCTTTATCCGTACCACCGATGATTACCATGTGGAGGCCATTCAGAAGATCTTCCGGGAGCTTTACGACCGTGGGGATATCTACAAGGGCACCTACAAGGGCAAATACTGCACCCCCTGCGAGAGTTTTTGGACCGAGAGCCAGCTGAAGGACGGCTGCTGCCCCGACTGCGGCCGCCCCGTGGTGGATGCCGAGGAGGAGGCTTACTTCTTCCGGCTCTCCAAGTACGCCGACCGGCTGCTGAAGCTGTATGATGAGCACCCCGAGTTCCTCACCCCGGCCTCCCGTGTCAATGAGATGAAGGCGTTCATCAATCAGGGACTGCAGGACCTGTGCGTTTCCCGCACCAGCTTTACCTGGGGCGTGCCGGTGGATTTTGACCCCAAGCATGTGGTGTATGTGTGGGTGGATGCCCTCTTTAACTACATGACCGCGCTGGGCTACAAGAACCATAAATACCACGATGTGGAGAAATACTGGCCGGCCGATGTGCACTTTGTCGGCAAGGAGATCGTGCGGTTCCACTCCATCATCTGGCCTGCCATGCTCATGGCTATGGATCTGCCGCTGCCCAAGCGGGTATACGGCCACGGCTGGCTGCTGCTGGAGGGCGGCAAGATGAGCAAATCCAAGGGCAATGTGGTGGACCCCGTGGTGCTGTGCCAGCGCTACGGCGTGGATGCCATCCGCTTCTTCCTGATGCGGAGCTTCCCCTTTGGCTCTGATGGCGTTTTCAGCAATGAGCTGCTCATCAGCACCATCAATACCGACCTCGCCAACGACCTGGGCAACCTCGTCAGCCGTACCGTGGCGATGGTGGAAAAATATTTTGGCGGCACCCTGCCCGCTGAACGGGAAGCGGCCCCCGCTGATGACGAGCTGATTGCCATTGGCAATGAGCTGCGGAACAGCTACGAAAAACAGATGGAGGCCTTCGCCTTCCAGAATGGCCTGGCCGAGATTTTCAAGCTGGTTTCCCGTGCCAATAAATACATTGATGAAAACGCCCCCTGGGTGCTGGCCAAGGATGAGACCAAGCGTGCTCGCTTGGCAACCGTTATGTATAACCTGCTGGAAAGCATCCGTTTGGCAGGCATCCTGCTGAAGCCCTATATGCCGGAATCCGCTGAGAAGATCTTGGACCAGTGCGGTGCCACTGAGAATGAGCGCACCTGGGAATCCGCTGCCGCCTTTGGCGGGCTGCATGCCGGTGCAACGGTGCAGAAGGGCCCGGTGCTGTTCCCCCGAATTGATATGGAAAAGGAACTGGCCGAGCTGGAAGCCGACGCTGCCCCCAAGGAGGAGCCGCAGGAGGAGAGCGTTCCCGCCAAGACGCCGATCGCCTTCCCCGATTTTGAAAAGGTAGAGTTTACCGTCTGCAAGGTGTTGGCCTGCGAAAAGGTGGAAAAGAGCGATAAGCTGCTGTGCTTCACCCTGAATGACGGCACCGGCAAGGATCGCCAGATCCTCTCCGGCATTGCAAAGTACTATAAGCCGGAGGAGCTGGTAGGCAAGACGGTGGTGGCGTGCACCAACCTGGCGCCCCGCAAGATGATGGGCCGGGAATCCAACGGCATGCTTATCTCTGCCGAGCAGGGCGAAAGCCTGCATCTTTTGATGCTGGATGATGCGATTCCTGCCGGTGCAAAGCTGTGCTGATACACCCTTGAGCAGAGGATATAAATTGCGGGGCCGGGACAACAGCGTTGCCGCCGGCCCCGTTTTTTCCCAAAGGAGAAGCCATGAACGGGATATTTGATTCCCACGCCCACTATGACGATGAACGGTTTGATGCAGACCGTGACGCACTGTTGGAGCGAATTCATCGCGAGGGTGTGGAATATATAATGACCATAGGGGCCGATCTGCCCACAAGCTACGCCGCGCGCGAACTGGCGGAACGGTACGACTTTGTGTACTTTGCCGCCGGCATCCACCCGGAGCAGGCAGGGGACGCCCCCGAAAACTATTTGGAAGAGCTGAAAGCCCTGGCCGCTCACCCCAAGTGCCGGGCCATCGGCGAGATCGGACTGGACTATTACTGGGCGGAAAATCCCCCGAAGGAGCGGCAAATGGAGCTGTTCCGCCAGCAGGTACTGCTGGCGAAGGAGCTGGGCCTGCCAGTCATCATCCACGATAGGGAGGCCCATGCCGATACGCTGGCGCTGCTGCGGGAGCTGCACCCGGCCGGGGTACTGCACTGTTTTTCCGGCAGCGTGGAGATGGCCAAGGAGGTGGCGGCGCTGGGGATGTACCTGGGCTTCACCGGAGCCATTACCTTTAAGAACGCCCGCAAGGCCCCACAGGCGGCAGCAGCCGTTCCCGCCGACCGGCTGCTGATAGAAACCGACTGCCCCTACATGGCGCCGGAGCCCTACCGCGGCAAGCGCTGCGACAGCAGCATGCTGCCCCGGGTGGCGGAGCGCCTGGCGGAGATCCGCGGGGTGACCCCGGAGGAGATCATCGCAAGTACCTGCCGGAACGCCAAGCGGCTGTTTGGCATCGGCTAAGTGCATCCGCTGCCGCGGCAGCACCAACCAGAATTTGAATAAAGCCGCAGGCCCTCGCCGCCCCGCCGCGGCGCCCCCGCAGGGGGCGCCGCTTCCCGCCCTGCGGGCGGGTGCCGGGCGCAGCCCGGCAGCGGGGCGGCGGGGCCCGGCGGCTTGTAGAATTTAGAAGAAAGGAGGGAATCCCTTGCCCCCATTCCTGCAGAAAATTATCGATAAGAGCCCGTTTTTGACTAAGGTGTATGAGATATTGGACCTGTACGGCAGCAGGCGTATGGGCCGCAGCGCGGCAGCATTCGCCTACTACCTGATGCTCAGCTTTTTCCCGCTGCTCATCTGCGTGGCCAGCATCATCGGCCGCACCCGCATCGATACCGGCGAGCTGCTGGAGCTGCTCAGCGAGGTCATCCCTCCCCAGGTGACCGAAACACTGGTCACCTTCTTCGGCTATATTCACGATAACTACTCCCAGGCCATGCTGTGGGCCGGCATCATCCTGTTGTTTACGGCGGCTTCCGGCGCCTTTGGTACCATCATGGCCACCATGGGGGATCTTTACGGCCAGCAGCGCTATCAGGGCCTGCTCCACACGGTGATGAGTTTCCTTTACTCGGCGGTATTCCTGGTCATCATCTACCTTTCGGTGGTGGTAGTGGCCACCGGCGATTGGTTCATCGATCTGCTGGACCAGTGGTTCCATGTGGGCGAGATCATCGCCAGCTGGACCTGGCTGCGTTTTATTCTGCTCACCGGTATTATCATGCTGCTGTTGCTACTGCTGTACCGCAGCGTCACCCCACACAACCGTCCCGCGCTGCCGGTTCTGCCGGGCGCCATCTTTGGCGGGCTGGCCATTTTGGCGGTCAGCATCCTTTTCTCCACCATGATCAGTGCCTCGGCGCGGTATACGCTGGTATATGGGTCACTGGCCTCGCTTATTATTTTGATGCTCTGGCTGCATCTCATCGGGACCATCATCCTGCTGGGCGGCCTTGTCAATAAGATCTACTGGCAATACCACTGCAATAAAAATAAGTAAAAAATGAGGGATCATTACGAAAGTTGAAACCGATACCGTTTCCTCCCCGGGCCGCACTATGATGCTCAGCATCATCCTGGTGGCCTTCTGTCTGCGCATCATCATTACCGGCGTGGGCCCCCTTCTCCCGGAGATCACCAAAAGCCTGGGCCTTTCCGGCAGCGCTTCCGGGCTGCTTACCACCCTGCCGCTTATCGCCTTTGCCGTGGTCAGTCCGCTTACCGGCGGCATCGGCCGCCGCCTGGGGGAGGGCCGAACTGTCCTTATCGGGCTGTGCCTTATCCTGCTGGGCACCGTGCTTAGGAGCACCGCAGGCATCCTTGGACTGTTCCTCGGTACTGCCATCGTCGGTGTCGGCACCGCCATCGGCAATGTGCTGCTCCCCGCTGTGGTTAAAGCGGAATATCCCACCCGAGTGGGGCAGGTCACGGCCTACTTCACCGTGGCCATGGTGGCGGCTGCCGCCATCGGTCTGGCGCTCAATGTCCCGCTTTCCACCGCCGGCTTGGGCTGGAACGGCGCGCTGATGATCTGGGGCATCGCGGTAGTTATTACAGGTTTTATCTGGCGCAAAAATGTTTCCCTTCGGCTGGGCACCACCGGCCCGGCCGAAACCGCATCCGATCCGAAGCCCATCTGGAAATGTGGGCTGGCCTGGTGCGTCACCCTGTATTTCGGCATCAATTCCCTTATCTTCTATGCGGTCATCGGCTGGCTGCCCACCATTTTGCAGTCCTCCGGCATGGCCGGCCAAACCGCCGGGATGGTCACCTCCCTGTATCAGGTGGTCAGCCTGGCCCCCTCGCTGCTGGTGCCCACCCTGGCCGGTAAACGCCGGGATCAGCGCGGTTGGCTGCTGCTGGGCTCCATCCTCAATATCATCGGCATCACCACCCTGATGGCCTCCTCCGCAGCCGCGGCGCAGGTCGCTGCCACCATCATCCTGGGCCTCGCCAACGGCTGCGCCTTCAGCATGGGACTGGCGCTTATGGGCTTCCGTGCCAAAAACGCTGTGGATGCCGCCCGGCTTTCCGGCTTTGCACAGTCGGTAGGCTATGCGCTGGCCGCTACAGGTCCGCTGGTGGTGGGCTGGCTGCATGATCTGACCCCCAACTGGAACATCGGCCTGGGGTATATCCTGTTTACCTGCATGGTGGCCCTGCTGGCCGGACAGAAAGCTGGCCGGGACGAAACCATCTAAAAACCGCACATGAGCATTTTGGCCGTCGGCTCCGCCGGCGGCCTTTCCGTACTCCCTGCACCCCCGTGGCTTCCTGCTAAGGGCAGGGGCCCACCGGCATTTCGCCCCAAAGGGCGAAATGCCGGCGAGCTCCATACTTCCCCCTTGCACCGGCTTTTCCCGTGTGCTATAGTATCCCCATCACAAAGAATATGCCCCCGCAAAGGAGAGATTACTGATGTTTATTCGCCCCACTCAAATAGAAGATTTAGACGCCGCTATGGCCCTGTACGACCACGCCCGGCAGTATATGCGCCAAAACGGCAATGACCAGCAGTGGGGCGGCGGCTACCCCAGCCGGGAACTGGTGACAGAGGATATCACCAAAGGGCAGAGCTATCTCTGCTGCGATGATAATGGCACCCCGCTGGCGGTATTCTGCTTCACTGTAGGGGAAGAACCCACCTACCGTAAAATCTACCAGGGCACCTGGCTGGATGAGAAACCCTACGGCGTCATCCACCGGCTGGGCGTGGGGGCGCACCGGGGCGGCGTGTGCAGCTTTTGTCTGGCGTGGTGCTGGCAGCAGCACCCCAACCTCCGCGCCGACACCCATCGCATCAATCTGCCCATGCAGGGCTGCCTTGCCAAAAACGGCTTTCATCAGTGCGGCATCATCTACCTGGCAGATGGCGGCGAGCGGCTGGCATATCATAAAACAAAAGAAAAATAATGGAGGAACTAACTGGGCTTCTGAGAAAACGCATCGGCCGTATGGACTGGCTGGCCCAAAACAAATAAATACGCAAAAACCTCCCCTGACCGGAAAGTCAGGGGAGGTTCTCTTTTGTTCTGAGGGATCAGGTCTTGGCATCCTCCGGCAGGGGCAGCGGTGTGCCGCCGATGCGTTTATCCATCCACCGGAACACCACAAAGTACAGCACCACGCTGACGATCAGCGCAATGATAACATCCAGGATGCTGTGCTGCTTGATGAACACCGTGGAGGCATTGATAAGCACCGTCAGGATAATGACACCGATTTTGGCCCAGCGTGGGGTACAGCAGCAGCGGAACAGCCCAAAGACGGCGGCCATGCAGCCCAGTACATGCATACTGGGGATGACATTGGTGTTGGTATCAGCATGGTACAGCCGCCCCACCAGCCAGGTAAAGATGTTCGGATCGGTAAATTCGGCCGGGCGCAGGTTCTGTCCATTGGGGAAAATCAGGCAGAATAAAAGCGTCCCGGTAAAGGCAATGATGATAAACCATCCGTACAGCCGAAAGCTGTGGTCATCATTGACAAAAAGATAAATGGCCGTGGCGATAAGCAGCGGATACCACAAGCAGTAGAAAACAACAAAGTACTCGCAAAAGGGGATCAGATCATCCAGCGGCAGGTAGCTCACCCAGTAATCGCAGGTGGAGGGTACCAGCTGCTCCACAATGAAAAACAGCAGCAGATATACCGGGATATACAGCATATACCATGCGGAGGGCCGCTTGTGCAAAAAATCTTTCAGCTTTGTCATAGGGTGTTGACCTCGGAAAAAGATAATTTGTGCCGGCATTTTGTGCCGGCGGATTTTCAATATCAATAGTATAGCGGTCCGCCTTCATAAAATCAAGATGTCATGCCACACTCCGGGGCAAATGGTGTAAAATGTTCACATTCCTGTAAAATATGACACCGCCGGCCCCTGCAGGGTACTGGTTTCGGCCGCAGGCCAGATCGCCCAAAGGGCGATCTCAGCGGGCGAAGCCCGCTGGCCCCGGCGCAGCCGGGGCGGCCTGCGGCCGTCTTGCGCCTACCCGCCCCCAGCAAAACTCCCCCAACCTTTCGGCCGGGGGAAGAACTGTTTCTTTTTGCTTACACGGTGATGACCTTGCCCGCCTTGGTCATGGTCTCCACAATGTCATACATGTTGCCGATGGTGCCGCACTGCAGCATGTCGGTCAGCCCGTAGAAATTCAGGCAGGTGCCGCACACAATCAGCTTGACGCCCTTTGCTTCCAGTACCTTCAGGTGCTCTATGGTCTGCTCGTTCTCAGTCACCAGCCGCACGCCATTGTTCATAAAGCAGATGGCGGAAGGCAGGTCAGGCTTCTCGCTCAGGGTGTAGAAGAACATCTTGATGAGGGAATGGCCCAGCTCCGGGTCGCCCTCACCGATGACATCCCGCCCGGCAAATACCACATAGTCGCTCGCGGCGGGCACAGCGCAGTTCAGCAGCTCCTCAGGCATCTCCTGGGCCGGCGCGCCGGTGCGGTGCATGGTAATGGTATAGCAGCCGTTCTTCTCGGCGGTCTCGGCGGCAAAGCCCTGGCTCTCCGCCAGGCGGCTCAGGTTCTGTACGGCTATGGCATTATCCACCGTGATGGAAAGCGCCTCGCAGCCGGTATCCATCTCTTTTTTGGCCATCATTACGGGCATGGGGCAGGCCTTGCCTTTTGCGTCAATATGATTCATCACAATACCTCCTGTAAATGTATTTTCAGAACGGTTATTCCGCCAATAGTATACCGCTATACCTCGCAAAATGCAAGCCCATGCCATCGTTTACGAAAATTTAACGGAAAAATCCCTTGCAAATCAAAATCTTTTCGATAGAATAGATACTATACCTTAAGGAAATCTTAATCTTTCCTTTTTTATTCTTATCCATCATCCACCTGAAAGCGAGGGACTCCCTTGATCCTCACCATTCTCATCCTGCTGGGTATCGGCCTGGCCGTCTATACCTGCATCCTTCACAGCATCGGCCCCATCCTTGGCATCCTGCTGGCCGTGGGCTATACACTGGGCTGCATTATTGTTTTTTTGCTGCTGGTGGCGCTGTTGTCAGTATTCATCCGTATCGATCGCCCCGCCGACCGCCGTACCCGCTTCTACCACTGGCTCATGACCAACATCGTGCAGGTGGGTATGTTCTTGCTGCGGGTGCGGGTCAATGTCACCGGCCGGGAGAAGATCCCACACGATACCCGCTTTTTGCTGGTCAGCAACCACCGCACCATTTTCGATCCCGTCCTCACCATGGCGGAGCTTTCGGAATTTACCCTGGCATTCATCTCCAAAAAGGAAAATTTCAAGATCCCCATCGTCAATAAGCTCATGCACATGTGCTTCTGCCTGCCGCTGGACCGCGAGGATAACCGCGCCGCCGTTAAGACCATCAATGAAGCGGTGGAGCTTTTGGATGAGAATGTCGTTTCCATGGGCATCTACCCGGAGGGACAGACCAACAAAACCGAGGAGCCGCTGCTGCCATTCCGCAATGGCGCTTTCAAGATCGCCCAAAAGGCCAAAGTCCCCATCGTGGTCTGCGTCATCGAAAATACCGAAAAGATCCTTAAGAATTTCCCTTGGCAGCCCACCACCGTCAATCTTAAGGTACTGGAGGTGCTGCCCTACGATAGCGAGCACCGCGGCACCAGGGATGTCAGCGAGCATGTGTGGCCGCTGATGTATCACGCCCTGGTGGATTGCTACCCCGGCAGCGGCACCCCGCACCAGTACGCGGAACAGCCCGCCCCGGAGAAAACCGAATAAACAGAATAAAGAAAAACACCCCCCGGCCGCAGTGACCGGGGGTATTTTTATAAAGTTTTAGTCCTTGATCCCGTCGATCAGCTCCAGCAGCTCTGCCTTGGGCCGAAAGCCCACCGTCCGTCCGGTCAGCGCGCCGTTTTTGCTGAAGATCAGCGTCGGGATGCTGCTGACCCCAAACTGGGCCGCCAGCCCCGGCTCGTCATCCACATTCACCTTGCAGAACTTGATGGCCGGCTCCTCCGCCGCCAGCTCCTCGATGACCGGCGAAAGCATCCGGCAGGGACCACACCACGGCGCCCAAAAGTCGATGCACACCGGCCGGTCGGCGTTTACTACTTCCTGTTCAAAATTTTCCGCGTGCAGTTCGGTTATATTCATTGCCATATCATTTTTCATCCTTTCTCACCGGGTGTTCCGGTTACTTATATTATACCACAGCAGTATAGTTATAGCAAGGCTTCCGTCAAAAAATCTCCATGTTGCAGGAATTTCAATGAGAAACTTTCATATTTCCAGCCTTTCTACCGTCTTTTTTATCAAAAAGCCAGCTAAGATGAATTTATGATTTGGAAAAACTACAAAAAATGCGTCAAACCCGTTGACATTTCGGCTTTCATCCGCTACAATATGCAACATAATAAAAAGCAACGAAGGGAATTAGTAGTACAAGGATCCCCCAAAGAGAGCAGCCGGTTGGTGAGAGGCGCGGGTGTGGTTTTGTATGAAGCTCTCCCGGAGCCGCGCACCGAAAGGGAACCCCGGTAGGCTGCGCTGGGCGCCGCCCATTACAGCGGCAGGGTGTCCTTGGCACCCATAAGGCTGCCGCCTGCGAGGGCGGAGCGAAGTAAGGTGGTACCACGCAGGCGTTTTTCGCTTTCGTCCTTATGCCGAAGTGCAGGGGCGGGGGCGTTTTTTTATACCCTTTCCCGCACAAATCCCGTAAAAAATTGTGTAGAGAAAGGAAGTATCGTAAATGCTTGAAACCATCAGCAGTATCAATTCTACCGTCAATGGCATCGTGTGGGGTGTGCCCGCCATGGTGCTCATCTTCGGCGTGGGTCTGTACCTCAGTATCCGCACCGGTTTCCTCCAGTTCCGCAAGTTCGGCACCGTGTGGCAGAATACCATCGGTAAGCTGTTCCATCGCTCCACCGAGGCCGGTCACGGCGCCGTCACCCCTTTTCAGGCGGTCTGCACCGCCTTGGCAGCTACCGTCGGCACCGGCAATATCGCCGGTGTGGCAGGCGCTATCGCCATCGGCGGCCCCGGCGCTGTTTTCTGGATGTGGATCTCCGCCCTGCTGGGTATGGTGACCAAGTACAGCGAGGTTACGCTGGCCGTCCACTACCGCCAGAAGAATAAACACGGCGACTGGGTCGGCGGTCCTATGTATTATATCCAGAACGGTCTGGGCAAGAAGTGGAAATTCTTAGGCGTACTGTTTGCCATTTTCGGTATATTTGCGGTATTCGGCACCGGCAACGCCACCCAGGTCAATACCATCGTTGCCTCCATTGATACCGCCCTCATCAGCTTCGGTGTGATGGAAGCCGGCAGCACCGCCACCCTCAATCTCATCCTCGGCATCGTCATCACCGTTCTGGTCGGCATGATCCTGCTGGGCGGCATCAAGCGCATCGGTCATGTGGCAGAGCGTCTGGTTCCCATTATGGCGCTTTTGTATGTGGTACTGGGCTTGGGCGTAATCGTTATGCACATCGAAAACCTGCCCACCGCCTTCTCCTCTATCATTCAGGGCGCCTTCAATCCCACCGCGGTCACCGGCGGCGTAGTAGGCGCCATGTTCACCGCCGTACAAAAGGGTGTTGCCCGCGGCATCTTCTCCAATGAAGCCGGTCTTGGTACTGCCTCTATTGCCCATGCAGGCGCCGAGGTCAATGATCCGGTGCAGCAGGGTCTGTTCGGTGTCTTTGAGGTATTTGTGGATACCATCATCATCTGCACCTTCACCGCGCTGGTCATCCTGTGCAGCGGCGTTCCCATCACCTTTGGCGCGGCGGCCGGCGCCGAGCTGACCATTAGCGGCTTTACCAGCACCTACGGCAACTGGATCACCATTTTCACCGCCGTGGCCATGTGCTGCTTCGCCTTCACCACCATCCTGGGCTGGGGCCTGTACGGTGCCCGCTGCAGCGAGTACCTCTTCGGTGAAAAGGTCATCAAGCCCTTCATGGTCATCTATTCCCTGGTTGCCATTATCGGTGCCACCGTCAAGCTCGATCTCCTCTGGAGCATCGCCGAAACCTTCAATGGTATGATGGCGATCCCGAACCTCATCGCAGTGGCACTGCTTTCCCCGGTCGTTCTCAAACTCACCAAGGAATACTTCACCCGGCCCAAGGAAAGCCCCCTCTGCAAGTAACAAAGCAATGATTTGATATCCCGGATTTTCTCCTGCAAAGGGCAGCGCTGCGGCGCTGCTCTTCTGTTTTGCATAAAAATTACACAAGAATTTGTGCACCTCCCCAAAATTTCTCATTTAGGTTGACATCCCCTGCCCAAAAGTGGTAGTTTATTCATATCCCCATGGGGATATTTTTGTGTTTGCGGAGCAAACACAACCCCGCCTGCGGGAAAAATAAAAAAGAAGAGAGGTTTATTCTAATGAAAAAGCTTTTAAGTGTTGTGCTGGCGCTGCTCATGCTGGCCGTCATGCTGCCCGTCACCGCTATGGCGGCGGATGGTGATGGCAGCTCATCCAGCCCCTATACACTGGCACAGTTCAATGCATTGACCCGTCAGCAGTATATCGATGCCCAGAAAAAACTTGGCGGCACTATGTATGTCGATGTTGGTACCTATGCCTATGATACTGACGGCGTTCTTGGCAACGGCGTTCGCAATGACACCGTGGGTCAAACTCCTGACCACAGCAAAATGAACGCTTATGGCGAAAATGGCTATCTGGGCAATGGGAACGACGGTGCCAACGGCAAAACGGTCGTCTTTGTTGGTAGCTCCATAACCAGCAACACTACCGGCTATACAAGCATCGATAATATCGGCACAAAACTGCTCCTTGCCGTACCGGCTTATACCAATGTTGTATTTAGCGGCATTACTTTCAATGGCGTGATCAGCATTGACTATCAGCTTTACACCAGCCCTTGGAGCCAGCTTGGCAAGGTGGACTTTGAAAACTGTACTTTTAATGGCATTATTGTAGGCGCTATGGCAACACAAAGCCTAGTGTTCAATAGTTGCCGTTTCAATAATTACACCAATACGACTGATGCCAACAATTCCAACCCCACCTGGATCAGACCCGCCTACGGCAACTGGAGTCCCGATGATAACAAGGGACAGGGAAGCGACTTCAGCTCCCTCACCAGCATTACCTTCACCAACAACAAGGTTACCAGCACCCGTCCTGTCAAGTTTGAGTTTATTTCTCAGTGGGATATCAGATCTACCGTCACCGCCATCGGCAATTCCTTTGATATATCCGCACAGGATGGCGATACTAAAACAAAGAATGTTGGCCTGTACCTTGGCGCGCACACAAGTACAAACGCATTTGATCTCACCGTTGATAACAACACAAAGAGCGATAACACAGCGGCTCTTTATGCTTTCCCGGAAAGTCATAGCGAACTGCCTGCAGGCTCAACCATTAAGAATAGTGATGGTACTCCTGTGTATCTTACCGATGTAGTGAAGTGGAAAACCAGCGAAAAGCTGACCCTTAACTCGGAAGGTCAAGTAACAGAAGCCCCCCCCGTCCCCGGCACCATCACCATCATCGTCCCCTCTACCGAGGAGACCAAGCCCGCCGAGGATCAGAAAAACCCCACCACCGGTGCCAATGATGTGGTCGCCGCCGCGGTCGCTCTCATGGCTGTTTCCGCTCTTGGCATGGCTGTCCTCGCCCGCAAAAAGTAATCCGTGATTCGCCCAAAAGCTCTCCCGCGCCGGGGGAGCTTTTGCTGTGCTGGCCGAGATGGCGGCGCTGCCTTCCGGCATTCCACAGGGAATGGAAAGCAGAAATATTGTGGTGGGGCCGTTCCAGGCGCAAGCACAAAGCAAAAGCACCTTTTGTACGAGGCACTCGGAGTGTCAGAGAAGGTGTGGTAAAGAGATGCCCCCTCCGTAACTGGAGGGGGTATTTTACTGTGTAGTTTCTGTGTAGCCTATATGCAAAAAGACCGCAAGAAACAGCAATATTTGCAAAGGCTAAAAATGCTGAAAACCCGCATGAACAAAGGAAAAACCCGCATTTCTGCGGGTTTTTCTTTGGCGGAGATGGAGGGATTTGAACCCACACGCAAAATTATGTTATTGCCGTAAAGTGTAGGAATCAAGCGGTTTTTCCGACTTTCATTCCGCTGAAAAAAGCATGAAAAACTCACTTTCGGAACAAAAGTGAGTTGCAAAGTGAGTTATTTTGCCACCGTATCGTACTGCTCCACAGCGGCTAAAATTCTCCCACGCAGCGCCTGCGCGCTGGCGTGTTCGTTTCTGTATTTTTCTTTGATGTCTTCCAACTCGGCGACCAGCTTATCATAATCGCTCGGCGCCTGGGTATCGTCATTGAGATACTGCCGCACCAACGCCAAAAATGCGCTCCAGTGCGGCCTGATATAGGCAGGGCAATCTTTCCTTGCGTACCAGTCATGGTGCTGATAGACGGCGCTCTCGTCCAAGCCATGCCGCTTGAGGATAGCAGCGCAAAGTCTTGCACCGTTATCTTCGGCAATCCGATTGTACTCGGCATCAGTTCCGTCCATGATGATCTCGATGGCGATGGTAGTGCTGTTTCCGGGGCCATAGTTTCCATCAGCGGCGTGCCAGCCGACCTCGCTCTCGTCAAGGTTCTGCCATGCTTCGTTCTCGTCCACATAGTAGTGGACGCGGACAGACCCCATGTTGCAGTTCGGGTAGGTAGCGCGGGTGTACTGCTCCGACATTGTGGTACCGCTGGGGACTTTAATCCGACCAGTATTGTGAATAGTCACACCGTTAATGGCGGATAACGCCCGGTTTGCCTTGTACTGCGTACCTTTGCGGTATGTATAACCGGCCTCGGTATAGTCTCGGTTCCATACGGCGCTATCAGGAATAAGCTTTTCACAGATTTTTACGCCGTTATCATAGCGTACATTGTCGGGAGAGAGGAAAGCCATTAGGCTTCCCCCTTTCCTTCGGCATCCAAAATAGCCGCATCAGTGTGTTTGACCATGCCGGTGGTGGCTGCGTCATATGTACCATTAGCAGCCAAAGCGACAATAACAGCGTTCAGCAGGCACAGCACCACGCCCTGTACCGTCAGAGCAGAGCCGTTAAAGGCTTCGGCTCCGATGAGGATGGCCACAGAGATGATGTAAGCAAGCAGCTGGGTGTTGATGTTCTTGAGGGGGGTCTGCTTGAGGAACTGGGTAATGATTGTGACCATCATTACAGCGCCTGCGTAAGTACCAAGGGAAGTCCAAGTTACAAATTCGTTCATTTTATGTCCTCCTTAAAGGAATTTGAGTTCGCCACGAATACAGCGGTCGTGGACGCTCTTAATGTTGCGGATCGCTGCATCCGCTTTGGAATTGATGTAGACATCTTCGTGCTCCACACAGTACTCTGTGTAGTTGTCGATATCCTCCAGCACATTGTTGAAGGATTCTTCGCTGTGGTTCGCCCCACGGCGCAGCTCGTCCGAAAAGCGCAGGATGCGGATGCGGCACATATCTGCCCGGTAGCGTTCGTCAGAATCAATATGCTGTTGCAGCTTATTGTCCAAGGCTGCCATACCGGAGATAATCTGATCCTGCTTGTCCTGCTTGCGGTCAATACGATGCAGCAGCCAGCTAATGACGGTAGCCAATGCGCCGGAGCCGAGGAGGGCCAGTGCAATTTCCATGGGTTATGCCTCCTCAAAATACTGGCCTATAAGCTCATGCGGCAGGTAATACAGCACGATGGTGCCTGTTTCATTCAAACGCTTGCAGAGGTAGGTTTTGCTGTCCTCCGGGTCGAGGTAATACTTGCCGTACTCGTATTCCATACCCTTCGATGCCGGGATTGGGTCATCAATAGTGCCAGGAGAGCTGATATTAACGACCACCCACAGCGCAGGAACAACTTGGGGTTCCCA
>ERZ856578.1484-NODE-1484-length-44112-cov-5.050755_pt1 | contig 44112 bp, 40 predicted proteins | sample MGYA00514384_ERZ856578 | MGnify/ENA primary metagenome ERZ856578 (study PRJEB29103, sample SAMN06111958) | human gut metagenome | biome: human gut; feature: ankylosing spondylitis patient; material: healthy_person | host: Homo sapiens | place: China:Hangzhou...
ACGAAATCATCATTTTCGTCGACCTCTTCGCGTTCCACATAGGTAAAGAAAGTTTCCAGTTCCTTCGGAATCTTGCCTTTCGGACAATCGATTGCTAAGATTATTGGTCCGGACGCTTAACGGCTCTGTCTGCGCCTTCAGCTTGCCAATCACCTTAGCTCGGACATCTGTCTTTCATCAGCTCTGTCTGCGCTTTCAGCTTGCCAGTCGCTGTGATAAGGACATTATATAGGTTTCGTCATTTAATTGCAACTGTAAATTTTTATCAATCATTTGAAATTGATAGACCGCTTCGCCCATTTCAAACGGGTCTTTCATGCAGATGAAAATGACATAACTCGGCGTGAGGTCTTTGTAATCTTTCTCTTTCTTTCCCGGAAAGAGACGCTGGATGAATTCCGCGCAAATTTCCTCAAGTGGCTTTCGCGGGTCGACTTTGCCAAGCTCTAGAAAGTGAAACTCAAGACGGTCGCACAAGCGATGTCCTGTGTTTTGCTCTCTGACAGAGAAAATGCTGTGGCAGCCGATGTCCTTCGGAAAGAGCTTGCTTTCTATGATGGAAACTACGATGCTCTTTTTCATATTACCGTAAGACTCGCCGGATTTCAATGAGGAATTGACACGACCGGAGCAGCAGATTTGACTTGTGATTACAGAAAAAATGGCGTATACTATATATGAAAACAAATGTAAAAAAATGTTTCGCACAGAAAGGGTAGAAAGATGCGAGAAGAAATTATTTTGTATCATGGAAGCAAGAATATCGTTGAATCTCCTGAAATCAGAGTTACAAAATACAATAAAGATTTCTATTTTGGCTTTTACTGTACTACTTTAGATGCACAAGCAAAAAGATGGGCGACAAGATTCGATGGAAAAGGGATTCTAAACGAATACAGATATATTCCGAATGAAGAATTGTCTGTTAAAGTTTTTCCTGAAATGAGTGAAGAATGGCTGGATTTTATTGTTGCATGCAGAAGTGGAAAATCTCATAACTATGATATTGTAGAAGGCCCAATGGCGAATGATACAATTTTTAACTATGTGCAGAATTTTGTTGACGGCAAAATCAGCAGAGAAGCTTTTTGGGATTTGGCAAGGTTTAAAAAGCCTACGCATCAGATAAGCTTTCATACGGCGAAATCTTTGACTACTTTAAAGTTCTTGAAAGGAAGTGAGGTCTGGGATGAAGAATAATAGTGATTTGTTTTACACTTGCAGCCTTATAGAATATATCGGAAGAAAGCAGAAACAAAAGAGAGAGACTGTCGTAAAACTTTTAGGACGGGAAACGATTAGACGGATATACAGATATGCAGATGTTTTTCACTGCGAACCCATTGCGAAAACGGCGGATGATTTCATTCATATCTGCAATATACCTGTTGGAGCCTATGACAACCTTGAAAAAGCAAAATATGAAATTCCGGACTATTGGACAATTGGAGAAGTATACGAGAGGTTGATAGAGGATGTTTCGGAAGACAGTACCGAGGCGATTGTTGATACGATTATGGCAGTGTATAGTTCATGGATTAGCGATGCCATATCCAATTATAATACAGATTTTTACTATCAATCACGGGAGTATATCTGTCAGTGCTATACAGAAGGGGAAGTTTGTGCATAAAACACCTTTTAGCTGCACCTAAAAATCCTCCCAAACCCTCTAAAAATTTTACCCCTTTACAATTACCTCGGATTGCGGTAAGATAGGTGTGTAAAATTTGGAAAGGAAATGTACGCGAGTATGGTAAATAGTTACGAGAATGTAAATAATTGGCACGGTTCTTGCAACCAACCAACCAACCAACCAACCAACCAACCAACCAACCAACCTTTCCTATTTAAATAAAAAGGTAATTTTTGCGTACACCGAAACTGAATATACAGAGAACACGAGACTTCTTTTGTCTGCGAGATAGCAGGGCAGGAGAGGTTTTTTTATTGACCTAACCCGGTTTTGCCTGAGCAAAGCGAGGCAGCAAAACCGTTGGTAGGTCAAATGCAAAGGTTTACAATGAAGGCGAGCGTCAGCGAAGGCTGAATTGCAGAAACCGACTGTTAATGGAGTTGTCCCTGTTTTCGGAGAAAACAATGAAAACTCCTTATGCAACGTTTCCGAATGGTTCTGGTTCCAATTCGCGCAGCGAATTGATGGACAGACCTTCTGCAACGTTTCCCCGGCTTTAGCCGGAATGGAAACGACTGCACTGAAGACGAGCCGTAAGGCGAAAGCTGAGCCGCCGAAACCGACTGCAATTGTACCTAAAATTACATACCATGGCTTTTGTGGCACATGCGCGACCCGAAGCACCGAAGCGGCTTCGTCAAGGTGAAAGCTTTGACCCTGCCTCGCGCGGCAAATCGGACACGCATGCTTGTTCGCTGAACAAGGGAATCGGGTGTAAATCCCGGACACGGAAGGAATCCATCGCAGGATTGCAGTCTGTACATTTGAGATTGCAAGCGCGCGGCAGGATTCCGAAAGTAGCTGTGATTCTAAAGTATTGTTTTCCATGCGGGGAATCCCCGCGTGCGGTGAAAACCGGTCATTGGAAGGGCTGTCATGGCCCGGAGAGAAGGCTGAAGCAATGCGTTGGCAGTAAGGCGCGAGATCGCAAGCGGCGATCAGACGCGCAGCCTGAATAGATGAGTCAGAAGACCTACAAACCAAGCAAAGCAAAGACCGAAGCAGGGCAGCATCCGAAACAAATCGGACAGAGAAGAGAAAGGAAGCTGTGCTGTACATGGGTTTTGACACTTTTGCGTAACGGATTTTTTGTCACAGAAGCGATGACCATTGGGATCATCGCTTTTACTGTTTTTTGCGGCAGCTGAGAGCCATGCGGAAACCGTCATCCTTATCATCCTTATATTAGGCAGGGCGGCAGATCAGCAAGCTGCCGCCCCACCAAAAGGGGAAGATATATAGATCGCATGCCGGTGAAAACCGGATGCACATGGAACACCTAACAAGGAGAGAGCACATGACACAGCGTGAACTGAAACAGCGCATTATGGACGATCCGGATTTGACGAGAGACGAAAAAGTAAAGCTGCTCAATGCACTGCGTGTGCCATACGTCAAAATGTCAGACGAAGAACTTTTGCAGCTTGTGCGTGACTTTACAAGAGAGAACGGCAGAGAGCCGACACAAAGAGATGTTGTTTATGACCGCGAGCTCAAGGCGCGGTTTGGCCCTTGGAACCGCATGCTCGAACGTGCCGGTACCCGGCCGATAGGAGAGCATTATCAGGAGAAAAAGGAAAGGCGCAAGGAAAAACGCGCACGTCACAAGGAGTACCGCAGGCAGCTCCGAGAGCAGCAGACGGCAGAAGCCGCAAGGCTTACGGAAGCAGTGGAATAGAATGCATGTACAGCAGAGAAACGGCACCCTTTTGGAACAAGCTTAAAAAAGAAGCCATTCTCCGCTTGTAGATACGGCAGGCAGTTGCCGGAAAATAATCACAAACAGATAGCTGCGTTTCGAGTTACTTGTACTGCCATGAGTAGTGAGAAATGCCGAGGGATTTTTATTCAGGAGGTAACAACATGAATAAAAGAACAATGAAAGAGGTGATTTCAATTTTATCTCTCACAACAAAAAGACGACTGGTAGTCTTGATATTATCGATTGCCATACTTGTTACGTTTCCGATAAATATGAATTGGTTCGTCGGTGGAATTGAAGCATATGCGGAAACAAACGAAATTGATTTAAGCAGTAGCACAAAAAACGGATTCGTTTCTGATATTTCTTTCAGCTATAATGTAAACAGCGCAGGACATGGTGATGAGATCATATTACTGGATTCCTCCCAAATGCTTACAGCGAAAGTGTCATTGACATCACAGAAAATTCTGGATGAAGGAGCGTTGTACATCAGCGTTTATGTGGATGGAAAACTAGTTAATATCGGAAGAAAAGAACAAGCGCAGATAAAAAAGGCAGCAACAACGGCATATGGACTGAATAACAGGGATTATCCGGCGGGTGAGGTAAAGAATCTGTCTATTGTAGTTGGAAGAATAGATGCTGACAAAAATTATACAGACTATGATGTATATAACTACAAGGTATCCCGCGCCTTGACGCTGAAAAGCTTGCAGATCAAGAAAGAAGGTGGAGAAGTTCTGCCGATTTCCCCCGCATATAATGCCAAAGCACTGCCTATGGAAAAGGAGTATAGCACAGTATATGACGGAAATAATGTCTATCTGGATCTCGCAGCGACAACAGCGGCAGCACAGATTTATGTAGGAAATAGTCCATATAATGCACAAACAGCTATCAGTCTTTCGGAATATACGGAAGAGGGAAGCGATATAGCAAAGATTCCGGTATCTGTTCAGTGTAAGGATGCAAAGACCGAGTATACTTTATATATATCCAAAGTTGATTATACGCCGGTTATTACGGAACAGCCTCATCAGGATAAACCTGTAGACAAGGATTCACCACAGCCGCTGACCATCGAGGTGGAAACTCCGGAAAAAGGAAAGCTTTCGTACCAGTGGTATAAAGTAGGTTCGAGCGGGGCAACTCGTATACAAGACGCGACGGCGGATACCTATCAGCCGCCAGTTACTTATGCGGGAACGCAGAAGTACAAGTGTATTGTAACGAACACCGTCAATGATGTGGAATTTCAATCATCTTCAAATACGGTAAGCTATACCGTAAACCTGAGTGAACCGACAGCACCGGAGTTTGTGCTTCAGCCACGGCAAAATCCGAATTCAAATAATGGAAGCAGGATTTTTTATAAAAATGGAACACCGGAAATAGAAGTTGGACCAATCCATGGTGACTTTGATTATATTGAAGGACTTAAATATAATGTTCAGCTTTACAGAAATTCCATCGATTCCACGGAAGGAGGAACCCTGATAGAATGTAACTCTTCTGCTGGAGAATTTAGTGCTATCATGGGTAAGACTTATAAAAAATATACTTTCCAAGTGCCGCCGCAGGATGTGACCGGAACATGGTATTATTACGCAACGGTTACCGTAGAAAAGGATGGTCGCAGCGATGTAAGTGTAAGTCAGACTCTTCCGCTCACATTTAAAAGTACTGCAGATGTAGTAAAAGGACTAGAAGGAGATGGCTCAGAATCCAGTCCATTTTTACTTCATAATAGTGATGATTTACTTTATGTGAAGAATCTCGTGGAGGGGAAGAATGGTGCAGCCTATAATTTTGCTGGGCAGACGCTCGCCTTTGCCGATAATATTTCTCTTCCGCATGATTGGGAACCGATTGGAAATTTGAAGGCGGGAACAGAGAGCGAAAGCAGTGGCGTGAATATTCAGCCTTTCAGCGGAATTATCGATGGAAAGGGATATACCCTGACTATGGGAGACCATGGAAAGCCTTTACTGAATTATGTTCGCAAAGCAACGGTAAAAAATCTCAATCTTGCAGGGACCCATATCGATGGATACGGATTGGTAGATTGCTATACGGTGGATTATGGTGAGAACGGAGTTTATGTAAACGATCCCGTTAAACTCAGAAGTATAGACATCGAAAATGTAACAATAAAGAGCGGGACCAACATTTTGAAGTCAGGTTTCATCGGGGGATTCGCTTCCGGTGCCAATGCGGTTAATATCAGAAACTGTACCATCGAAAAAGGTGTGACAATCGGTTATGGCAAGGATCAGGATCATATTGGCTCTTTCGCAGGGGAATTCAATGGAAATATTGAAAATTGCGTTAGCTATGCAGATGTTTACGGCAACAATACAGTAGGCGGTCTAATTGGAAACAAGGGGCAGTCAATGGGTCCATGTAATATCGTCAATTCTTCGTTCCAAGGGACGGTAACTGCTTCAGGAATTCGTTCGGGCGGAATCGCAGGAGCGGGCTATATAGTCGGAAGCGCGCCGGGAACACCTATGGTGCAGGTACATAATTGTTTTGCAGTAGGAACCATTACCGGAAAGGATGAGGTCGGCGGTATCATCGGATCAGAAAGAGGTCATTACAATAATGTCGATGAAGGCGACGTGTATGGCGTTAAAGGAACTATTTCTGTATCGGATACGTTTTTCTATGGAACTCTAAACTGTGAAGGCAGCAATGTAGGCGGAACGGTTGGCTATTTCCATGACTTCACGAAAAAAGTAGGAACTGCGACCAACTATTATTTGGAAGGCTGCGGCGCAGCCAGCGGAATCGGGGGTGTCGTCGAAGGGACGATCATCGGCGCTGACAAATACAGTGAAGCTGCAACGAAAGAAGCTTTCGCAGATGGTACAGTCTTGAATAAGCTGAATGGTTCTGATACAAGTTATAAAAATTGGATAAAAAAGGGAGACTATCCGGTTATCAGTGATGAACCGATTATTACAGGCTTAAAAATATCTGGTGAATATAAGAACCAGTATATTGTCGGAGAAGACCTGAATTTAGAAGGCATTGTGATTCATGCAATCTGGTCGAAGGGAGATCCGACGCCGGTAAATCTTAGCGAAGTGACAATAAACGGATATGATAAAAATTTCCATGGTGTACAAAAAATCACTTTAAGGTACAAAGCGGCAGAAACAACGTTGACTGTTACAACGCTTAAAGAAGACAATCAAGATAATCCAAAAATGATAAAGGTATACTTTACATTACTTGGCGATAAAATTCACGACAGTGATACAGATGGAAAGGTACATACACTGGAAACTGGTGGATTGGAAACATGGATTGCGCGTAAAGCGTGTTCTGTAAGTGTCAATGCAACTGTAAAGGACGTCTTTGAAAAAGCTCTAACAGAAGCGAATTATACATGGAGAAATGAAAGCGGAAATTATGTACAGGGCATCACAAAGCCGGGCATTAAAGCGGAACTTGCCGAGTTTACAAATGGAGCTAATTCTGGGTGGATGTATACATTAAATGGAAAGCATCCTGCATTTGGTGTGGCAGAACAGTATTTGAGGAATGATGACATCATTATATTCCATTACACGGATAATTATTTTTACGAACCAGATACGAAAGAGTGGGTAGGGGCAACTGATGAAGTCAAGAATGTCACCACTTCCGGCACTACCGGCTCTGCGAGTACAACCGCGCCGACGGAGGTCAAGGTGACGGAAAAGATGAGTGCCGATGGCACCAAGGAAACGGTTGCCGAGGTCAAGGTCGATGCGGCGCATCACGACGAGATCATCAAGCAGGCAGCGGAGAACAAGTCTGCCGAGATCGTACTGGAGGTCGAAAAGACCGACACGAAGGGCGCGGACAGCGTACAGCTTTCGCTTGATGTAACATTCGTGAAGAATGTCGCAGACAAGACCGATGCCGATCTGACGGTGAATACCGAAAACGGCAAGGTGACGCTCGACCAAGAGACGATCAAGACTGTACTTGCTGAGGCAAAGGGCGCGACGATCACGCTCGAAGTGAGCAAGGTATCGAAGCCGACCGAGGTACAGAAGAAGGCAGCAGGCGCAAACGGTCATCTGCTCAAGCTGACGATCAAATCCGGCGACAAGGTCATCTCTGACTTCAACAAGGGCAAGGTCAAAGTCGTTGCGGAAATCGTTTCCAAGCTGCTCGACAAGAAGGTTGCAGCGATTCACATCGCAGACGACGGCAAGATTGAACAGCTGGCAGGCAAAGTCCTGACCATCGGCGGCAAGAAATACTACGAATTTACGACGCCGCATTTCTCGACCTTCGCGCTCGTTGACGCGGACGAACTGGGATTGGAAGTCAAGGAAGAACCGGCAGTTGATGTAAAGACACTGACTGCTAAACTGACACCGGTGGCACGTTCTGCCAAGACGGCGAAGAAGAACGTCAAAGTGACAACGAGTCTCGACAAGCAGGACAAGGCAATCGTGCAGGAACTCAAAGATGCCGGTTATACTGTGAAGTACCGTTTCTATCGTTCGACAAAGAAAGCCGCAGGCTACAAGGCAGCCGTCACGAAAAAGACGAGCACTTATACCAATACCGGCGGCAAAAAAGGCACGAAGTATTATTACAAGGTGCAAGTTCGCGTTTATGATGCGAATGGTAAGCTTGCGGCAAAGACTGCGCTGAAGCAGTGCAGGTATGCGACCAGAGTTTGGAGTAAATAAAACGCTTGTTAAAATCGCCTGTGGCGTTGTTGGCTGCGGCATTTTGCGGGATAGATTGAAAATTTTGAATATGCAAAAAATCTGCATTGCGGTGCAGACTTTTTGCATGTCTCAGGCTAATCAGATATTGCACATTTTCGGATTTCGTTAAAAACGAGAGAAAAACATTTGCAGATTTCGTTAAAATCAAGCGAAAAACATTTGCGGATTTCGTAAATTCGGGTATAATATCTTTTAGGAGGAAGTGAATATGGTTTTTAAGCGAAAGATATACAGCAAAATGCTGGAGTGGAAAACTGTTTCGCATGGCGAAAGCGCGCTTATGATAGAAGGCGCGCGCCGTATCGGTAAAAGTACGATTGCCCTTGCATTTGCGAAGAACGAGTATGAGGATCACATGATTCTTGACTTTGCGCAGGAAAGTCAGGATGTCCGCCGCAACTTTGAAGAGAATATCGGTGAGCTTGATGTGTTTTTCAGGAATCTTTTTTTGCTCAAAGGCAGAGATCTGCCGAAAGGAAAATCCGTAATCATTTTTGATGAGGTGCAGCTGTTTCCGGCTGCGCGGCAGGCAATCAAGTTTTTGGTGCAGGATGGGCGATATGATTATATCGAAACGGGTTCGCTGATCAGTATAAAGAAAAATGTAAGCGATATTTTGATCCCATCGGAGGAATTCAAAATCAAGATGTTTCCGATGGATTTTGAAGAGTTCCTGTGGGCGAAGAGCGATACCGTTACCGCAGATGCAATTCGCTATGCGTTTGAAAAGAAAAAGCCGCTGGGGGATGCTGTGCACCGAAAAATCATGCAGACCTTTCGCACCTATATGGTAGTAGGTGGAATGCCTCAGGCGGTGTCGGCATTCGTCGAGGGGAGAACCTATCGGGAGATCGATTTCATAAAGAGAAATATTCTTTCCCTTTACGAAGACGACCTTAAGAAACATGATAACGACAGTAACGAGAAAGCATCGATCATTTTCAAAACGATCCCGGAGCAACTTTCCAATCGGAATTCACATTTTCGTATGGCTGGCGTAGAAAAAAACGCAAGGTATCAAAATTATATCGGGGCGATTGATTTTGTTGCGGAATCCATGATCGCCAATTTGTGTGTCAATACGACGTCGCCGGAAGTTGCACTTGAACTGCATGCAGACAGACGCAATTTTAAATTATACATGGGCGATACGGGTCTGCTCGTATCCCAGATCATGAAAAACCGTGATGACACGGAGGAGGATTTATATAAATCGCTTATTTTTGACAGGCTCGGGATCAATCAGGGCATGATCATGGAAAATCTTGTAGCTCAAATGCTTAGAAGCAGAGGTTACGAATTATATTTCCATGAGTTTGAGATCTCCGGGGGAGAAGGCAGGAAACCAAATAAATATGAGATCGATTTTCTTTTGGTCAGAAATAAAAAGCTGTGCCCGATTGAAGTGAAATCCTCAGGATATAAAAACCATAAGTCCTTTGATATGTTCGCGGAAAAATATCGGGCAAAGGTACAGGAAAGGTATATGATCTGTGCAAAAGATTTGTCCGTAGAAGAGAGTATAATTCGCATTCCACTGTATATGACGATGTGCCTGTAATAAAGGAAAGCGGAATCTTACGCACAGAAGCTTTTGAGAAACAGCGGCAGGACGCTCTGTGAATACTGGCATAGGGAGTAACTGCCGCTGGAGATGCACCAGTCGTACATCAGACCGCGTTCAAACATGGCATAGGCTTTGGCAATGTCGTTGACCGAAAACGCCTCTTGAAAGACGCCGCTCTGCTTGCCTTCACTGATGACCTGACGCAGCAGCTTATAATAGGTGCGGTTCGGACTCATCATGTGCTTTTCGCCGCTGGTGATGAGCTGGGTCGCGAAGAGCTGGCTCAGCAGATCGACCGATACGGTGTTGTCGATCATCAGGAACAACTCCTGATTCATGAGGATGAGCTTTTCGATTGGAGAAAGCGCGGGGTTCATGGTCTCCGTCAGCTCGTCGTATTTTTCGTCAAAGAGGTAGGACAGGGAACTGAGCAGCGCGTCCTTGCCGTCAAAATAGTGATAGAAAGAGCCGCGCGAGGTGCCGGAGGCCTCGACAATCTCCTCTACGGTGGTGTTGTCATAGCCCTGCTCGTAAAACAACTGCCAGGCGGCAGAGACGATCTTGCCCTTGGTGTTTTTGGCGTTTTTCTTTTTCATAAGGCCGTCCTTTCCATAAAATTCGTAAAAAAATTTTTTATTTTATTTTTCGTGCTTTATATTGTATAGAATATAGTATAGCCTATAAAAATTGAAATATCAACATAAAATAAAAGAATATTGCGATAAAATATGGAATGATGTACAGAACTGATTCTGTGTTTCGTTCTATTTTCTTTTGTGATAGAATACAAGTATTCCAAAATATCAACACAAAAGGAGCGAACATCATGAGCTTTCAATTAGCGAAATATATACAACCGGATTTCACCGAGGCAAGATTTACAGAGGCACCGAATGCGGTGCTGGTCAGGGCGCCGCGCGCCAAGGCTGCGCCAAAGGGCTTCCATGCAACTTCGATCTTCCCGGAGTATTTTAAGATCAGCGGCAAGTGGTATCTGGCGGAGGACAGCCGCATGGATGCGGTACCGATTTGGGACGGAGAAAAGATCCGCGTAGTGGAGTTCCGCAACATCAAGGCGGATGACCTCGTCGTGGTCGGTCGGACAGAGGACGCGAGCGAGGGGATCTATGTGCATGACAACTGTTGGAAGCGAGAGGGAGAGGAAGACGCGAAGAATACCTTTGCGTTCCGCCAGTCTCGCAGCAGAGAGACCTCCTTCACACAGGATTACAAGGATTTAGTAGAACTGCTCAAATATGAAAAAGAACATAACGGCTATATCGTCTGGGTGCTGGGACCTGCCTGCAGCTTCGACGTCGAGGCGCGGCGCGTGATGGGTGAGCTGATCGCGCAGGGCTATTGTCAGGCGCTGCTGGCTGGCAACGCGCTGGCGACACACGATCTGGAGGGCGGTTATCTGGGTACGGCGCTCGGCTGCGACATCGAGAATCAGAAGCTGCATTTCATGGGTCACTATAACCACCTGGATACGATCAATGCCATCAATACCTATGGCTCGATCCCGCAGTTCATCGAGGGCGAGGGCATCAGCAGCGGCATCATCTATAACTGTGTCAAGCACAAGGTGCCGTTTGTGCTCAACGGTTCGATCCGCGACGACGGTCCGTTGCCGGAGGTATTCGAGCATACTTACGAGGGACAGGACACGATCCGCTCCCACGTGCGCAAGGCGACGACCGTCATCGGCATGGCGACAGTGCTGCACACGATCGCGACCGGCAATATGACGCCGACCTACCGCGTGCTCGCGGACGGCACGATCAGGCCGGTACACTTCTATATGGTGGACACCTCGGAATTCGCGGCGAACAAGCTCGGCGACCGCGGCAGTCTGGCAGCCAAGGGCATCGTCACAAACGTACAGGACTTTATGAGAAATATCAGCACAGGGCTGGGAATTTAACGCACGAAAAAGTTTCGACGCGGCCTGCGCTATGACCCTCGGAAAAAGATTTTCCGGGGGCATTTTTGTATCGAGAGATTGCATTTTGAGAGGTGAGATGCTATACTGTGCCTAGATCAATCGCAGAGAAATCTGTATGATCATAGTGCGAAACGCAGCAAAAAGAGACAAAAGAGATAGAAGAGGCAAAAGAGAGAAACAGGGGGAAACGATGAATCCAAATGAAAAAAAGAAATTTACAGACCAGTTCCGCAACCCGAACGGGAGTTATCACATCCCGACATGGCTGATCGTGGTGCTGTTTATCTGCGGCGGCTGGCCGATCGCGGTGTGCCTGCTGATCGCGCGGTTCTGCGAGGATCAGGGCGAGCAGGCTGATTATGGCGATCGAAACGCGCCGCAAGGAGAAGGTACAGGTGCGCAGGGGCAGCATGTTTATACAGGCACAGGCTGCGCCCCGGGGAAACGCACGAATATCAAAAAGAAGGTCAATACGCAGAAGCTCTGGATGATTTTGGGAATCGTGCTGTGCGTGCTCAGTGTGTTTGAACTGCCGGATTCTATTCAGTATCTGGTCTGGTGCATCAATGAGAAAAACGGCGTCAGCTACGCGCTGGAGGACGTGATTCGGGATGCACTGTGGCTGTTTGGCGGCGTCGGAATGCTGCTGGTATCGGCAGGCATGCGCGCAGCGGCGAGAAAACGCAAGCGGGTCGCAGCCATCGTCGGCGATGCGGACTACATCCTGATCGATGAGGTCGCGGAGGCGCTGCCGGCGTCCCGCGGCAAGACAGAGCGTCTCCTGCAGCGCTGCATCGATTGCGGCATGTTCGGCGAGAAAGCTTATCTGGACATGCGCTCAGACTGTCTAGTCATCCGGGGCGGCGCACCGCTGTCGAAGAAGGCAAGGGCAGAGGCTGAGGCGGCGGCACGCGCGGAAAAAGCAGCGGCTGACAATCTCGATGAATATGAAAAGACACTCAAGGCGCTGCGGGAGCTCAACGACCGTATTCCGGGCGAGGAAATGTCCGCGAAGATCAGCCGTATGGAGGATCTGACGGCGAAGATCTTCCAGATGGCAAAGGAGCAGCCGGAAAAGCTCGGCAGCATGCGCAAGTTCATGGACTACTATCTGCCGACCAGTCTCAAGCTGCTCACACGTTATGAGAAGCTGGACGCACAGGGCGTCGAGGGTACGAATATCAGTGAATCCAAGCGGCAGATCGAGGAGACGATGGATACGATGATCACAGCCTTCGAGAAGCAGCTCGACAAGCTGTTCCTGTCCGAGAGCATCGACATCTCCGCGGACATCGCGGCGATGCAGAACCTGATGCGCGCGGACGGTCTGATGGAGGATGAAATTTTTGGAAAGCTGCAGTAGATAAAGAGAAAGGCAAGGCGTTGAACAAGGCAATCAGAGACTTCTTACAGCTGCACGCGCAGCAGGAGCCGGTATCGTTTCACATGCCGGGGCATAAGGGGGCACGCATCTATCGTGAAAACGGATACGGCGCGTTCCTAGAGCAGATCATGGACTGCGACATTACAGAGATCCCCGGTGCGGACAATTTATTTCAGACAGAAGGTATTATCGCCGAGACGATGGCGAAGTACCGCGCCTTATATGAGGTCGCGCAGTCGTATCTTTTGGTCAACGGCAGCTCCGGCGGTCTGATCGCGGCGATCCTCACCGCGGTCGGCAAAGGCGGCAAGCTGGTCATGGCGCGAAACTGCCATAAGTCTGTTTTTAACGCATTGCAATTAGGCGATATCACACCGATCTACGCCTATCCGGAGACTTTAGAGGCTTACGGCGTGCTGGGCGGCATCTCTGCGGACGAGATCGCGCGCTGTCTGGATGAAAATCCGGAGGCAGAGGCAGTGATCCTGCCATCGCCGAATTATTACGGCATCTGCAGCGACATTCAGGCGATTGCAAAGGTCACGCACGACCGCGGCAAGCTTTTGATCGTCGATCAGGCGCACGGTGCGCATCTGAAATTTTTTGATACATACGGCATCGACGGCTTCCCGCGGGCGGCGGAGGATTTGGGCGCGGATCTGGTTATTAACAGCATCCACAAGACGCTGGCATCGTGGACGCAGAGCGCGGTGCTCAATGTCTGCACAGACCGCGTGAACTGCCATGTACTGGAGGACAAGCTGCAGATGATCGAAAGCTCCAGCCCGTCCTACCCGCTGATGGCGACGCTGGACATCAACGCGGATCTCCTGCTGGAAAAGGGCGAGGCTTTGACGCGCGCGTGGGCGGAGAGTCTGACCTGGTTCTATGAAGAAGTCAAGAAGATCCCCGGACTTGTCATCATGGAAACGCCGACGCTGGATCATACCAAATTGAACATCGATTTATCCGCCTACGGCGTGAACGGTAATGAATTGGAAGACCTGCTGATGGAACAGGGGATTTTTTTGGAACTGGTGACGGGCAATATCATCATGTGCATGAGCGGCATCGGCAATCAGCGATCTGACTTTGAACGGCTGCTTACGGCGCTGCGGGAGATTACCGCGGCGCGAAAGCCGGTGACCGCGGCGAAGATGGCGCAGCCGCCGGCGCTTACGACCAGACTGGAGTGTCGTGCACTCCCGCGTGAGAAGATCCTCGTGCCGCTTGCGGAAGCGGCAGGCAAAATCTGCGCGTCGTCCCTCATTCCTTATCCGCCGGGCGTGCCGATCGCCTGCCCGGGCGAGGTGCTGACCGAAGAGGTGCTCGCCTATGTCAAGGCGCGGCGCGACGCGGACGAAAAAGTCATCGGTATCACCGCGGACGGGTATGTTTTCGTCGGAAAATAACTGTTTTTTTGCAGTTTTCGGCGAAAATATGGCGAAAATACAAGAAGAAGCGCTAAGAATCAAAAGTTTTTAGTGCTTTTTGATTTTTATTGTAGTATAATATATGACGTATGATTTTGTATATTTTTTAGAAAGGAAGGTCTCACAGACATGAGTCAAAAACATTTACACAGCATTCATGTGAGTCATTACAAGCACACTGCCGGTTGTGCGACGGAAGTAATGCCGATTCCTGATGTTGTAAAAATTTCGATGTCTCAGCATATAGGAGCACCTTGCAAGCCATTAGTACAAAAAGGCGACTATGTAAAAGTAGGACAGCTTATTGGCGATACCGATGCTTTTGTCAGCGCACCTATCCACGCAAGTGTTTCCGGTACCGTAACGGGTCTGGAGGAGCAGCGCTCTGCTATGGGCGGCACAGACACACTTGTAGTCATCGAAACAGACAAGAAACAAGAAGTTTACGAGGGAATCGCGGTTCCCGAAGCAAACGATCTGCCGGAATTCATCAAGGCGATCAGAGCCAGCGGACTGGTAGGTCTGGGCGGCGCGTCCTTCCCGACGCACATCAAATTCAATCCGAAGAATATCGATGAGGTACATACCTTGATCGTCAACGCGGCGGAGTGTGAACCATTCATCACCTCTGACCACAGACTGATGCTCGAAGACGCGGAAGATCTGATCGCGGGCTGCCAGCTTCTGATGAAGTTCATCGGACTGGACGAGGGCTACATCGGCATCGAAGAAAACAAGCCGGATGCCATCGAGCACCTCGACAAGCTCATCGCTTCCAAGGGCATTACCAACCTGAAGACATTCAAGCTGCAGGCAAGATACCCGAAGGGTGCAGAGAGAGTTCTGCTTTATGAAATCACAGGCAAGACCATGAACGCCGGCGAACTTCCGGCACAGCATGGCGTCATCCTTTCCAACGTAACGACCATCGCGTTTGTCGGTCAGTATTTCAGAACCGGCATGCCGCTGATCCAGAAGAGAATGACGGTAGACGGCGATGCGGTTGCGACTCCGAAGAACGTCATGGCGCCGATCGGCACACAGATCTGCGACGTGATCGAGTTCTGCGGCGGCTATAAAGAAGAACCGAAAAAGATCTTAATGGGCGGCCCGATGATGGGCAGAGCGATTTTCTCGGATGCAATGCCGATCGTGAAGAACAATAACGCGATTCTGGCGTTCTCCAAGGCACAGTCTATGGTGAAGGAAGAAACGGGCTGCATCAACTGCGGCAGATGTCACCAGGCATGTCCATTCGGTCTGATCCCGACCGCACTGGCAAAGGCGTATGAAGCAAGAGACGCACAGGCGCTTTCCGATCTCAAGGTCATGCAGTGCATGGAATGCGGCAGCTGCTCCTACATCTGTCCGGCGAGAAGACCGCTCGGCTTCATGAACAAGCTTGGAAAAGCAGTAGTAAAGGAGGCTGGAATTAAATAATGGATAAGAAAACTTACAACAACTTATTAGTATCCTCCGCTCCGCATATCGTGACCAATATGGACACCACCAGAATCATGATGATGGTGCTCATCGGACTGGCACCGTCTTTCCTGGTAAGCATTTATGTTTTCGGAGCAAGAGTCATTTCCCTGACCCTGGTCTGCGCTGTTGCCAGCGTATGCTTCGAATGGGCATGGAATAAACTGATGCACAAAAAACAGACCATCGGCGACCTGAGCGCGGTTCTGACAGGTGTACTGATCGCATTCAACGTACCGTCCGGTCTGCCTTACTGGATCGCCATCGTCGGCTGCTTCGTCGCGATCATCGTCATCAAGCAGTTATTCGGCGGTGTTGGCAAAAATATCGCAAACCCTGCAATTACAGCCAGAATCGTGCTGTTTATCTCTTTCGCGACCGAAATGACCACATGGCCGGCACCGAGAATGGCAGCAGATGCGACATCCACTGCGACCCCGCTCGGCGTACTGGCTGAGGGTAATGCGGCTGAGCTGCCGACCAACATGGAAATGTTCCTTGGCTACATCGGCGGTTCCATGGGTGAAGTCAGTGCAATCGCGCTTCTGATCGGCGGTCTGTTCCTGATCTGGAAGAAGATCATCAGCCCGATCATTCCGGCCTGCTTCATCGGTACGGTATTCGTATTCGCAGCGATCTACTACGGCGCAACAGGCGGAGACGCGCTCCACATGGCGATCTTCCACGTGCTGGCAGGCGGCGTGATGCTGGGTGCGTTCTTCATGGCGACTGACTATGTCACCACTCCGTTATTACCGGGCGGAAAAGTTGTCTTTGGTATCGGCTGCGGTCTGATTACGATGATGATCAGACTGTGGGGTCAGTATCCGGAAGGTGTTTCCTTCTCCATCCTGATCATGAACTGCCTGACACCGCTCATCGACAGCTTCTTCCAGAAGAGAATGTATGGAGGTGCGAAGAAAAATGAAAAGTAATACCTTTAAAGAATACATACAGCCAACTGTGGTACTGGTAGCGATCTGTCTGGTCATTACCTTCGCATTGGCTTACGTAAACTCCATCACTGCGCCGATCATCGCAGACAACACTGCAAAAGCAGCTGACGCGGCGAGAGCAGAGCTGCTTCCGGCAGCGACCTCTTTCACCAAGTACGAGGGAGATTTGGTCGTTGCAGTACCTGACAAGGTATTTGTCGAGGACTGCTACGTTGCGGACGGCGTCGGCATGGTCGTCACCGTGAAGACAGCCTCCTTCGGCGGTCTTTTGACCGAAATGGTCGGTATCGACAGCGAAGGCGCGATCACAGGCGTGAAGGTTACGGCACATGGGGATACCAAGGGTCTGGGTACCAAGGCGCATGACTCCGGTTATCTGGAGCAGTACAAGGGTCTGACAGAGCTCGCGAACGCTGACAACATCAAGGGTGATTCCGCGGTGACTTTCATCAGCGGCGCGACGATCTCCTCCAACGGTGTTTACCAGGGAGTCTGCGCGGCACTTGCGCAATTTGAAGCAATAGGAGGTGCTAACTAATGAAAGAAAAAGTAAATAGATTAGCAGTCCTCACAAAGGGCATCATCAAAGAAAACCCGAACCTCGTATTATTGCTGGGTACTTGTCCGACACTCGCGACGACATCCTCCGCGTTTAATGGTATGGGTATGGGTATCGCGGCGACAGCGGTACTGATTTGTTCCAACATCGTCATCTCGCTGCTTGCGAAGATCATTCCGGACAAAGTCAGAATCCCATGCTATATCGTCGTTATCGCAGGATTCGTAACGTTGGTACAGTTCATCGTACAGGCATTTGCTGAACCGCTGTACAATTCCCTCGGCGTATTCCTGCCGCTGATCGTAGTAAACTGTATCATTCTGGGCAGAGCCGAAATGTTCGCAAACAAGAACGGCGTGCTGGATTCCGCATTAGACGGCGTCGGCATGGGTCTTGGTTTCACTCTTTCCCTGACCTGCATCGGTGCAGTCAGAGAGATCATCGGCAACGGCACGATCTTCTCCGGATTCTTCCTGGGAAGTGAAGAGCTGGTACAGAAGCTGACCATTTCCATTCCGTTCATTTCCGAACACCCGATGCTGATCATCGCACTGGCTCCGGGCGGCTTCTTCGTCTATGCCTGCGCGATTGCAGTTGTGAATAAGATTCTTGCCTCCAAGGGCAAAAAGCCGAGAGACTTCGGATGCCAGGGCTGTGCACTTGCTAGCATGTGCCAGCAGGAAAAGTGCATTTCTGAGCTCGACGGCGTGACAATCGAAAAGAAAGGAGTTGAAGCATAATGGCACAGTGGCTGAGTATTTTAATCGGTATGATTTTAGTAAACAACTATGTTCTTGCTCAATTCCTCGGAATTTGTCCGTTCCTTGGCGTATCTAAGAAGTTAGACTCCGCCATCGGTATGGGTGTTGCGGTTACCTTCGTTATGGTACTCGCGACGGCAGCAACATGGCCGATCATGCAGATTTTGAATCAATTTGAAATTGCATATTTACAGACCATCGTATTCATTCTCGTTATCGCTGCACTGGTACAGTTCGTGGAAATGGTACTCAAAAAATTCATTCCGGCACTGCATAAGTCTCTGGGTGTATACCTTCCGCTGATCACGACCAACTGCGCGGTACTCGGTGTATGTATCAACAACATCGATGCGGGCTACGGTTATGGACTGGCGCTGATCAACTCACTCGGCGCAGGCGTCGGTTTCCTGCTGGCTATGATTATTTTCTCCGGCATGAGACAGAAGCTGGAAGGCAATACGGCGGTGCCTGCACCGTTCCAGGGCGTTCCGATCACGATGACAACGGCTGCTATCTTATCCCTTGCGTTCATGGGATTCGGCGGCTTAGTATAAAAGGAGGCGAAAAGAATGAATCCAATTTTAACACCGGTATTATTGGTTGTAGCGCTTGGTTTCGTCTTTGCTGTCATCCTGACAATCGCGGCGAAGGTATTCTTCGTACCGGTAGACGAAACAGTTGTAAAATTAAGAGAAGCACTTCCGGGCGCAAACTGCGGCGGCTGTGGATTCGCAGGCTGTGATGACTATGCATCTGCACTGGCAGCAGATCCGGAGGGTGTCGGTCCGAACAAATGTCCGGTCGGCGGCGCAGACTGCGCAGCTGCGCTGGCAGCGATTTTGGGCATAGAAGCAGGTTCTGCGGAGCCGCAGGTTGCGACTGTGATGTGCAACGGCAACAAGGAGGCTGCAAAATCTCTGCTTGAATATGAAGGCATTCAGTCCTGCAGCGCGGCAGCGAACCTGTTCGGCGGCATGAACCAGTGCAAATACGGATGTCTGGGTCTGGGCGATTGTACCAGAGCCTGCAACTTTGACGCAATCAAGATCTGCGACGGTGTCGCAGTGGTTGCCAGAGAGCTTTGCACCGGCTGCGGCGCCTGCGCGGCAGCTTGCCCGAAGCATGTCATCCGCATCGCTCCGGCGAAGAATAAGGTCGTGGTGCAGTGTCACTCCGAGGACAAGGGCGCGGTTACCCGCAAGGCTTGCAGCAACGGCTGTATCGCTTGCGGCAAGTGCGCGAAGGTATGTAAATTCGAAGCGATCACCATCGAGAACAACCATGCGTACATCGATCCGGAAAAGTGTAAGAACTGCGGTATGTGCGCGAAGGAATGTCCGACTAACGCGATCAACAACATGAGAGCAAAAAGAAAACCGGCAGTAAAGGAAGAAGCTCCGGCCCCGGCACAGGCTGAGGCATAAGGTGAAACCTTTCTAAAAACAAAATAGACACCCCGGCGGGCGATCCCCGATGCGTGCATAGCTGTGTGCGCATCGGCCGCGCCCCGTCGGGGCTTTTTGTGTGTTGACAACGGAGGCGGCAGATCCTATAATGAACTTCGGAGTGCGTGGCGCCAAAGTGTATGACATAAAATGAATAACAAGAAGTATATGACTTTGAAATAAATGGAATGAAATGAATGATAAGAAATGAACGATCTGTGAAAATGGAGAGAAAGAAGAGATGTGCATGAATCAGAATTTAATGCAAAACGGGAAAAGGATATTGGTGATCTGCCTGCTGTTTTGTCTGCTGCTTGCGATGACGGGCTGTAATCAGGATGAGAAAGTTTTGAAGGAAGCCGTAGAGAATTTAAATGCGGCGCAGAGCATGACTGCAGAGTCCGAAATGGAGATGGATATGGCTGTCGGAGACACGACGATCGGGATGCATCTGACATACGACCAAAAAAACATCCATGAGCCGCTGCAGTGTGAAATGGACGTAGTCGGTACGATCGAGACCGGCGGTGAAACGATGGACATGACCAACAAGCTGTACTGCGAGACTGTAGACGAGAAGCTGCAGGTCTACACGCAGTTCGGCGGGAATTGGTACAACGCCGGAGATGGCAGCACGACCTCCATGGCACAGCAGTTCGATATCGCGAAGGTGATGGAGCTTTATGTTTCCGCCATGCAGGATTTTGCAGCTGCCGGTACAGAGACGATCAACGGTGTAGAAACGACCCGGTACGAGGGCGTGCTTTCGGAGGAATATTTTCAGCAAGTACTGGATGAATCCGGCGTGCTTTCGCAAATCGGCTTAAGCAGTGATATTGACGAAGATACGCGCAAGGAGCTTTTTACGGATATCGGCAGCGTGCCGATCACGATCTGGGTCGATACGGAGGCAGAGACTGTGATACCGGTGCAGTATGCTTTTGATATGACATCGATGATGCAGAGCATTATCAAAAAACTCGGCGGTGATGCGATGGCGAATGTAACTGTTGAAAAAGTGTATATGCGCATGACCATTACCGGGACGGACAATGTCGACAGCATTACCATCCCGGAGGAGGCAAAGAATAGCTCACAGCGCTAAGCGAAGCGAAACAAAACGAAGCGAGACAAAGTAAATTGAAATTAAGTTAAGCTAGCTAAAACGAAAGATAGAAGCTGTTTGCGGCGCGGCGCACGCCGTACATAGCTTCGAGCTCTTCCTTATGATAGAGATAGCCCGTATCGTCATAGTATTTGGCGCTCTGCGGGCATTTTTTGATGCAGGCGCCGCACTTGATGCAGATGCCGGGCACCTTCGTGACATCGCTTGGGTCGATGGCGCCCATCGGACAGGCTGCAGCGCAGAGACCGCACTGATCACAGGCATCGCTCGTCAGCGGTTTGACCTTGCGGATGTCGATAAAGACGCCATGGCGGTCGCGCGGCTGATAGTAGCCTGCTTCCGCGTCTCCGTCAACAGCAATCGGCGCGGGCAGGGTGTCAAGTGCCGCAAGGGCGGCAAGCTTGCCGGTGACAGCATGTGCAAAGGTTGCTGCTTCTGCGAGGTCGTCTGCATCCGGCCGTCCCGCCCCCAGCGTGGTCGAGAAGGAGTGCTCGCATGCAAACGCCGCCGCCGCAATCGTATGGAAGCCATGCGCTTCAAGGATATTGCGCAGCTCAATGAGGGAATTGTCGAAGGCGCGGTTGCCGAAGGTCACGATGGGAACGGCAATTGCGCCGCTGCCGTCGATGGTATCCAGATACTTGAGCAGGAGGTTCGGCAGCCGTCCTGCATAGGTCGGACAGCCGAACAGCACAAGGTCGGTCGGCGCGAGCTGCGGGAAGGATGTGCGGGCTTGCGGCAGTGTGAAATCGTAAATAAACGATTTCACGTCGAGGTCGTCCGCAAGGGCCGCAGAGACCGCCTGCACGACCTTTTCGGTGGTGCCGGTAGGACTGAAATAGATCTGACAAATGCGTTTGATTTCCATACTGTTACCTCACAATCGTGTTGAAATAATTTGCCCCCCTTGCACTTAGCGGAAGTCTGCGGGCAGGCGCTGTTCGATGCTATACGCCAGGATGCCGATCAGGATACCGCTGATGAGACCGCTGAAAAACAGGACGGCGAAGTAGCTCAGCAGACTGATATTGGACATGATCGCGCAGGCGGTCAAAAGCTGCCCCAGATTGTGCATGACGCCGCCGGCCATGCTGATGCCGACCATGCTGAACAGCTTCGTGCGATACAGCAGGTACATGACGAGGATGCTGAGTATGCCGCCGCCAAAGGAGTAGAGCATGCCGAACACACCGCTGAAGAGAAGTCCCGCGATCACGATGCGCACACAGTTGATGGTGAATGCATAGCGGAACCCCAAACGGTAAAGGGCGATGAGAATGACCAGATTCGCAAGACCGAGCTTCACACCGGGAATCGGTACAGGAATCGGCACAAGCATCTCCACATACGAAAAGATCAGCGCGAGCGCAGCGAACATCGCGGCAAAGGCGAGCCTGCGTGTGCGGCCGGCGCGAGAACGCCCATAAAGCCCGCCGCAATCATCGGTTTTGCGCGCGCCTTTTTCGCGCAGGGAACGTTCCGCGCGCGTCTTATCCGGAGATGACATCGACCCCACCTCCTTTGTGCTTGTCACCGATGATCTCAACCAAAATCTTGTTCGGCAGGCAGACGATCACGTCCTTGGTCTGTGAGATGGCGCCTGTCTGCACGCAGACCTGATTCTTGCAGGAAGAAGAAGTCATTGCAACGGTGCCGTCTTTTATGGTAATATGATTTGTGTGGCCTGCATGGTCGATTTCGACCTCCCGGTTCTCGCTGAGCGGATAGACGCCGTACAGCTTGCCGTCGACGGTGACGCGCACATTTTCTCCGGTGATGCTGCCGGAAAGCGACAGCCACGAAACAGCGATGCCGAAAAGCAGCAGGCACACAAAAAGAAGGATATCAGCTTTTTTAATCATGGAAAACTCCTGCGCGCAGATTGTCGCTTGCCGTTGGCAGTATGCCGGGCTGCGAAGGTCAGCGCGCTGTATGTTCAGGCTATATCGGCAAAAGCGGCTTGCGATATCAAAATACGCGGTGCTTCGCAGAGAAACGCGCGGAGGAGGATATGTGCCGTCCGGCTTCTGCCGCATGGAAAGGAATGGTTTATGAAACGCAAAACGACCTGCCGGACGCGGGCGCAGCGGCTGCCAAAGCGGCATTTGCGGCATCTGCTCGGTGTCTTGCTTGTAATTACTCTTATTATAACACAAACGGGCTGTGCAGCCAACGAAAAAACAAATGACAATCAAGGAATCAGTAAGACGGGCTTCTATTTAGACACGATCTGCACGATTACGATTTTTGGTATCGAGGACGCGGACGGCAGTTTCGCGGCGGCAGAGGAAGCAGAGCAGCAGCGACAGCTGTATCAGCTGATTACGGACGCGTTCAAGCTGTGCGATGCTTACGAGAAGATTCTCAGCAAGACGATTGAGACTTCCGATATTGCCCGCATCAATGCGGCAGGCGGCAAGGCGGTGACGGTCAGCGATACGGCGATCGAAGTGATTCAAAAAGGTTTGGAATACGGACGCCTGTCGGACGGTGCCTTTGACATCACGATCGGGAAAGCGACGGATCTCTGGAACTTCCACGATGTGGAGGATGCGGCGCTTGCGGCAGAGGACAGCGGAGAGAGTGCGGCAGGCGAAGCGGTCGAGGGAGAGGCGGCAGCAGACGAAGCCGCGCCGGGCGAGATTCCAAACGCGCAGGTATTGGCTGAGGCTATGCGGCATGTGGATTACAGCAAGGTTGAGATCGACGGGAATACAGTGCGGCTTGTGGACCCAAAGATGGAGTTGGATCTGGGCGGCATCGCCAAGGGCTATATCGCCGACCGGGTGACGGCATTTCTGGAAGAGAAAGGCGTGCGGAGTGCGATTGTTGATTTAGGCGGCAACATCGTCGCACTCGGTGGCAAGGCGCGGTCAATGCTCGATACCGAGGCGGGGGAAACAGATTTCCGCATCGGCATCAAAGACCCGCAGTCCGAGGGCGGTGCGCTGCTCGGCACACTGCCTGCATCGAATCTGACGGTGGTGACTTCGGGCACCTATGAACGATATTTTATCGCGGACGGCAAGAAGTATCACCACATTTTGGACAGCGAGACGGGCTATCCGACCGATACCGATGTCCTGTCCGCGACCATCATCGCCGCGAAGGGGCGCTCTGTCGATTGTGACGGGCTTTCGACAACCTGCCTGGCGCTGGGTATCGAAAACGCCCTCGCGCTGGTAAACAGCATCGAGGGCGTGGAAGCAATCCTGGTCGATAAAGATGGGAAGGTGCATCAGACCAGCGAGGCGCTCAACTTCGCAAAAGCGTAGCCGCGGCATGCAGCCTGCAGCGCAGTAGTGGCGGCTTCCGGGCACATGATCGGCAGCGAAGGTGTAGGGCGAGGCATGCAGCGCACCAACGAATCAAAACTACGATAAAACGCCCGCGTTTGGTTTCGCAGGGGCTTTGCGCAGGAGGTGGTAAGCACCTTGGCACAAAGCCCCGGGAGATTCAACGCGGGCGTTTCCTGTCTATTTTTCTTTGTTATTTTTGAGGATCATTCTGCCGTACTTGGAGGAGTAGGTCCAGTATTTGGAGCTCAGCTTCGGGCAGCTTGCTGCTTTGATGGAAGCAACTTTCTGGGCCTTTGCAGACCAGCTTTTTTCGCTACGGAGCCGAAGCCGTATGCTTTGCCGGACTTCGTGTAGTAGTTGTTGTAAATCTTGTTGCTTGCCTTATCGTCTCCTTCGCTGTAGATACCGATGAGCTGCCCCTTCTTCGCACCGTTAGAGGCTTTTACGGTTCCGGTAGAGTAGTTGCTTGTGATACGGTGGTCAAAGCCGCCTGCGTTTCCTGCAAGACCACCGACATAACCGCCGCCGCTTAAGGTAACGGAGCCTGTGTTGTAGGAATTCCGCATATCCGCTGCCGTACCTGCGAGACCACCGGTGACAACGTCCAGTTCATTTTTGGAGGCTTTTGCGCTGACTGCGCCCTTGTTCCAGGATTGGCTGACATTGCTCGTGATTGCGCCGAGACCACCGACAACAGCGCCGTATTCTGCGACGCCGCTGAATGTGACGGCAGCTTTGTTCCAGGATTTTGTAATTTTGGCGTTCTCTGCGTTTGCCGTAACGCCGCCCATCAGTATGCTGCGTGACACTTCAACGGTGGATTTCATGGTAATCTTTCCGGTGTTAGTGCAAGACGTAATCTGTTTGCTTGATGTTCCGACAACACCTGCGGCAGAAAGGCTTACGGCGCCCTCCGCGCTGCCGCTGGTCGTTACAGAAACAGCGCCTGTGTTCTTACAGGAGATTACCTTGCCTGCGGCATTGGTCACGCCTGCCGCGCGGTAGCTTCTGCCTCCGTCGATCGGACCGCTGATGCTGATTGCGCCAGAGTTGGTGCAATTTTTGACGGTCGTGGCGCTCGCCGTACCGGCGACACCTGCTGCGGCAGCACCTGCAGCACCTGTGACGGTAACATCCGCTTTGTTCGTGCAGTTTGTGATGCTGCCGTCATTCAGGCTGCCGACGATAGCGCCTAAGGTGTTGACAATGCCGCTTGCACTGAGCTCGCCGGAGACTGTGATGTTTTCAAATGTGGTTCCCTGACCGTATGCAGCCAGCGCAGCGAAGTTTCCGCCGGACTTCACGGAAATATGAACGTCCGTCATGTTCAGGTTCTTGAAGCTTGCGTTTTTGGTGCGGCAGAACAGTGCCGCATGCATCAGATCATCGCTTGCCGCAGTATAACTGTAGCCCTTGATGCTATACCCGTTGCCGTCCAGTGTGCCGGTGAACGGTGTGCGGGAATCGGTGAAGAGCGACAGGTTGGCAGGGACTTCGATGTCGTTTGCCAGATAGTAGTTGCCGCTCGGGTTGTTTTCCATAGCCTTGAGGTCGTCAGCCGTCGAGATCGCTGTGCCCTCCGCCGCATAGGCAGGAATCGCTGCGAAGCTCATCGTCAAAACGACTGTGAGCATCCGAAGAATCGCCAAAAGGCGGTGTTCTTTCGTTTGCATGGTGTTTCCTTTCATTACATTTCATTTTTGGCTCGCTGCCAGAGAGAAGGCACAGACCATGATCGCTTAGCCTGCGCCTGTATGATTACGTTATTTTTCCTTGTTGTTCTTTAAGATCATTCTGCCGTATTTGGAGGAGTAGGTCCAGTATTTGGAGCTCAGCTTCGGGCAGCTTGCCGCTTTGATGGAAGAAACTTTGCTGGCCTTGGCAACCCATTTATGCCATGTAACGAATCCCCAGCCGTAAGCCTTGCCGGAGCCGGTGTAGTAGTTATCGTAGATGTTGCGTTTTTGCACGATCTCTGCGCCCTCATAACCGCCGATAACCTGTCCTTTGAACGTGCCCTTTGTGGAGGCTTTGACCTTGCCGGTATTGTAATTGTTTACAACCTTATTATCCCAAGGATCTGCATAGCCGGAAATACCGCCGACAAAAGCAACGCCTGCTACCGTTACACTGCCTGTGTTGTAGCAGTTGCGCATATCTACGACTGCGCCGCTGACACCGCCGATTTTATTGTCCTCTGCTTTCTTCGCGCTGGACATTTTCACAGTGACAGCGCCTTTGTTGTAGGACTGGCTGACTTTCGGGAGATATGCACCGAGCCCGCCGACATAAATACCCCGGTGGGATTTGCCGCTGAAGCTGACTGCGCCCTTGTTGTAGCATTTGCTTGCCGATTTGGTTACCGAGCCAAAGACACCGCCTACCCGGTGCTCTACGGCTTCGACGGTCGCGTTCATGCTGACCTTACCGGTATTGCTGCAGGAAACTGCGGTATCGACTTCAACTGCAACCCCTGCAGCAATACACGCGTCGTTCATGCTTCCGTTTCCGATCGCCGACACGCTGATCGTGCCGGAGTTTTTACAGGAGGTTGCCTTTCCAACGCCGAGCACAACGCCTGCTGCGCTGATCGACGCTGCCTCGATGCTGCCGCTGATGCTGATTTTACCGCTGTTGGAACAGTTTTTCATGGAACCTGCCGAGCCGATGAAGCCGGCAACGCCCGCTGCGCTGCTTCCTTCGTCAGCGTTGGTAATTGTAATGTCCGCGCTATTTTTGCAGTTTGTCAGTGTGCCGCCTTCATAGCTGTAGGCAACGATGCCTGCGGCTGTGCTCAAAGATTTGCCGACAATTTTGCCGGAAACACTGATATCGGTGAATTTACAGTTCTCGGAAGCTGCAACCAGCGCAGCTACGGTGCCTGCTTGATTGAGACTGATGTTGACCTCCGTCATCTTCAGGTTTTTGAAGGTCGCGTTTTTCGCGTAGCCAAACAATGCGGCCTGCTCAGTCCAGTCTGCGCTTGCGGTGTAGGTATAGCCTTTGATCGTGTGACCGTTGCCGTCCAAGGTGCCGGTGAACGGCGCATCATAGCTTGTGAACAGGATCAGATTGGCAGGGACTTCGATATCGTTGGCCAGATAATAGCTGCCGCCCGGGTTGCTTTCCATCGCCTTGAGGTCGTCCGCCGTTGAGATCGCAGTGCCGCTTGCTGCATAGGCAGGCATAGCTGCGAAGCTCATGCTCAGTACGACGGTGAGCATCAAAAGGATAGAAAGGAATTTGCGATTCTTTTTCATTTGTATGCCTTCTTTCGTTTTTATTTGCGTTTGCACGCGCAGCGATGCGGCATTGATCGGTGATCGGCATCGATGACAATCTGCGCGGGCTGCGCTGCAGGTGGCTATTTCAGTCCCTTGACCTCCAGCAGCATATGCGAGGTTGCGAGCTGCTCCGGTGTCGGGTCGAAATAGATATAGTTGGTCAGACCGGTGTAGGTCCAAGTATTGGAGGTTCTGTTCCACTTATTGCTGTTGCCCGGGGTGGCATCAACGGTGATCCAGCGACCGTCTACATAGCACTCGTTCCACCAGTGGTCAAGCTCGGTGATATCAGATTCTGTCGACCAAGTATGAAAGCCATCTGTGACGCTGAGACTGATATGGTGTCCGTTGACGATTCTTGTCGGGATGCCCTGCGCTCTCGCTAGGGCGCAAACTGCTGCCGCATAGCCGACGCAGGTTGTTGCGACCTTACCGTTTTCGCTGTTCGCGCTCTTTTTGTTGTTTCTCAGATTGTAAAGATTGCGGTAAGGGTCGATATATTGCCTTGTGCCCGAAGAGAAAGCGATATTGTCATAGTAGAAGTTTTCTGCGACGTATTCGTAGATCTTCAGCAGTTTTTCGTAGTCTGTGCTTGCGCCCTTGACGATCTGATCAGAAACGGTCTTGAAGTATTTGACCTTCTTCTTGGTGACAGAGGCGACTTTTTTGCTCACCGGATCGCGGAAGCAAATATTCTTGACATCGCTGAGGTTGGTCTTTTTGAATGCGGAAGCCTTTTTCTTCTTGTTAGCGTTCTTGTCGATGCGGGAGTTTTCCTTGATGATCTTATCATACTGCAGGATAGAGAACTGGCCGTTCGTGACGCGGAACGCGCAGTTCTTGTAGATGACCGGATTGTCTCTTGCACCGATTTTTTTGGTAATCTGCAGAATATAGTTACCGCTCATAGCGCCGGTGCGTGCGGTCGTATTCGGTAGTGAAAAGGTAAATTGGCAGTAATCTCCCATATCGTTCGGATAAACGCGACCGACCCAAACGCCGCCGGTGTTGCCGGCCTTGATGACATTAAAGTTGTACTCCGAAGCGACGACAGGTGTTTCCACCTCGATATCCAGGGTGCTGCCGTTTGCAGTCACTTTTACAAAATTATGCTCAACGTTTTCGCTGGATACCAGAGCCTGTACCTCGGTCGGCGAGCCTGCGCTCTTGAGCGCGGCGGATGCCGGTGCAGGGATCATGCTCAAAACCAGAGCGAAAGCCAAAAGCAATGTCAGTTTCTTTTTCATTTTCATTTTCATTTTCATTTGTAGCCTCCTTTGTATTCGTTGTGCGTACAGGGGAACGATTTTTGCCGATTCGTTGTTCCTATTATGATTGTATTTTCTTTTTCGGTAAAAGTCCAGCCTCAATTTCCCTTGACATGAATTATTGCATTCGATATAGTATAAGTATACCTTAGACACCGATGTTCAAGTCAAGTGTTATTGCAAAAAAAACATAAATTTTTTTCGAAATCGGTCGAACCAGACCGGGAAAGTGAGCGCTTATGATAGAAAAAGACAACAAACAGCTTTTTCGGATGAATGAGGTGATCAAAGCGGTCGGCATCACGCGCCGCATTCTGATCAACTATGAGGAGCATGGATTGGTAGAGCCTGCCACTGCCCGCAACGAACATGGCTTTCGCTACTATACGGCAGACAATATCGTGCATATCCGTCTGATCCGCACCCTGCAGAATCTGGGACTTTCTCTGGATGAAATTAGAGAATATTTCAATGATTCGGGCGAGCTTGATACGCAGATTGACAGATTGACCCAACTGCGTAACCGAATCGATCAGTACATCGCGCACCTGCGCCTGCGCCAGGCAAATCTGGCAGAGCAGGAGGTGCTGCAGGTATCACTTCCCGAATTTCGCGCGTTTTGCAGACCGTTTCATGGGAAAACGCTTGCACAAAAAACCGCAGAGCTGCGGCAGTGCTATATCGAAGCGATCACAGACTACAGCCTGGATATCGAAAACAAAATGTGTGTTCAAATGCCGATTGACGAGCCGGACAGCGGTATGTATGTCATTCCGGTCACAGCAGAGAGTGAAGGCTGCGAAATCAAACAGTTTCCGGCGATTGCATCTGCGCTTTGCGTCTACTACCGCGGTGCATATGAAAATTTTCCGAAGGTGCATGCGCAATTACTCGCCTATGCAAAGCAGCATCGGATGACACCACACGGTTTCTTTCGCAACATCTATATGGAGGGTCCGCCGACCCATGGCGCGAATAAGGACGCTTACCTGACCCAGATCGCGCTGCCGATCAAATTTGTGACCGTCGAGCCGTAATTGGCGATGTCGTAAAAAGCCCCGGCGTTTGCTGCGCGCGGGGCTTTTTGCGTGGATGGATTTGCAATCGATTACTTTACTTCGTCTAATCTGTAGGTGAAGTATTTTCTGGCAGGGGTCTTGTATAGTGCGGCGGCAAGGATGCTGGCGATGACCACGCCGGCTGCGAACTGACCGCAGTTTGCAGGCATGCTCAAAATGCCTGTCATGATGTTGCCTGCAAGGACTGCATCGGCAACGCCGTAGCCGAGCACCATCACAAGCCCTGCGATGATCATACCGAGGATTTCGATCAGCGGCACGCCTGCGATTCTGAGCGATGCTTTATTACGATGGACCATGGCATCGATGAATAAGCCCATGACGATAGCCATCAGACCCTTGATCACAAAGGTCCATGGTGCGAAAGCGACATAGCCGCCGAGCAGGTCTGCAAGGGCAGAACCGAAAGCTGCGGCAACTGCACCGTATTTTTTGCCGACGATGAGGACGCTTAAAAAAATCATTGCGTCACCTAGGTGTACATAGCCCTGGAACGGAGTCGGGATCTTGAAGGTATAGGTCGTTACTAAGACCAGACACATCATCATAGCTGTCATAACGATAGTATTTGTTTTGTCGGAAGTTCTCATCCTTGTCACCTCGATTACGATCTGTATTTTTGTGATACTACACGCACGGCTTCATGCTGCGTGATGCTTTTCGGCAAATTTCAATCCGTCCGATAACTCGAGAAAAATCACGATTCGGAAAAGTGCTGCGCAGTGCCTTTCGACAAATTTCACTGGAAGAAAAGGCGAGTCACGCGTATGGATTGCAAGTGGAGTATCTTGATGTTATATTGCTATTATACCGCAGATGTGTTATGATTAAAATATTCAACCGGAATTATTTTTATAGATACAGATTGGAAAAGAGGTGAAAATGAAGCCGATATATTTGCAGGAAGATAACACATCAAGAAGATTTTTATACTTACAGCTGTATGATACCATCAAAGCACGCATTTTGCAGGGGGAGATGGTCTGCGGTGAAAAGCTGCCGTCGCTGCGCAGTGCGGCGGCAGATCTGGGCATCAGTATCACGACTGCGGAGCTGGCGTATAATCAGCTGCTTGTCGAGGGCTATATCGTCAGCAAGCCCAAAGCGGGCTACTTTGTGGCACAGATCGCGCCGCTTGCGATGTCCGCGGCAGGCGGAGATGCGCGGAACATGCCGGGCAGACCGGTGCCGGACGGCATGGGCACACAGGGAGATAAGCACGCCATACCTGTGGAGGCAGGCAACGCGGTCATGCGGAGCCAAGGGAAAGCTGAAGCCGGGCAGACCGATAGCGCCGCGGTGCGCAGCAATCGACGCGGTGTGCGGACCGCGCCGGATGGGACGGCGGCAGGGGCATCGACAGCGGGACCCGGCGGCATGAAAGCCGAATCTGCCGCAGCCTATGATATCCGCGATTTTACCGCCAAGTCTTCCCCGTACCGCACCGATCCGAGCTGCTTTGATTTTGTCAAATGGAAAAAGTGCGCGGCGCGCGTCTTTAACGAGTATTCAGAGCTGCTGCTGTATGAGAGCGACCCGCAGGGCGAGGCGGCGCTGCGCTTTGAAATTTCCAAATATCTGTATCACTCGCGCGGCGTGACGACGAGCCCGGAGCGCATTGTCATCGGTGCCGGCACGCAGCAAATCACAGGGCATCTCTGCAGGATTCTGCGCAAGATGGATATCCGTCTGGTCGCGCTGGAGGCGCCGGGTTATCTGCCGGTACAAAGCATGTTTCGAGATGGAGGATTTACGATTTCGCACATTCCGGTCGCCAAAGACGGCATCGAAATCGACAAGCTGCCGACCAATATTCCGTCAGCAGTTTACGTCAGTCCGTCGAATCAGTTCCCGACGGGCGCGGTGATGCCGGTCGGCAGACGGTACGAGCTGATCGACTGGGCGGTTAGAAATCAAAGCCTGATTATCGAGGACGACTATGACAGCGAGCTGCGCTATTTCGGCAAACCGGTCCCGGCGCTGCAGGGGCTGGATCGTCACGAGTGCGTCGTTTACCTCGGCACCTTCTCGTCCACCCTGTTTCCGGCGATCAAGATTTCCTACATGGTGCTGCCCGAAAAAATGGCGCAGATCTTCCGGGAGATCAAGAACGAATACACGCAGACCTGTTCAAAGGCCGAGCAGCTGACGCTGGCGTTTTTCATGGAGGACGGATATTATTATACCGGAATCCGCAAGCTGCGCAGTCTGTACGCACAGAAGCTGAACGCAGTGCTGCAGGCATTCGCGGCACATGGCAGACAAATCGTGACGCCGCGCAGCACCGATTCGGGCATCAACTTGACGGTCAACGTCCGTTCGAAAAAAAACGCCGACAGACTCTGCGCGGAGGCAAAATCCATCGGCTTACAGATGATTCCGCTGTCGGAAATCACCGACCAGGAAACCAGCGCCTTGAGCTTCTATTACAGCCAACTGCCGCTTGGTGAGATCGATGGGCTGGTGGAAGAATTGATCCGGCGCTGGCGGGCGTGAGCAAGGCTGAGGTCAGCGCAAAGACCGGGCGCGGGCAGGATGCGGGCACTGATCGTGCGACTGCACACGCGCGGCTGCGCACCCTGCGCCTGCGGCTTACACCAGCTCGTATTTCACCAAAAATCTGGCGGCATGTATCTGCTCGGGCAGCAGGCGCAGGGCGGCGCGGCTGAGGAAAAGGCTGTTTGTGCCTTTTTCTTTCAGACTGTAGGCAATGAGGAAAATCGGCATATGCTGCCCGGTGATGGCTTTGAAATCCGCGAGCAGTTCTTTGGGATTCGGCAATCCGGCAAGTCCCGAAAAACTTCTGTAACGCTCGAATGCCTCTTTCGCCTCGGCATGCGCAGCCTGTACGGACGATGAGATCTTTTCGAGGAAAATCTCTCGTGTATAGAGAATGAGCGGGTCGAGACCGAAGACGCGGGCACAGGCGTCGGCAGCTTTGAGTGTTGCTTTGTCGAACGTGCCTTTGGCAAAAGCAAAGGAATCGCCGTCGAGCAGTCCGAGGGCTTTCATAGTGTCCAGATATCCAAGACGCATGATGCGCTTCGCGTTGGCGCGGTCAAAGATCAGAATGTTGCCAAGATCCCATTTCGGCTCAATGTAGACCAGATTCGGCGCTTTCTTGATGCTGTCGTATTTGACGAGTCCCATGCCCTTGAGGTTGACCGCGATGACATGCGTTGCGCCTTTTTGCATCGCCATATTGACCGGAATTTCGTCGGCATAGCCGCCGTCGATATAGTCCACGCCGTCGATTTCATAGCTGTGGATGGCAGGAAAGGCAGAGGCGCTGGCAACGATGTAGTCGGTCAGGCGTCCGGCGGGAATATCCTCTTTGAACAGGTAATGCGCTTCAAAAGCAGGCAGGGAAACGACCGGGATGCCGTAGTCCATCGCGGCGCTGCGAATCTTGTTTTCATCAATATAGGTGTCGAGCAGCTCTTTGAGACGAGAAGTGCCTGCGCCATGGTGGAAGACGATCTCGCGGGCATATTCGATGGGCTGGCTGCCTTCCGGCACATCAAAGACCATGTGCGTTTCGATTTCCCGCCATAGCTGCGCGGTCAAATCGACGTCACCCTGTACGACCATCGCGGCGTTGATGGCGCCGACCGAGGTGCCGGTTACGATATCAATTTCAATCCCAAGTTCCGTCAGCGCCTGCCAGACGCCGGCCTCATATGCACCGCGGGAACCGCCGCCGCCCAGCACAAGTGCGGTTTTCTTTTTTTTGCTTTTCATAGATGCAGAAACTCCTTTTGTTTTAGGTTGTGAGATTTCACAAATTTTGCAAACTTCACGAATTTTACAAAAACTTTTGACTACCAAAATTTTAGCATAAATGGTATACTGTTAGCAAGAAAAAGACAAGAAAATCGGAGGGTAAGATGGACGCGAGATTAAAAGAAATCATCGACGAGAGTCAAAATATCGTGTTTTTTGGCGGCGCGGGCGTTTCGACCGAGAGCAATATTCCGGATTTTCGCTCGGAACAGGGGCTGTACCATGCCAAACAGGTGTACGGCTATGCGCCGGAGGAGATCCTTTCGCATACATTTTTTGTGCAGCATACGGAAACGTTCTTCGACTATTACAAAAACAATCTGATTTATCCGGACGCGCAGCCGAATCAGGCGCATCTGGCACTGGCATATCTGGAACAGCAGGGCAAGCTTAAGGCGATCGTCACGCAGAACATCGACGGTCTGCACCAAAAGGCAGGCAGCCGAAAGGTCTACGAGCTGCATGGTTCCATCCTGCGCAACCACTGCATGGACTGCGGTGCGGCGTACGATCTCGACGATACGCTGAATCCGGCGCATTGCCGCGGCAGTATCCCGATTTGCCCGCAGTGCGGCGGCATCATCAAGCCGGATGTGGTGCTGTATGAGGAGGCGCTGGATGAGGACTGTATGCTGGGCGCGATCCGGGCGATCGAGGCGGCGGACACGCTGATCATCGGCGGTACTTCGCTGGCAGTGTATCCGGCAGCGGGTTTGATTCGCTATTTTCGGGGTAAACATTTAGTATTGATCAATAAGCAGCCAACGCCTTATGACGGCAAGGCGGATCTTGTGATCCATGATGCGATCGGAAAGGTAATGGAAATAGAGGCATGAATATTTTAGTGGCAAATGATGACGGCATTCAAGCAGAGGGAATCGCCAGACTGACGGAAGCGCTCAGTCTGGCGGGACACGACGTATATGTGATCGCGCCGAACGGACAGCGCAGCGCTTACAGCCATGCGATCAGCATCAACAAGGATGTGGTGTTCAGCAAGGTGGAGGCATATCCTTTTGCAAAGGAGGCGTATATGGTGGATGGCACGCCGGCAGACTGTGTCAAGCTCGGCACCTTGTTTTTGAAGAAGCGCGGCATTCATACGGATGCGGTCTATACAGGCATCAACCATGGCGCCAACCTAGGCACCGATACGATGTATTCCGGTACGGTATCCTCGGCGGCGGAGGGCGCGTTTTTGGGGCTCCCGGCGGTTGCGGTTTCGGTCACCTCGCACACGCCGAAGCATTTTGAGGCTGCATGTAAGGCGGCGGTAGCGCTTTTGCCTTATGCCTGCGCGCATATCGCACCCGGGTCGCTCATCAACATCAACGCGCCGGATCTTGCAGAATGTGAAATCAAGGGTATGCGGGCGGCACAATTGGGGAATGCCAAGTATGACGAGTGGTATTACGAGGCGATGGATAGCGGCGAAACGGTAACCTATCGCTACGCGGGGACCATGGTCGAGGACGAGACCTGGACTGATGAAATGGACACCAAACTGGCGCGCGAGGGTTACATCACAGTCTCGGCCATCAAATATGATCTGAACGATTACGAGGGATATGAAACATTAAAGCAATGGGAGGCAATCAAATGAGTTTATTACAACAGATACACACCTGGAAGATAGAAAAAGACGACGCGATCTGCGTGTTGATCGATATGCAGACAAAATTACTGCCGGCGATGTCCGACCCAAAAACCGTTGAAGAAAACGTCATTCGACTGGTGCAGGGCATGAAAGCGCTGGGGATTCCGACGGTGGTAACACAGCAGTACACCAAGGGTCTCGGTCCGACGGTTCCGGCTGTGGCAGAGGCGCTGGGCGCATTTGAACCGATCGATAAGACCTCGTTCAGCTGCATAGGCGAGCCGGTATTCGCAGAAACGCTGGAGAACAGCACGAAAGGTACGGTCATTCTTGCCGGTATCGAGGCGCACATCTGCGTAGAACAGACGGCGCTGGATCTGATCCGCGAGGGCTACCGCGTGGCGCTGGTTACGGACTGTATCGATTCCCGCAATCCGCAGAACAAAGAACGGACAATCCTCAGACTCGCGCAGGAGGGCGTGGTCATCACGACTTATGAAAGCGTGCTGTACGAGCTCTTAGGCAGTGCGAAAGCACCGGAGTTCAAGGCAATTTCAGCGATTGTAAAGTAGGCTTCGCGTTACCGAAACCGCGCGGCGGACGACGCGCGGCACGGTCGGACGGAGAATAGAAGACATTGTGTGCCGCGTGTTCATCCCCCGCGGAGCATGCGCAGTTTGAGGCGTGTGCGGCACGGACACAGAAAGGAAGAAAACAGAAACAAAAAACGATATTTATGATATTTGAAAACACTTTTGATAATTTGAACAAAGAGCAGATCGACCTGCTCAACACCTATTTTGACGGCTATGACTATCAATCGTCGAGTCACACCTATATCGCCAATTACATCTGGCGCAACACGCATCAGATCAGCTGGCAGATCATCAGGGATTACCTCTGCATCGGGGCGCTGGGCAATCTCGATCCGGAAGAGGACAAGCAATATTTCATGTCCTTCCCACTGACCAATACCGGCAGCTACGAGGTACCCAAGCTGCGGGAAACGCTGCTTACGGCGAAGGAGATTTTCGCGGGGAACGGACAGAAGCTGGAGCTGAGTCTGGTGCCGGAATCGCTGGTGCCGCTGCTTGTGGAATGTTTCCCGGAGGAGGGGGCGCTGTTCATCGAGCATGACCGCGATGATGACGACTACATTTACCGCAAGGAGGACTTGGTGAGTCTGGCGGGACGCAAGCTGCATACGAAGAAGAACCATCTCAACCAGTTTATGAAAAATTACGAGTTCACCTATGAAGAGGTGACGCCGGAGAACGTACCGGAGGTCATGGCCTACATCGAGAGCAAGAACGCGTACAAGCTGGGCGAGACGCCGGAGGACTGGAAGGAGATTCTAGAGCTGGAGACAGAGGCGATTCGCGAGCTGCTCAAGTTCGTCGGCAAGGGCTTGCTGTCCGGCATCATTCGCATCCATGGCAAGATCGAGGCGGTGACGCTCGGGGAGTTTGCCAGAACGAACAGCAAGGAGACGGTGTTGGTGCATGTGGAAAAAGCGGATGACCGCATCCGCGGTCTGTATCAGGCAATCAACCATGAGTTCTGTCTGCGCCTGCCGGAGGAAACGGTGTATGTCAACCGCGAGGAGGATATGGGACTGGCGAATCTCAGGCTGACGAAGATGTCCTACAAGCCATGGAAGCTGGCACAGAAGTATACGGCTATTGTTAAATAAACTACTTTTCGCGAGGGGCTTGTTTTTTAAGCGGAAGTTCGGTAAGATATAGCTGAGGAGATGTATAGTAAAAAATACAAGAGATTTCGTTAAAAAAATAACGAAACTGCTTGCATTTTATGTTATTGTGTGATTAAATATCTGTAAGAGCAAAACACAAGTATTTTTTTATCGTAAGGAGGATACATAAAAATGAGAGAAGTTGTAATCGTGAGTGCAGCAAGAACACCAATCGGCAGTTTCGGCGGTTCCTTGAAGGACGTGCCTACCAGAAAGTTAGGCGCGATCGCCATCAAAGGAGCCGTTGAAAGAGCAGGCATCAAGCCGGAAATGGTCGATGAGGTTATCATGGGCGCAGTACTGCAGGGCGGTCTTGGACAGAACGTGGCAAGACAGATGACACTGGATGCGGGTCTGCCGATCGAAGTACCGGCTATGACCATCAACAAGGTTTGCGGTTCCGGTCTGAGAGCTGTAGAGCTGGCTGCACAGATCATCAAAGCAGGCGATGCTGATATCGTCGTTGCAGGCGGTGCAGAGAACATGTCCGCGACAGCTTACGCAATGCCGGCAGCAAGATGGGGCGCAAGAATGAACAACACCCAGATGGTGGACATGATGGTAAACGACGGTCTTTGGGACGCATTCAACGGTTACCACATGGGTATCACCGCTGAGAATGTTGCGGAGCAGTGGGGTCTGACCAGAGAACAGCTTGACGAGTTCTCCGTTATCTCCCAGAACAGAGCAGAAGCTGCGATCAAAGCAGGCAAGTTCAAAGATGAAATCGTTCCGGTAGAAATCCCGCAGAGAAAGGGTGACCCGATCATCTTCGATACAGACGAATTCCCGAAATTCGGCACAACCATCGAAAAGGTTGCGAAGTTAAAAGGCGCGTTCAAGAAAGACGGTATCGTAACCGCAGCAAACGCTTCCGGTATCAACGATGCAGGTGCTGCAGTTGTCGTTATGAGCAAGGAAAAAGCGGATGAATTAGGCATTAAGCCGCTTTGCACTATCAAATCCTATGCTTCCGCAGGTGTTGATCCGTCCATCATGGGCGTTGGTCCGATCCCGGCTTCCAAGAAGGCTCTGGACAAAGCAGGTCTGAAGATTGAGGACATGGACCTGGTAGAAGCAAACGAAGCTTTCGCTGCACAGTCTCTGGCAGTCAGAAAGGACCTCAACTTAGATCCGGAAAAGACAAATGTCAACGGCGGTGCAATCGCAATCGGACACCCGATCGGCGCTTCCGGCTGCAGAATCCTCATCACGCTGATCTACGAAATGATCAAGCAGGATTCCAAGTACGGTCTTGCAACGCTTTGCATCGGCGGCGGTATGGGAACTGCGTTAATCGTTGAAAGATAAGCAGCGCACAGCAGAACAATAAAAATAAATAAAAGAGACCGAAAGGCAGGGACCCGCAGGAACTTGTTTTTCGGTTTTTTTTCTTTCTTAACAAAGACTTTATTCCCGCTGTGCTATACTTAGGGCAAAAGTACGCATAACGAAAGCTGAGATGATGCAGGGGTCATCGCTTGTGCGATCACGCCTGTATCATAAAAAAAGAAAGGATGATGGAATTGGTAGATAAAAAAAGGACAGCCATACAGGTGCTGCTTCTGCTTGTCGCTCTTGCGATGCTATACTTCGGTGTGCAGCGCGGCGAGGCAGAAGCTGTGCTGAACAAGGCGATTCGTCTATGTCTGGAGTGTGTCGGCATTGGGTAAGAAATTTTTGAGCATACAGGATCTGCTGATCCGTTTTCGGGGCTGGGTGCAGGCAGGTGCGACCCTGCTGAGCAATCTGCATCTGCCGAATTTTTTGAAGGGCAGTCTATATCAGGGCGCAGGCAAAGCCGTCTGTGTTCCGGGGCTTAACTGCTATTCCTGTCCGGCGGCATCCGGGTCCTGCCCGATCGGTGCGCTGCAGGCCGCGGTGGGCTCACCGCAGTACCGCTTTTCCTATTATATTGTCGGCTTTCTGCTGCTGTTGGGTATGCTGCTGGGCAGAGCAATCTGCGGATTTCTATGTCCCTTTGGCTGGCTGCAGGAGCTGCTGCACAAAATTCCAACGAAGAAGTTTTCCTCGCAGAAGCTCAAACCGCTGCGCTATCTCAAATATGGGATTCTGGTCGTGATGGTATGCATGCTTCCGGTACTGGCTGCGAATGATGTGGGAATCGGAGATCCCTTCTTTTGCAAATATCTCTGTCCACAGGGGGTTTTGGAGGGCGCGATCCCGCTTTCCCTTGTCAATCCGAGCATTCGCGCGGCACTGGGCAAGCTGTTTTCCTGGAAACTGAGTATTTTGCTTACGATCATCGTGCTGAGCGTGCTGTTTTTCAGACCGTTCTGTAAGTGGCTGTGTCCGTTGGGCGCGTTCTATGCTTTGCTGAATCGCATGTCCCTGTTTCGGATGCAGGTGGATCGGGACAAATGCGTTTCCTGCGGCAAATGCGCCAAAGCCTGCAAGATGGATGTGGATGTGACGAAAACGCCGAATCATACGGAATGTATCCGCTGCGGGATGTGCGCCCGCGCTTGCCCGACCTGTGCGGTGCATTTTCGTTACGGATTCCGGACGCGAGAGGAAGGAAACGATGCGGCCGACGCATCGGCAAAGTAAAAAAGAAAAAGAAAAAAATAAAAAGAATAAGGAGAAAAGAAATGAAACAAACAAAAATTTTTGTACTGCTGCTGACGCTGTTACTGGTATTTGCACTGGCGGCTTGCGGCGCGAAAAACGGTGAGGAAGCAGGCGGCATGGGAGGCGAGCCGAAAAATGCAGAAGAGGCTGCGGCAAGGCTCAGTGAACTCATGGCAGAGGAAAACGAGATTCTGGGAAACAACACAGAGCTTTGGGAAAAAGTCTTCAAGGAAGCCGACAAGGGCATGGCGATGATCGAGGACGGAAAGAACTACGGAGAATTCCTGCTGGATACCATAGAGGCTGCAAAGGATCAGTTTACGGATGAGGAATACAAGCTCATCAAGGCAGAGGCACAGAAGATTGCCGATCTGGAAAAGGAAATGACGATGCTGGAGGAGAAGTATCCGGAGATTGGGGAACAGCCTTCCGACGGCAGCTCACAGACCCCGGCGAATGGTTCCGCGCAGAAGTTCCCTGCGTTTGAGGGCAAGGATCTGGATGGAAATGATGTGAAGAGTGACACGTTGTTTTCGGAGCATGCGGTAACGCTTGTGAATTTCTGGTTTACGACCTGCGGCCCATGTGTGGAGGAGCTGGGTGCATTGGATGCGCTCAACAAGGAGCTGCAGGAGAAGGACGGTGCGCTCGTCGGCGTGAACACGTTCACGCTGGACGGGAACGAAAAAGCGATTGCCGAGGCGAAAGAAGTGCTGAAAAAGAAGGGCGCGTCCTACCAGAACGTCTATTTTGACTCTGAGAGTGATGCCGGAACCTTTGCGACAGGTGTGTATGCCTATCCGACCACCTATGTGGTAGATCGCGAGGGGAATCTTGTGGGGGACCCGATCGTGGGCGCCATCACAGAGCCGAAACAGAAAGAAGCGCTGCAGAAGCTGATCGATCAGGCCATTGCCGACGATCAAGGCTGAGCGAAACACAGGAACGGCGGTTATTTTGACCGCCGTTTTGCTAGCTATACGCCGCAAAAATATTTGCAGTCATGAAGAAAATATGATACACTTGATTTAGAAGTAAATACGAAAGGGAGCGGCATGAAAGCAGAATATCTGAGCAAGATCATCGCAGAGCTGATCGAATTGATCGATGAGGGGGTCTATATCGTCGATCAGGACGGCGTCGGCAGGTTTTACAACAAGGCGATGGCATCGATGGAAAAAGTCAATATTGAGGACGTCCTGGGGAAAAAGTTCCATGAGGCTTTCCCTGATTTCAGCCTGAACGACAGCACGATGTTCGAGGCGCTCAAAAAGAATAATGCGACCCTGCGAAAGCAGCAGACCTATAAGAATCTCTACGGCAAGGAGATCACGACGATCAACAGCACGATCCCCATCATAGCAGACGGGCAAACCGTAGCGGCTGTGGAGGTCGCCAAGGACATCACCAATATCCGCAAGATGTCGGACACGCTGCTGGAGCTGACCGAAAGCAAGCACGAGCCGGCGGCAGAGACGGGCGTGCATCTGCCGGGCAGCATCAAGCGCTACACGTTTGATGATATTTACGGAGAAAACCCTGCGTTTCGGGAGTTGATCACCAGAGCGAAGAAAGCTGCGCGCAACGATGCCTCGGTGTTCATCTACGGTGAGACCGGCACCGGCAAGGAGTTGTTGGCGCAGAGCATTCACCATGCGGGCAGCCGCAAGGACAGACCGTTCCTGGCGCAGAACTGTGCGGCGATACCGGAGACGCTGCTGGAGGGCATCCTGTTCGGGACTGCAAAGGGCGGCTTTACCGGAGCGGTTGATCGCGCGGGATTGTTTGAGCAGGCGAGCGGGGGTACCCTGCTGCTGGATGAGATCAGTGCGATGCCTTACGATCTGCAGAGCAAGCTGCTGCGCGTTCTGCAGGAAAACTATATCCGCCGCGTCGGCGGAACGAAGGATATCCCGGTGCAGGCTCGTATCATTGCGACGGTCAATGAGCCGCCGGAGGAGCTGATGGCACAGGGCAAGCTGCGCAAGGATCTCTATTATCGTCTGAATGTCGTGAATCTCTGGATCCCGGCGCTCCGCGAGCGGCCGGACGATATTCCTGTGCTGGCAGAGGCTTTTCTTCGGAAACACAACAAACGGTTTGGCAAGCAGCTGTGGTCCATCTCCGATGAGGCCATCGACAAACTGAAACAGTATGATTATCCGGGCAATGCCCGCGAGCTGGAGAACATGATCGAGCAAGCGGTTTCCATGGCGGACAGGGAGCATGTGCTGAGCGACAGGATGCTGACGATGCCGACGTTCGGGCGGCACACCTATGTGGCAGAGCGGATGCCGGACCGCAGCTATGACATGTCCTGCCCGCTGCCGGATTATCTGGCAGAAGTCGAGATGCGCATCCTGCGCGAGGCGATCATCAATGCCGGCGGCAACATATCAAAGGCCGCCGACGCGCTGCAGATCAAGCGGCAGACCTTGCAGCATAAACTAAAAAAATATCATATCAGTGTGCTGTGACAACGCATTGGCGTCAGAATTCTTGAAAGAGTCACTGCCGACGGATACGAAAGCGAAGGAAAAATACAGGGGGGGAACAAAATGAAGGCAAAACTGGATAAAACCAATGCGATGCGTAAATTAGACGCGATGAAACTATCTTATCGGGAGCATACCTATACCGATACGGACGCAATCAGCGGTGTGGAGGTCGCGGCGGTGCTCGGACAGGAGCCGGACAAGGTGTTCAAGACGCTGGTTACGCAGGGCAAGTCGAAGAATTATTATGTGTTCATGGTTCCGGTGGCGGAGGAACTGGACTTGAAGAAGGCGGCCAAGGCGGTCGGCGAAAAATCGATCGAAATGATCAAGTCGAAGGATCTGCTGCCGCTGACCGGCTATGTACATGGCGGCTGCAGCCCGATCGGCATGAAAAAGTTTTTCCCGACGACGATCCATGAGACCGCGCCGCTGTACGACACGATTTTTTTCAGCGGTGGCCGGATTGGATTCCAGATCGAGCTGCCGTTTACGGACCTCGAAAAGGTCATTCGCGTGGAGTGCGCGGATATTATTAAGGAATAACTATGCGCTGTATGATTTGCATTTTTCTTCAAGCATTTTAAAATCACAACAGCGTTTGGCAAGAGAGGAAGCGGGATTCGTAGTGCACTTTTGGTATAACTTCTGCGCATTTCGCTGTAGAATGTCTTGGGCAGCATCAATGAAAGACTTCTCTTTTTGAAGAAGATATATGTAGTTCGTTTTTTCTTTTTCGTCTTTGAAATAGCGAAAATCACCTAATTTGTCATACTTGATTTGGGTAAGACAATGATTTGGAACGGGAATCATATTATTAAGATTTAATACTGCGTAGAGATAACCGGTGACAGGGTCTTGCAGCTTATAAAAATCCAAACTGTTGGACATGATGCGATGCTTTTCTTTCGGCGAAGAAACTGGAACATAGTATAGAAACTCACCAACGGCCAAAACGACACCAACGTGCAATTTTAAGCGATCACCATATTCAACATACCCAACACGTGAATCGAATTGCAGCAGATAAGTAATGTAATCTTTATCAATCACGTACCAATTCATAAGTACTCCTATCAAAAATGGGTAGAATCCTCTACCCATTGCTTTTAAACGATTGTTTTAATTGGACAATCTAACCGCTTTTAAACGATTGTTTTAATTGGACAATCTAACCGCTCGCAGGCATCTCTGCCTACAACTCTATTATATGCGATTTACAGCATAAAATCAATGTCAATTTTTCAAAATTTGAATCTTTCATGTTCGGCCTCCAATGAAAACGGACTGTTCGCTTATCTGCCGAGGTATTCCTCCAGTGTGATGCCCTGTTCCATGATTTCGGTCGCTGCCTCAACACCGACATAGCGCAGATGCCAAGGCTCGTAAGCGTAGCCTGTGATATCGGTTTTCCCTTTCGGGTAACGGATGATGAAGCCGTATTCGTGGCAGTGGTCGTTGATCCACTTGCCGTCCGGATAATCCGCGAAGTCCTGCTTCAGCCCCCAGCCCATGGACTTGGAGGTGATGTCGATCGCGTAGCCGGTATGGTGCTCGCTGCGTCCGGCGCGCGCGGAACGGATGTTGGCTGTCTTGCGTCCCTTGGTCTTGACCGCATTGGCATACAAAGTCTTTTGCGTACTGTAGGTGCGGTAGGCAGAGCAGACCTTGAGAGAAAAGCCTTTTTTCTTGGCGGCGCGGTACAGCTTCAGGTAAGCGTCGTAGGCATCGGATTTCATCTCTAAATTCTGCCAGGTCGTCAGCTTGTTGTCCATCACGACCATATCGGTCGGCTTGTAGTTCTTGCTGACGGCATGGAGCTTGTTGACCAGCACAAAGAGGTCGCCGTCATCCTTTTTGAGTCTGTCGAGAACCTCGGGGATGCCGCGCATGTTGAAGTCCTCCCAAGGCGCTTCCGGATTTGTGACGGTCGTTTTTTTCTTTTTGGCTGCCGTCTGCACGATCTCGCCGCTTGCGCTGTTTGCGGCTGCCTGCTCCGCAGCCGGTGTCTGCACGTTTGCAGGCTGCTGTGCCGAGACAGCGGCAGTCTGCAGGCTGTTATCAGTGTTGCCCGCAGGGTCATTGACCGCGCCGGAGGCCGGCGCTCCCGTTTCTACGGTTACGTGGCCGATGGCTTGTTCCAGAATTGGGAAGAGGTGTATGC
>ERZ856578.1485-NODE-1485-length-44105-cov-3.874057_pt1 | contig 44105 bp, 42 predicted proteins | sample MGYA00514384_ERZ856578 | MGnify/ENA primary metagenome ERZ856578 (study PRJEB29103, sample SAMN06111958) | human gut metagenome | biome: human gut; feature: ankylosing spondylitis patient; material: healthy_person | host: Homo sapiens | place: China:Hangzhou...
TTCGTCTGCGCTATGGTCATAAACCCATATATGGCCGCGGCCTTTCATCTTTTGGTATATGCGGCTTGGGGGCCGAACGGCTATCGGACCGCCTTGAGCAGCACCGTGTTTCCCCACTGCCGGACAAGCTCGACACGGGAGAACCCTCCCGCTCGCAGAGTCTGGATTTCATGCTCCCTTGTCAGCGGCGTATCATAATGAAAAAATCCGTCGTCCGGCAGCCCCTGTTCCCGTTTCAGCCGGGAAAACTCGGAAAAGCACAACCGTTCCTCGTCCTCGCTGCCGGCCATATAGTCGGTCAATATAAAATATCCGCCGGGCTTCAGGGAATCCCGCAATTTCCGATACAGTGGGATTTTCTGCTCCTGTGTGAAATGATGCAGAGACTCCACCGAAACCGCCGCGTCGAACTGTCCGGAGCCGAAGGGCAAGTCAAAATAGGAGCCCTGGATGAGGGTCAGCCGCTTTTTCGGGAATTTGGCGCGCAGCTTTTCCAGCATGCCCGGCGCCAGATCGATACCGGTCACGGCAGCGTCGGGGTTCCGTTCGAAATAGGCGTCGAGCTCCAGGCCGGTGCCGCATCCCAGGTCGAGCACCTCGCAGCCGGCCGCCATGGGCAGCAGCGAGGCGGTGAAGGGATAGAAAATTCCCGCGGATTCGATACAGGTCAGTTGATGCTCCTCATATCCATCCAGGCGGGAATCGAAAAACGCATCCATACGTTCCAGTATCACAGGCCCTTGCTCCTTCCGGCATCAGGATGTTTCGTCATTCCCCCGGGGGCCGTCCAGCAGCTCCGCGGTCATCCTGCGGTAGTCGTTCAAAAAGCGGCGGGTCAGTTGAAAGGGGGCGGATTCCTCATAGGATATGGCCCTTATCCCCGTTTCATCCAGTTGGTAGATCCGGCTGTGTGGGTAGGCGAGCAGGATGGGGGAATGGGTGGCGATAATAAACTGGCAGCCCTCTTCCGTAAGCTGATGCAGACGGGAGAGCATCGCCATCTGCCGCAGCGGGGACAGAGCTGCCTCCGGTTCGTCGAACAGATACAGGCCGTCCCGCCCCAGGCGGTTCTGGAGCAGGGCAAAAAAGCTTTCGCCGTGGGAACATTCGTGGAGGCTGCCGCCATAAATATCCAATATATGCGAGGCAAAGGGATAGCCTTCGTCGAGATCCTCCAAATAAGACGCGACATTATAAAAGCTCTCCGCCCGGAGAAAATACCCGTCCCGCGGGGAAAGAGGGCCGTTTTCGGCCCGCAGATACCGCCACAGCCCGGAATGGGTGGCCCGGGTCTCGAGCTGAAAATTCCGTCCCCCGCCCTCGGCACAGAAACCGCACACGACCGCGACCGCTTCCATCAGGGTGGATTTGCCGCTGCCGTTTTCCCCCACGAGGAAGGTAACCTTTTCGTGGAACTCGAGGGTGTCCAGGCTGCCCAGGGCTGGAATAGAGAAGGGGTACCGGGAAAAATCCGGTACCTCCTCCCGCTCGAGCCGTATGGATCGGAGGAAAGGCCGTATCCGCATGACGTGCTCCCCCTATTCGCCGTTCTCCTCTGGCGGGATTCCGTTTCCGGATGCGGTCCCCGCGCTGATCCTCTGTTCCTCTTGGCGTTTCCGATACTCGATGAAATCCTTGACGAGCATCTGCACCATGGCCATGAACGGCACGCCGAGGAAAATCCCCCAGAAGCCAAAGAAGCCGCCGCCGATGGTGATGGCCAGCAACACATAGATCGCCTTGATTCCCACCGAATTGCTGACAATCCGGGGTTGGATGATGTTGCCGTCGATCTGCTGCATGGCAAGGATGTAGATCGCGACGAAAACCGCTCCGTAGATGTTGCCGGAGAGCAGCGCCACCAGCACGCAGATCACCCCGCCGATGATCGCCCCGAAATAGGGGATCATGTTCATGATGCCGAGCATCATGCCGAGCACAGGCGCGTTGGGCAGCCTGGCGATGAGCAGGCCGATGGTGGCAAGAACCCCGACAATACAGGCGTCGATGGCCTGGCTGTAGAAATAGCTGTAAAAGATTTTGGTGATCTTATGGGCGTAGATGCTGCAGAAGGTCATGCCCCGGGGTTTGATGACCAGCCCCGCCACAGCCTTGACCGCCCGGATCAGGGATTCCCGCCCGAGCAGCATATACACCGAGATGATGAGCGCCATGAAGATATCCAGCAAGGAGGTGGTGAAATTGAGGATCCCCTGGAAATAGGAGAAAATCCGGTCGGCCGTCAGCTGGCTGCTGATCCAGGTGTAGATGTCCTTGATCCGCTCCTCCAGGTGCAGATCTTCCAGCAGGCCGCCCTCCTTGGTATATTCGGCCAGGAATGCCATGACGTTGTTATAATATCCCGGCACCGCCGAGACGAAGTCCATGATCGCGTGGTAAAGGGCGGGGAGCGCCAGATACCCGATTAAGGTGAGCAGCCCGAAGAGTAGCAGATAGACGATCACCACCGACACCGGCCGGGCCAGCTTATGCATGATCGGCTTCCCGGAACGGCGGAACAGCCCTTCGATCTTATTGCACGGGCCATAGAGCAGAAACGCCATGCCGAAGCCGATGACAAACGGGCTGAGGATCCCCATCAGCTTGGAAAAGAACCCCCCGATTTCGACGATGTTGTCGAAGGTCTTGTATACCGCGATGACCGCCACCGCGAGCAGAAACAGGGAGAGCCACTGGGCGATGCCTTTAAAGCGTTTCATACGCCGCCTCTTTTCCTAGCAGATTGGGTGTGCCCCGTTACACCGACAGTATACCAATTTCACCCTGTAAATACAAGGGAAGAATTTATGAAGATAGCGCCAGCGGGGACGGATAAGACCGGCGGGGGAAAGGGCGATTTCCCCCGCCGGTCTTTCTCTGTCCTGGCGTTTTCAGTTGAACGCGTCCCGCAGCTTATCGAAAAAGCTGCGGCGTTTTTGATAGTTTTTGTCCCCGAGCGACTCTTCAAACGCGTGCAGGAGCTTTTTCTGCTCAGAGGTCAGGTTTTTGGGTACCTCGACCGTCACCCGGACCACCTCGTCGCCGCGTCCCCGTCCGTTGATGTAAGGGAACCCCTTCCCTTTCAGGCGGAAAGTCTCGCCGGGCTGGGTACCCTCCCGGACGGTGTAAGGCACATTCCCGTCGAGCGTGGGCACCTGCACCTCCGCGCCCAGCGCCATCTGGGCGAATGTCAGGGGCAGCTCACAGTGGACGTCGTATCCCTCCCGTTCGAACACGGGATGGGGCCGGACCGCGACCTGGATTTCCAGGTCGCCCGCGGGCCCGCCGTTTGTCCCCGCGTTGCCTTTGCCCCGGATGGTGATCACCTGGCCGTCCGCGATACCGGCCGGGATATTGATCCCTACTGAAGAGGGGCGGCGCACCTGCCCGGTGCCGGAACAGGTGGAGCAGGGCTTATCGATAATTTTTCCCTTTCCGCGGCAGCGGGAACAGACCGACTGGGTTTGGATAACCCCGAAGGGGGTGCGCTGCTGGCGGCGCTCCTGTCCGGTGCCGTTACAGGCCGGGCAAGGCTTCGGCGCGCTGCCCTTGGCGGCGCCGGAGCCGCGGCAATCGGAGCAGGTGTCCACCAAACGGACATCCACCTGCTTTTTACAGCCTCTGGCCGCTTCCTCAAAGGAAATGACCACCGAAGCCGACACGTCGCTGCCCCGCCTGGGGGCGTTGGGATTCGAACGGCGGGCACCGCCCCCTCCGAAGAAGGAGGAGAAGATATCGCCGAGGTCGATATCCATACCGTCGAAGCCGTATCCCTGATATCCGCCCGCACCGAAATTCGGATCCACGCCGGCGTGGCCATACTGGTCGTACCGCGCCTTTTTCTGGGAATCGGAGAGCACTTCATATGCCTCATTGACCTCTTTGAAGCGCGCCTCCGCCTCTTTATCCCCCGGGTTCAGGTCGGGATGGTATTTTTTCGCCATCTGCCGGTACGCCTTTTTTATCTCGTCCTCTGAGGCACCCTTGGCGACGCCGAGCACCTCGTAATAATCGCGTTTATTATCCGCCATGTGTGACCACTCCATCCAGACACAGGCAAAGAGTCAGCCGGATCCCCGGCTGGCTCTTTGCACAAGTGCAATCCGAAATTTTCATCTCCGGCCGGCTCAATGGACCTCTCCGTTGTAATAGCCGTCGCCGCCGTTTTCCGGAGGAGGCGTCGTGCCATCGCCGGCGGGAGCGCCGCCGTCCTGAGGCGCCGCGGCTTTATATACCTTTTCGGAGACCTCATAAAACTTCTTCATCAGATCGTCCTGCTTCTGCTTGATCTCCTCGATGTTGTCGGACTTGTTGGCTTCTTTGAGAGCCTCGATCTTGCTTTGCAGCTCGGTCTTGTCGGCTTCCTCCACCTTGTCGCCGAGATCGGTCAGGGCCTTTTCACACTGGTACACCGCCTGATCGGCGCCGTTGTGAACTTCGACCGCCTCGCGGCGCTGTTTGTCCTCGGCCGCATACTGCTCGGCCTCCTTGACCGCCTTATCCACGTCCTCCTTGGACATATTGGTGTTGGAGGTGATGGTGATGTGCTGCTCCCGGCCGGTGCCGAGGTCCTTGGCGCTGACGTTGACGATGCCGTTGGCGTCGATATCGAAGGTGACCTCGATCTGCGGCACACCGCGGGGGGCCGGGGCGATACCGTCGAGATGGAACACGCCCAGGGTCTTGTTGTCCTTGGCGAATTCCCGCTCGCCCTGGAGCACATGCACCTCGACCGAGGGCTGATTATCGGCCGCAGTAGAGAAGATCTGGGACTTTTTGGTCGGGATGGTGGTATTCCGCTCGATGACCTTGGTCATGACGCCGCCCATGGTCTCGACGCCCAGAGACAGGGGGGTGACGTCGAGAAGCAGCAGTCCCTTGACCTCACCGCCGAGCACGCCCGCCTGCAGCGCGGCGCCCATGGCGACGCACTCGTCAGGGTTGATGCCCTTGAAAGGTTCTTTGCCCATGAATTTCTGAATGGCCTCCTGCACGGCAGGGATCCGGGTGGAGCCGCCCACCAGCAGGACCTTGTCGATCTGGGACGCCGACAGGCCGCTGTCGGACAGGGCCTGCTTGACCGGGACCATGGTGGCCTCCACAAGGGGCGCGGTCAGCTCATTGAATTTCGCACGGGACAGGGTCATATCCAGATGTTTCGGCCCAGTCGCGTCGGCCGTGATGAAGGGCAGGCTGATGTTGCTCGAAAGGCCGCCTGACAGCTCGATTTTCGCCTTTTCGGCGGCTTCCCGCAGCCGCTGCATCGCCATCTTGTCGTTCGAGAGATCCACACCGGTATCGGCCTTGAAGCCCGCGACCATCCAGTCCACGATCTTCTGGTCGAAATCGTCGCCGCCCAGGCGGTTGTTGCCGGCGGTGGCAAGGACTTCCTGGACGCCGTCACCCATTTCGATGATGGACACGTCGAAGGTGCCGCCGCCCAAATCGTAGACCATGACCTTCTGGTCCTTTTCTTTGTCGATACCGTAAGCGAGGGCCGCGGCGGTCGGTTCGTTGATGATCCGCTTGACCTCCATGCCGGCGATCTTGCCCGCATCCTTGGTGGCCTGGCGCTGGGCGTCGGTGAAATAGGCCGGCACCGTGATGACCGCCTCGGTCACCTTGTCGCCCAGATAGGCTTCCGCGTCCTGCTTGAGCTTCGAGAGGATCATGGCGGAGATTTCCTGGGGAGTATAGTCCTTGCTGTCGATCTTCACTTTATAACCCGTGCCCATCTCCCGCTTGATGGACGAAATCGTCCGGTCAGGATTGGAGACAGCCTGCTGCTTGGCGACCCGGCCGACAATCCGCTCGCCGTCTTTTTTGAAGGCCACCACCGAAGGGGTGGTGCGGGCGCCCTCCGCGTTGGGGATGACGACGGATTCGCCGCCCTCGATGACCGCAACGCAGGAGTTGGTCGTACCAAGGTCGATACCGATAATTTTTGCCATATTTATTACCTCCAGATGTTGTAATCCCATATATTGCATCGCCGGATGAACGGCGGGATGCGGCTCATGTCAGATAGGCCGGGACAGGCTAGTTGGCCACTTTGACCATGGCGGGACGCAGCACCCGCCCTTTATAGCGATATCCTTTTTGGAATACCTCCGTGACCGTGTCGGGCTCGACGCCGTCGGCATCCTCCCGCATGACCGCGTGATGCAGTTCCGGGTCGAAGGGCTGGCTCTCCGCCGGGATCTCCTCGAGCCCCAGGCCGGCCAATTCCTCATGGAACTGGCGGATAACCATATCCACGCCCTTTTTGTACTCTTCTCCGTCAGGCGCAGCTGCTGCCCGTTCCAAATTGTCAACTGTAGGGAGCAGGGCTTTGAGCATTTCGCCTCGGCTGAACTGGCCGAGCTGTTCCTTTTCCTGCTCGGTACGCCGTTTGTAATTGGCGTATTCCGCCAGCATGCGCTGATATTGATCTTTGGTCTCGCCAAGCTCCTGCTCGGCTTTCTCCAGTTTCTCCCGGAGCTCCTTCAGCCGGGCATCGTCTTTCTCGGGCTTCTCCCGTTTCGCCTTCCTGGCTTTCTCCGGTTTTCCCTCCGAGGGTGCGGCTTCAGCGGCCGCCGGAGCCTCTTCGGCCTCAGCAGCCGGCTTCGGCTCCTCGTACGTCTTGGTTTCGTCCATGTCAAAACATCCTCTCCGCGGCGTCAGCCGTCTTTGTTCAGTTCTCCCAACAGCCGGCTGACCGTCTGCGCGAAATATTCAATCTGGGGAATCGTCGCGGCATAGTCCATCCGCAGGGGGCCGATGATGCCGATCGAACCGTCCGCCATCCCCCCCTGGGAATATCCGGTGATGATAATGCTCGAGCCGTCCAGCTCGGGGCGCGGGCTCTCGCTGCCGAGCACCACCCGCAGCCCGCCCGAATGAGCGGTCAGCATACTGGCGAGCAGATCCCTCTGTGACAGGAAGGATAGAAGGGAACGGGCCCGTTCCAGCTCGTAGTCGGGATGCTGGAGCAGATTCAGCTGCCCGGAAAGGAGCACCTCCGCCTCGGCCGAATCCTGAACCAGCTCCACGAAAGCCGTAAGCGCCGGGGCACAGGCCAGGCCGTATTCCCCAAGCGCGACCAGCAGACTCTGAACCTGCGCCAGCCCGACGTCTGCGAGAGGCTGATCCAGAAACTCCGCGTTCAGTGTTTTCGACAGCCGATCGAGCAGCGGGCCGTCGGCCTCGCACTCAAAACGGCACAAACGGCTGCGCAGCACACCCGAGCTGGTCATCAGGAGCAGCGCCGCGCTCCTGGAACCGGAACGCATGACTTCGATGCGGCGAATGGTGGAACCCTGCTGGTCAGGGGTGGTGGTGACCGCCGCACAACCGGTGACGGCGGCCAGTGCCTGGGAGGCCACCTCAATGAGCCGCTCCGGGTCGCCCGCAGCCCCGGCCAGCATATCCTCGATTTCCCGGCGGCGTTTTTCCGACAGTGTCTGCCGCCGCATGAGGGAGTCGATATACAGCCGGAACGCCCTGGCGGTAGGGATACGCCCCGCAGAGGTATGGGGCTGTTCGAGATAGCCGGCCGCCGCCAGATCCGCCATATCGTTGCGGATGGTAGCGGAGGACACCGCGTTATCGAGCATTTCCACAAGCGCCTTTGAGCCAACCGGCTCGCCGGTTTGGATGTACGCATCGATGATGGCGGCCAGGATTTTCTGTTTGCGCTCACCCAGCTCCATGACCATCTTCCTTTCTATATCACCGGCCGCGCGGCCGGACAGGAGGCGGGCTTCAGTGTCAGGGTTTAGCACTCTTGCACTTCGAGTGCTAACATCTATACTCTACCATTCCCCATGCCTTCTGTCAATATTCAAATTGTGAATCTTTTGTTAAAACCATGCGGTTTGTCTATTTTTGTGCGAGAAATCGGTAGAAGAGCCCACTGTTTAAAAATATGCAAGTTGTACATTTATTTGACACGACAATTGTAAATATATACCACAATAGATGGTGCTCCCATTCAAAGTTCGGCAGTTTTGCTTGTTGATAATCTGGCAATCTTTGTATATAATAAAAAGCAGGGACCAGAACCATAGGCCTCCGGAAGGGGTGCCTCTGAAAGGAGTCTGAAAATCATGGCCGATCTGCAAATTCACAATTTCGATTTCAACAAACTCATGGAGTTCGCTTCCACCGCCAAAGGCGATGTATATCTGAAAACCCCTGACGGCGACGTGCTCAACCTGAAGAGCCGTTTGACGCAGCTGCTCGCCCTGTCCAGCGCTATCGACTGGGGAAACATCGGCGAGGCCACCGTTACCTGCAAGAATATGGATGACGAATCCCGTTTGTTCCGCCTGAACCTTTACGGTGAGGACCATGTCGAGGGGAAGTGAAAACCGCCCCTGCATGCTTTTGAAAAACCGCCCGCAGTGGAATCTGCGGGCGGTTTTTCCAGTCCAAAATGGCTGCAGCCTTGCTAAGATGCCGTGACATGCTTCGTCAGGAGCGGTCCGGCGTTCTGTTATGACGTCTTTTTCCCCAGGCGGCTTTCCGTTCCGTGGATGATCCGTTTGATATTGGGAATATGTTTGATGACCAAAATCGCCGCAATCAGCAGGGACATCGCGGTGCAGAACCACACCGTCTCGTCCGCTTTGTGATCGACGAACATCCGGAAAACGAAGGTAAACACCGGCAACAGGGACGCGGCGATGACCGAGCCCAGGGACACCATCCGCCAGGCCAGCACTGCCAGAATAAAAAATCCGAGGCAGACCAGAGCCACCCGCCAATCGAGGATGAGCATCATGCCCAAGGTGGTCATCACGCCTTTCCCTCCCCGGAAACCGAAATAGAGGGGATACAGATGACCGATGATGCAGAAAAAACCCGCCAGATACTGGCCGACCAGCATCATCCCGTCCAGCCCCTGTACGCCCGTGACGGGCGACGCGGAAAGCTGCAGATGCCCCATCAGCCATCCGCCCGCCAGGACCGACAGAAAGCTCTTGAGCAAATCCCCCACGGTGGTGATCAGCGCCGGCAGCTTGCCCTGGGAACGGAGCACGTTGGTCGCCCCGGCATTGCCGCTGCCGTACCTCCGGATGTCATCCTTGGCGAAAATCTTGGTAACGATGATGGCGGAATTGACGCTGCCCAGCAGATAGGCGGCCGCCATGGTCAGCAGCAGGGCCAACCAGCTGTTTTTCAGGAATTCCATGAACAATGGGATTGCCTCCTTCAAAAACGGATGGTTCGCGGCGCAGATGTCCCGCAGGCGAAGAACGGCGGGCAGGCCGCTATTTGGACGCCCCGCCCTTCTCCCCCCGCTCCCGCACGATGAAACGCACGGGGGTGCCCTCCAGCCCGAAGGTCTGGCGCAGCTGGTTCTCCAAATACCGCTGATAGGAATAGTGGAACAGATCCGCCCGGTTGACAAAGCAGACGAAGGTGGGTGGGCGGGTGGATGGCTGGGTCATATAATAGATTTTCAGCCGCCGCCCCTTGTCTGTGGGGGGCTGGACACGCGCTGTGGCGTCGGCCAGGACGTCGTTGAGCATACCGGTAGAAACCCGCATGCTGTTCTGCTCATTGACATACCGGATCACCTCGAACAGGCGGTCGAGGCGCTGCCCCGTCTTGGCGGAGAGGAACACGATGGGCGCGTAAGACATAAAGCTCAGGTCCTCCCGGAGGCTTTTCCGCATCCGGTCCATGGTCTTATCGTCCTTTTCCACGGCATCCCATTTGTTGACCGCCACCACGCAGGCCTTTCCCGCCTCCAGGGCAAGGCCTGCCACTTTGCTGTCCTGCTCGGTGAAGCCCTCCGCCCCGTCGATGAGGATGACGCAGACATCCGCCCGTTCCACCGCCATCTGGGCGCGCAAAATGCTGTATTTTTCGATCGCGTCATCCACCCGGCTGCGGCGCCGCAGTCCGGCGGTGTCGATGAACACGAACCGGCCGTGCCGGTTGCTGACCTCGGTATCGATCGCATCCCGGGTGGTACCCGCGATATCGGAAACAATGCTCCGTTCCTCTCCCGCCACGGCGTTGACCAGAGAGGATTTGCCGGCGTTCGGCTTGCCGATGACCGCCACCTTGACGGCGTCGCCCGTCTCTTCTTCCGCCCCCTCCGGCGGCAGGTGTTCAAACACCGCGTCGAGCAGGTCGCCGGTGCCGGTTCCGTGAACGGAGGAGACCGCCACCGGATCTCCGAGTCCGAGATTGTAAAACTCATAGAATTCGGGCGGCACTTCCCCGATCCGGTCGCACTTGTTGACGCACAGCACCACCGGCTTGCCGCATTTTTGCAGCATAGCCGCCACGTCGGCATCGCTCGCGGTAACGCCCGCCTGCAGGTCGGTGACCAGGACGATGACGTCCGCCTGCTCGATGGCGAGCTCGGCTTGATACCGCATCTGCCGGAGCAGCTGGTCATCGGTTTTCGGCTCGATACCGCCGGTATCCGCGAGCAGGAGCGTCCGCCCCCTCCACTCGCAGGGCGCGAAGACCCGGTCTCTGGTCACACCCGGCGTGTCTTTAACAATGGACAGCCGCTGGCCGATAAGCTTGTTGAACAATGTGGATTTTCCCACGTTGGGGCGGCCGACGACCGCGACGACGGGCCTTGCCATACGCGTCCCTCCTTATCAGATAATATTGGTCTGTCCGGATTGTCCCGTTTCATTCAGCGGAGCAGCTCCTGCAGCAGGGCGGCCCCGTCGACAGGCACCACCCGCAGCTCCACACCGAGTTCCCGCTCGACGTCACCCGGCTGGACATCGTCGAGAAAGCGGTCCTTTTCATGCCGCAGCATCGCGTCGGGAATAAGAAGGACAGGCGCCGTCCGGCCTTTCAACTGCCGGATCAGGTCTCCTCCGGTGACGAGCCCCGCCACCGTGATGGTCTCCCCGAAAAACACATTGCGGACCGCCATGACATCCACATGCAGATTATCCCACTTTTTTCCGGCCTCGTCAATAAGCATCCGCAGCAGCGGAGCCGCCGCCACGCCCGTGGCAATGGTCATGCGGGTGCCCTCCGGGGTTTCCTCACAGGCGGCGAGGGCTTCCCGGAATTCTTTAAACAGCAGCGCGGTCAGGCCCACGCCGTTTTCGAGCTGCGCCATATCCTCATAAAACGCCGCCTCAGGAATCGGGCGCCCGGCCTTTAAATAGAACTCGTCCGCCGGAAAAAACACCCGGCTCCCGCGTTCCGCCAGCATCCGGCCGCCAAAGGCTTCGACCGCGTCGATCACGGCCGCGGCCTCCTCTTTCGTGAACAGACGCAGGGGCTCGAGCCCTTCCCGATACTTGGTCAGCCCCACCGGCACGGCCGCCACGCTTTCCACGGCATCCCCCAGGACCGCGAGATCGGCCATGCTGCGTATCAGCTCGTCCCCGTCATTATAACCCGGGCAGAGCACCAACTGGCACTCCAGGCGGATGCCGGCTTCCGCAAACCGCCGCAGCAGGGACAGGCTCTCCCCGGCAAAACGGTTGCCCATCATCCGGCAGCGCAGTTCGGGATTGGTGGTGTGGACCGAGACATGAATGGGGCTGATGTGCATCTCGAGGATCCGGGTCACCTCGTGTTCGGTCAGATTGGTCAGGGTGATGTAATTGCCGAACAGGAAGGACAGGCGGCTGTCGTCGTCCTTGAAATACAGGCTCTCCCGCATACCAGGCGGCATCTGGTCGATAAAGCAGAATACGCATTTGTTCCGGCAGCGGTGCTGCTTGTCCATCAGGTAGGAGGCGAAGGTCAGCCCGGTTTCCCCGCCGGCGTCCCGGTGGAGCCGGAGAACCCGCCGTTTTCCCTCCGACGTTTCGATCACGGCGGTCAGGCAGGGCTCGTCCAGATAGAAGCGGTAATCGAGCACGTCCGCGATTTCGTGGCCGTTGAGGGCCAGCAGCCGGTCCCCAGGCCGGATGGATTTGCGGGCCGCCGGACTGCCCGGCACCACCCCGCTGATCGTCACCGCCATCGGGCGTCCTCCTTTCCCCGTCACAAAAATAGAAGGCGCAACCCCTTGCAGGTTACACCCTCCATTTTGGCACCACACGATTCCTGATATCCAACAGGGTTCCTCCCAGATATCAGGCGTCCTTTTTGACGATTTGTTTGCCGTTGTAATAGCCGCAATTGCCGCAAAGACGATGCGCACGCTTGTATTCGCCGCAATTCGAGCATTTTACGAGCGCCGGAGCCTCGATCTTCCAGACATTGTTCCGTCTTTTGTCCCGGCGCGCCTTGGAATGTTTCCTTTTGGGTACTATCGCCACCGTCAGCACCTCCTTCAACCTACTTGAAGCCTACTCCATCACGAGTGATTCCACTGTCCCAGCGCCTCGAGACGGGGATCGGCGGCCTGCGGCTTGCAGCCGCACAGGCCCTCGTTCTGATCCTTGCCGCAGTGGGGGCACAGGCCCCGGCAGTCCTCGCGGCAAAGGACCTTTGACGGCAGGCTGAGGATCAAATCCGCTTCCACCAGGCTGTCCAGAGGAAGCTGATAGTTGTCCACCAGCACAAACTCGCCGTTGTCCTCGTTATTCAGGGAGGTCACCAGAATATGCTCGACCGGCACAAGCCGTTCGCAGCGGATGTCCCGCAGGCAGCGGTCGCACGCTCCTTCAAACAGATAGCGCGCCTCGGCCCGCAGGCTGACGACGTCGGCGGATACCCGTACTTCCCCCTCCACCACCACAGGATGCGGGAACGGATGGGATCCCCCGATCACGAGCTCCGACAAATCCAGCTCGCAATGCAGGGGCAGGGATTCCTTTTCGCCCATGAACAAGGGCTTGAGTTGCAAAAGCATAATCCACCTCGAGTGTCACGCAGAATATTATATCGGTCCGGGGCAGGTTTGTCAACCACTTTTTCACCGAATCGGCGGCACGGCCCCCCGCACGATATCAAAAGCGCCGGAACGCAGCCCTTCCAGAAGCGTGCGGTTGTCGGTCACCTCGCTGTGAAAGCGCACACCGGTACCGGAAAGGTCGGGGAGCTCGTGATAATCCGAACCGGCGATAGCCGTCAGGCCGTGCTCCTCCGCGTAAGCAGCGGCGAGCCCGTTGTGGCTGTCGTGGCGGGGGTTCCCGTTGAAAACCTCCAGCCCGTCGAGGCAGGAGGGCGGACAGCGGGTCAGGCCGGGACGAAAGGGATGGGCCTGCGCCCACCACAACCCGTTTTCCTTTGCAAAACGGGAGAAAACCTCCGGAGAGAGGGTATACAGCGCCGGATGCGCCTCGAGCAGCGCGGGCGTGGCCCCATAGGCCAGGTAATCGTTATTGCTGCCGGCAAAGCGCAGCTCCAGGCCGAGCAGGACGGTCATGCCGAGCACCCCGCCCGCATCCCGGGCCGCCCTCCAGCCGGTGAGATACCGGTCCAGCTTGTCCCGCCAGGATGTATCTGCCGGCATATCACCGAAAAAACCTTCGGTATAATGATCGGTGACGACGATCCCGTCGTACCCTGCCGCATGGTACCGGCGCACCCCTTCCGCCGCGGGCACCCGCCCGCAGGAGCTGACTTCCATGGTATGGAAATGCGTTTCAAAAAAGCCGCCCATTTTGTCCCATCCTTTGCCGTTTCCCCGCAAAAGGACGGGAACGGCGCGGCCGTTCCCGTCCTCCGGTGTGTAGGCTGTCGTCAGATTTCCACCGCGAATTCCGCGATCCGGGCCGGGATGTCGGCCTTGTCTGCGGACACCGACAGCACGAGATTCGTCTCGGTCTTGTCCGAAAGCTCCTTGAGTTTTTCAATGAAAGAGGCGAGCTTATCGGTATCGCTGCCCCCGATTTTCAGCGTGGAATCCACAAAAATGTCGGTGATGTCGTAGTTGCCTGCGCACATGCCGGCGATAAAGCCGTAGAAACTGTCGAAGCCCCTGATCCCATATTCATCGGCAACAGCCAGACGCGCTTTGTGACTGATATCGTAGGTCAGCGTGCTGTCTTTTTCGATGAACACCACATTGCCCTTGGATTCCGCGGTAGCCGCGTTGCACATGTCGATCAGCCGTTTGGTCTTGCCGGACCCTTTTTTTCCGAGGATAAGCGTGATCATTTTGTTTTCCTCCTACCTATATAATAACCGCAAATGAGCGGTTTCTGCCGTCGTTTTCTCACCGGCCCAAACGCTTTTCCAAAGCGGCGCGCTCGTCCTCATATCCCGGCTTGCCGAGCAGGGCGAACATATTCCGCTTGTAGCTTTCCACGCCCGGCTGATCGAAGGGGTTGACCCCGAGCATATACCCGGAAACGGCACAGGCCTTCTCGAAGAAATAGATCAGGTAGCCGAGCTCCTCCTCGCACACGGCGGGGACATGGAGCACGAGGCTCGGCGTGCCGCCGTCGCTGTGGGCGAGGACGGTGCCTTCAAACGCCTTCCGGTTGATGTCGGACATGGTCCGGCCGGTGAGGAAATTGAGGCCGTCGACGTTTTCGGGATCATGGCCGATTTCGAGCTCCCGCTGCGCCTTGTCGAGCAGCACCACGGTTTCAAACAGGACGTTGCTGCCGTCCTGGACGAACTGGCCGAGGGAATGCAGGTCGGTGGAGAAAACCGCGGAGGCCGGGAACAGACCCTTGCCGTCCTTGCCCTCGCTCTCGCCGTACAGCTGCTTCCACCATTCGTTCATCATGGTGTAACAGGGCTCGTAGCTGACCATCATCTCCACCGCACGGCCTTTGCGATAGAGGATATGGCGGGCCGCCGCGTATTTATAGCAGTCGTTTTTCTCGATATCCGGGTCGCGGAGCTCCTCCCTGGCCTTGGCGGCGCCCCGCATCAAGGCGCCGATATCGCATCCGGCCACAGCGATGGGGAGCAGCCCCACCGCCGTCAGGACCGAGAACCGGCCGCCGACATCGTCAGGAACCACAAAAGTCTCGTATCCCTCCCGGTCGGCCAGGCCCTTGAGGGTGCCGCGGGCCTTATCGGTGGTGACGTATATCCGCTTTTTCGCCTCTTCCGGCCCGACGGTCTTTTCCAGATACTCCCGGAACACCCGGAAGGCGATGGCCGGCTCGGTGGTGGTACCGGATTTGGAAATGACATTGATGGACACCCGGCGGCCCTCGCACAGCCCGAGCAGCTCGCTGAGCGCCGTGGAGCTGATGCTGTTGCCGGCGAAATACACGTCGGGGGTGTCCTTTTTCTTCGCGTTGTAATGAGGAGATTTCAAAAATTCAATGGCTGCCCTGGCACCCAGATAAGATCCACCGATCCCGATGGCAATAAACACATCGGTATCCTGGCGGATGCGGGCCGCGGCAGCCTCGATACGGGCAAATTCCTCTTTGTCATAGTTGACGGGCAGATCCACCCAGCCCAAAAAATCGTTTCCCGGGCCCTTGCCGCTTGTCAGCAGCTCGTGGGCGGCGGTCACCTGGGGCTGTATGGCGCTCCATTCATGGTCCCGGACGAACCCGTCCAGGTAGCGGGTTTCCAACGTGGTCGACATGTGCTGTTCCCTCGGCTTTCTTCCTACTTGATGAGTTTATTTTACAATAGATAGGCGCTGAATGCAACCGTCCGAATGTAAATTCTTTTTGACCGGCCGGCGGCATCCCTGTTTATTGTCCCAACCTCTTTGCCTCTTATGCCATCCCATGGGATAATCGTATGATCCATCCATATTTTTCATGCCGGCGGCAGCCGGAACCCGCATATCAAGGCTCGCCGGGCCCCTCCGGGATTCTCCACCGTGCTGCGGCCCTTTTCCCGCGCGGCGGGGCGGCTTCTCCCCGATCTCGCGCAGATTCGCAGATCTTGTGTCCGGACGGCTCCCGTCACAACCAGGCCTTTACGCCAGCGTCCTTCCCAGGTGCCCGTATCCCAGAATCCCAAACGCATACCGCGTTCCCTCCTTGGTCTCCCTCACCGCAAAAACGGAACCGGGTCCAACCCCCGGTTCCGTTTTTCCTCAAGACAGGGCCGCGAGGCTCTGTTCGAGCAGATGCAGTTTATCCCGAAGCCGGGCGGCGTTCTCCCGGGCCCCCGCCACAACGGCCTCCGGCGCCTTATCGGTAAAGGCCTTGTTTTCGAGCCTGGCCAGCACGCCGTCGAGCTGCTTTTGTACGCCGTCCCGCTCCTTTTGCAGCCGGGCGCGTTCGGCCTCCCTGTCCACCAGCTCGTCCATCGGGATTTTGATGGTGGCGTCGGGGGTGACGATGCTCACCGCCCCCGGCAGATCGAAGCCGGAGCCCACAAGAACCTCCGACGCCGAGGCCAGGCGCTGCATAAACGGCGCTCCGTCGGCAAAGGTGGAGGCAAAGGCCGTCTCTACGTACACCTGCGCCTTGCGGGAGGGCGGGACGTTCATTTCGGCCCGCCGGTTGCGGACGGCCCGGATTGCCTCCATCAGCCGTTCCATTTCCTTCTCCTCCTCCGGGAAGGAGAGAGCCGGGTCGAACACCGGCCAGGCGGAAACCATCAGGGCCTCCCCCTCGTGCGGCAGCGCCTGCCAAATTTCCTCGGTGATGAAGGGCATAAAGGGATGGAGCAGCTTCAAAAGCCCCTGCATCACATACAGCAGCACCCGGCGGGCGTTTGCCGCGGCGGCCTCGTCCCCGCCGGACAACCGGGACTTGCACAGCTCAATGGTCCAGTCGCAGTAATTGTCCCAGATGAAATCGTACAGTTTCTGCACCGCCAGGCCCAGCTCGAACTTTTCGAGGTTCTCGGTCACGGCGGACACCAGGGAGTTATAGCGGGAGATGATCCATTTCTCGTCCAGCGTCAGGGTGCCTGGAAGCCCGGGGGCCGCCTCATGCCCTTCCAGGTTCATCAACAGGAACCGGGCGGCGTTCCACAGCTTGTTGGCGAAGTTCCGGGACGCCTCCACCTTTTCGGGCATAAAGCGCATGTCGTTGCCCGGGCTGTTGCCGGTGGACAGGGTAAACCGGAGCGCGTCGGCGCCGTATCGGCCGATGACCTCCAAAGGATCGATGCCGTTGCCGAGGGATTTGGACATCTTCCGGCCCTGGGCGTCCCGCACCAGGCCGTGGATAAACACGGTATGGAAGGGTGCCTGCCCCATTTGTTCGAGACCGGAAAACATCATACGGGCCACCCAGAAAAAGATGATGTCATAGCCGGTGACGAGGGTATCGGTGGGATAGAAGTACTTAAGCTCCGGGGTTTCGTCCGGCCATCCAAGGGTGGAAAACGGCCACAGGGCCGAGGAAAACCAGGTGTCCAGCGTATCCTCATCCTGATGAAGATGCGCGCCGCCGCATTTGGGGCAGGCCGCGGGGGTTTCCCGGCTGACCACGATCTCTCCACAGTCGGCGCAGGCCCAGGCCGGGATCCGGTGGCCCCACCAGAGCTGCCGGGAGATGCACCAATCCCGGATACTGTTCATCCAGTTGTAATACACCTTGTCGAACCGCTCGGGCACGAATTTGGTCTCGCCCTTTTTCACCGCTTCGATCGCCGGCCCGGCCAGCTCCTTCATCTTGACGAACCACTGCATGGACACCCGGGGCTCAATCACGGTATGGCAGCGGTAGCAGGAGCCGACATTATGCTTCATGGGCTCGGTTTTGACGAGATAACCCTGCTCCTCCAAATCCTTCACCACAGCCTTGCGGCACGCGGCCAGGGTCATGCCCCGGTATTTTCCGGCCAGCTCGTTCATGTGCCCGTCCTCGGTGGTGACGGTGATGACTTCGAGGTGATGCCGCAGCCCCACCTCAAAGTCGTTGGGGTCGTGGGCGGGGGTAATCTTGACCACACCGGTGCCGAAATCCATCTCCACATAGGTATCGGCCACCACCGGGATGAGCCGGCCCACCAGGGGCAGAATCACGTTCTTCCCCACCAGATGGCGGTACCGCTCGTCGTCGGGATGGACCGCCACTGCCGTGTCGCCCAGCATGGTTTCGGGCCTCGTGGTGGCGAGCTCGACATATTCGCCGGTGGGATTCCCCTGCTCATCGGCGATGGGATACCGCAGATGCCAGAAGAAGGCGTCTTTCTCCTCGAATTCCACCTCAGCGTCGGAAATCGAGGTTTTGCAGTGGGTGCACCAGTTGACGATGCGTTCGCCCCGATAAATGAGGCCCTTTTCGTACAGACGGACGAATACCTCCCGCACCGCCCTGGAGCAGCCCTCGTCCATGGTAAACCGCTCCCGGTCCCAATCGCAGGAGGAGCCGAGCTTTTTGAGCTGTTCCACGATCCGGCCGCCGTATTTTTCTTTCCAGGCCCAGGCGCGCTCCATGAAGCCGTCCCGGCCGAGATCCTCCTTGGTCACGCCCTCTTCCGCCATGGCGGCAACGATCTTGGCCTCGGTGGCGATGGCGGCGTGATCGGTGCCGGGCAGCCACAGGGCTTCATACCCCTGCATCCGCCGCCAGCGGATCAGGATATCCTGAAACGTCTCGTCCAACGCGTGTCCCATATGAAGCTGCCCCGTGATATTGGGGGGCGGGATGACGATGGTATACGGCTTTTTATCCGGATTGACCTCGGCGTGGAAGTAGCCGCCCTTCATCCAGAAATCGTAGATCCGGTCCTCCACCTCGCCAGGATCATAGGTTTTCGCCAGTTCTTTTCGTTCCGCCATGACGGATCTCCTCCCAAACGCCCGCTGCCGGGCTGATTCCGATAGCCTGATGAATTACCGATTATTGTAACACAACCGGTTGCGGCAGGCAAGCCCTTCCGTATGGTATTTTAAGAACCGGCTCCCGATGTCCAGCCCGGTTCCTTTCTGCGGATGCCCTTCCGCCGTTTTCCCCTGTATCCGCGATAAACGCAGGAGGAGCCGCCCCCCCTGAAGCTTCAGGCATCCGTCATGCCCACTAAACCGTATCAACGCGTCTGGTCCTGATGGTCCCGTAGAACCGGGACTTTCCGCCCTTCCGTCCTCGAAGACAACCCGTAAGGGCCGTCCGGACATTAAAAAAGCGCCTGCCACACGGCAGACGCCTTCCTTTTCATCCTAATCAGGCCGACCGTTCGGTCTTTTCCCTGCAAGTGGAAATGCGGGGATTCGCGCCCTCACAGATGCCCTTGGATTTCAGTACATACCCCACCGATTTGAACAGGATCCGGAGATCCAGCAAGACCGAGCGGTTGGCAGCGTATTCGCCGTCCAGCCACGCCTTTTCCTTGATCGTGACGTTGTCCCGGCCGCTGATCTGCGCCAGGCCGGTGATACCCGGGCGGATCGAATTCGCGCCGTTGCGCTTGCGCAGGGCGATCAGGTCGGTCTCGGTGAGGACGACTGGGCGGGGTCCGACAATGCTCATATTGCCGATGAGGACGTTGATGAGCTGGGGAAGTTCGTCGATGCTCAGTTTCCGCAGCGTCTCCCCCACGCGGGAGATATACTGATCGGGGTTTTCCAGCTTATGGGTGGCAACCTCGCGGGGAGCCGCCACATTCATGGTACGGAACTTGAAAACCAGGAACGGTACATTGTTACGGCCCATACGCTGTTGGACAAACAGCGGCTTGCCCTTGGTGTCGAGCGCACATATGACCGAGACCACCAAGAACAGGGGGGATAAAACCAACAGCGCCGCCAGGGACGCCACGATATCAAAAGAGCGTTTGACAAACGCATAAACCCGTTTTTGTTTTTTCGCGCTCCCCGCGTAACCGGAGAGCGGTACAATTTTCTGCATAATGTTGCCTCCTCCAAAGGGGACTATACAAGCAGTCTATCGTCAGAAGTAAGCGATCAAAATCACAGAAAGCGTCCCACTACGCTCTGTTGAACGCATTATACTATCTCATTGAACAAAAATCAAGTTTCATTTTTGTAACTCTCACGAAGTCTGTGGTTAACGCCATCTTTATACAACCGCCTCTTCGCTTTTTTGTACAAACTATATCATTTTTTGCGGTCTCAAGTCGATAAGGGATGCATTTCCGCACGCTATATTTATTGATAATCGGAAAGTATTTCACGATTATCCATCAATCGCTTGACGGACAAGAACGTCGTCCGGGCATACTATGGACAGAAAATCACGAGGAGGTGATGCCTGTTTGTCCCGGTTTTGGAAACGATTTTTTGATATTTTTGCGTCGGCCCTGCTCCTGGTGGTATTATCTCCTCTTTTTCTCGTGATTATGCTGGCGATTTCGGCGGACTCGGCCGGAGGTGTAATATTTAAACAAAAACGTGCAGGTTTATACAGCCGTCCATTTACTTTATATAAGTTCCGGACCATGTACCGCAGCGCCCCGCGGGACGTAGCCACTGCCGAATTGATGGAGGCCGACCGCTATATCACCCCAGTGGGGCGGTTCCTTCGCCAGACCAGCCTGGACGAACTGCCTCAGCTCTGGAATGTGCTCAAAGGCGATATGAGTTTCGTAGGGCCGCGGCCGGTCGTCCTGACAGAACAGACACTATTGGATCTGCGCGCGCAGTGGGAGGCAGACCGGGTAAGGCCGGGCATCACCGGCCTCGCCCAGATAAAAGGACGAGACGAACTGCCCATCTACCGCAAAGCGCTTTACGACCGGTATTATGCCCGGCACCTGTCCTTCCGGCTGGACTGGAGGATCCTGCGGTACACCGTCCGGTACGTCCTCAAACGGGAAGGGATCCGGGAAGGAAGCAGCCGGGCAGTGCGGGTAGCCCACCGCCGTCCTGTCCGGCATAAACCGACCCGAACCCGTAACCGCTGAATAATAGATTATTTAAATGTCATAACAATTCCCTCTAAGCTTCATTTCAGAAAGGCCAAATTGCCCTATAAATCAATAGGGCAATTTGGCCTAAAATAGCATAGGAGGGGACCATATGGAATTTTTGAAAGATATCCTGATCGAGATTTCACGGAGAGAGGCGTGCCGGATGGGAACTCCCCCGCATCGCCGCCCATGTCCATATGACCTGCGTGGCCGTCCTGGAACAGATACGGCTGATCGTGTCCAACAGAAATGTCCCGGACTTTCCGTGTATAGAGGAAATCCTCCTCATCCTGGAAATATTGGGGCGCGGCGGGGGATCCACCACAATTTTGGATATACACAGGGAAATCCGAGTTGTCGATCCATTCCCTTGATTTTCGGAACGGTTTGGCGTATACTATCACAGGGCGGACGGATTTCCGCTCGTTTTTGCGTCCTCGGCCCTGTCCGGCGGGACCGGGAATCCTGCACGCGGCATCATTTCGGAAAGGATTGACAATATGAGCGAATCTTGTGGACACGACTGCGGAAGCTGTCAGGAAAACTGCGCCGAACGGGATCCTCACGCCAAACTGGGGGAGTTCAGCAGCATCAAAAAAGTCGTCGCCGTGAGCAGCGGTAAGGGAGGGGTGGGCAAATCCTCCGTGACCGCAATGCTCGCCGTCCTCCTCTCCCGCCGTGGGCTGAAGGTCGGGGTGCTCGACGCCGATATCACCGGCCCCTCCATCCCGCGGGCCTTCGGCATCAAGCGCAAAGCCCGGGGCAGCGAGATGGGCATCCTGCCCGAAGAGACCGCCATGGGGATCAAGGTCATGTCCATTAACCTCCTGCTCGAACACGAGGACCAGCCGGTCGTCTGGCGCGGCCCGATCCTGGCGGGTGCGGTCACCCAATTCTGGACCGACGTGGCCTGGGGAGAACTGGATGTCCTGCTCATTGATATGCCGCCGGGAACCGGCGACGTGCCCCTGACGGTCTACCAGTCCCTGGCCGTGGACGGGACCATCGTGGTCTCCACTCCCCAGTCCCTGGTGCAGATGGTGGTGGGAAAAGCCAAAAAAATGGCGGATATGCTGTCCATTCCGGTCCTCGGGATGGTGGAAAACATGAGCTATGCCGTCTGCCCGGACTGCGGCCGGCGCATCGAGCTGTTCGGAACCCCGGAGGGGCTGGAACAGGCCGCCGCGGAAATGGGCGTCCCGCTGCTCACCCGCTTGCCCATGAACCCCGATGTCGCCCGCTTGTGCGACGAGGGGGAGATCGAGCGGGTGGTGTGCGAGGAGATGGAGCCTGCTGCCGACGCCGTGGAACGACTCCTCAAGGAATAAAAACAGACGGGAATTCCCTCTGGAAAATCCGCGTAAACAGGGCATCGCCGGTTATACGGCGATGCCCTGGCCGTACATAGAGTCCGCCGGTAAACTCCGGTGCCGTGCTCTTGCCGAACGGCCGAAATCGCGGTATACTGGAGGTATCCTGAATTTCAGAAAGACGGTGCGGTCTTGTTTCTCTTTTCAGCGCGGAAAATCCTCCGGAAACAGCCGGTTTTGGGAGAACTGCCGGCCGACCGGGATATTTTGTCGGGTACCGTCCGCATGGCGTGGCCGTCCATCATGGAATCTTTCCTGGTCAGCCTGGTGGGGATGGTGGACACCTTTATGGTCAGCTCCCTCGGCGTGTATGCCATCGCCGCGGTGGGACTGACGACCCAGCCGAAATTCATCGGCCTGGCGGTCTTCATTTCCCTGAACGTGGCGGTGTCGGCCATCGTGGCCAGGCGGAAGGGCGAAGGAAACCGCGAGAGCGCGAACAAGGTGCTCCAGCAGGCGCTGCTGATTACGGGCGGGCTGTTGGTGGTGGTCAGTACGCTGTGCGTGGCGTTCGCCGACCCGATCCTCCATCTGGCTGGTTCTCAGCCCGATACCCACCGCCCGGCCGTCACCTATTTCCGCATCGTCATGGGCGGTATGGCGTTCAACGTCGTCTCCATGGTGATCAACGCCGCCCAACGGGGCGCGGGCAATACCCGGATCTCCCTAACCACCAATCTGGTGTCCAACCTGGTCAACGTCGTGTTCGATTATCTTCTCATCGGCGGGCATTTCGGCTTCCCGGCCCTGGGCGTTGCCGGCGCGGCGATCGCCACCGTCATCGGCTCGGTGTGCGGATGCGCGCTGAGCATCCTCTCGATGCTCCACCGGGACAATTTCATCTGCATCCGGGAAGTCAAAAAAATCGGCTTCGACAAAGCCACGGTGGGGGCGATCACGAACATAGGCTCCAGCACCCTGGCCGAACAGGCCTTCCTGCGGATCGGCTTCATGACCTTCGCCGTTATCGTGGCCAGGCTCGGCACCATCCCGATGGCGGCTCACCAGATTGGGATGAATCTGATGAGCATCTGCTTCTCCTTCGGGGACGGGCTGTCGGTAGCCTCGGTCGCCTTGGTCGGGCAGAGCCTTGGGCGAGGCCGGCCCGACCTCGCCCGGGTATACGGCAACGTCTGCCAGCGGTGCGGACTGTTGTTCGCCTGCGGCCTGTCGGTGATTTTCCTCACTCTGGGGCAACGGATATTCGGCCTGTTTTCGGAGGATCCGGCCATCTTGTCCTATGGACGGATGATCATGATGGTGATGATGGTCGAGGTGTTCCTGCAAATCTCCCAGGTGGTCTTTTCGGGCTGTCTGCGCGGCGCAGGGGATACGGTGTTCACCGCGGTGGTGTCGCTGGTCAGCGTACTGGCTGTCCGTCCCCTGATGGGCTGGCTGCTCTGCTATCCGGCGGGGCTGGGGCTGTTCGGCGCGTGGCTGGGGCTGCTGTCCGATCAGTTTGTGCGGTTTTTGATGACCTATCTGCGCTTTGGCAGCGGGAATTGGATGAACCGGAAGGTATAGAGCGTGGCGTTGTTTATGGAAAAGGAGGGGTGTGCCGGCCGCCGCGCGGTCGTTTGAACAATTTAGAAAGAGGGGTCTATTATGAGAGGTCGAAATGTCGGACATGCGCTGCTATGCCTGGTGCTGGCGGTTTCCGTCAGCGGATGCGGCAAACGGGGCGGCAAGACCGCTTCGGTCCCGGAAGCCACGCCGGGCGGGCCGGTAATTGCGGGTAGCCAGCCGGGCGGAACGGCGGACGCGGAAAGCATGCCGGGCGGAACTCAACCGGACGGGAACGAGGCTGAACGGTCTTCCCGGACTCGGATCGTCTTTCCGCCGGATCCGGGAGGCCAAAATACGGAGGATTCGCCGCTTTTCCGTACCGAACCGTTTGCACTGGAAATGGCGCTCCCAGAGGGATGGACGGCCCGGAGGCCCGCGCGGGGGGCGGCGCCGTCAACGGAGATGGAGCTCGTCAGCGGCGGCAAGGTGGTCGGCAAGGCGGATTTCGGACTTGTCGACGCGGCCGGCCCGCTGGACGCGGAAACCGATTACGTCAGCATCTATGCCGATCTGATGCTCGGATCCATGGACAACTGGAACAACGATTACCGCGTTGTGGCAAAGACAGAGGCCGGTTCCACCGCCGTCTGCCGGGAGATGGTCAAGGACACCGGCCCCGAGTGGCAAGGCAGGATGGCAGACGCGCCGATGCGGATGAAACCGGCCATCCTCTCCTATGACGGACAGCGGGGCGTGTATATCGCCGTATCCTTTGAGCCGGGTGCCCTGACCGGAGAGGAATGGCTCTCCGCCGCGCTGAGCGTCCGTATCGGGCCGGCATGAGGCGTGCCGTAGTCCGGCGGTATACAAAACAGGTGGCTTCCCGATCAGGCTTACGCCGCCCGTGGCCTTCGGCGCGCACCGTCTAGAAGAAACGGCTCTGCGGAAAATTCCGCAGAGCCGTTTCTGTTAAACGTGACAAATGCCGGCCTGGGCGCGGTTACATGGCCAGGACACCCAGATCGTCCTGCATCAGAATGAGGATCTGTTCCTCCAGCCCCGTCTGCACGTTGACATAGACCAGCACCCGGTCGGGCTCTTCAGAGCCATCGCCCGGATCGCCCGTGCAGGAAAACTCATAGCAAAGCGCCTCGGTCTGCTGTGTCGTGGGAATGAGCGCCAAACGCCCCTCCCCCTGGACGGTCAGATGGGGGCTCAGCCGGGCGCGCGCCTCGGCTTCACCCACCGAGGCCGCGGGCAATACGCGGGCCGTGTGGTTCATCAGATACCCGTTCGCGTCAAAGCTGACGAGCTGCCCGTCATCCATGGCGATGCCGATTTTGATGAGGTCCGGGTAGAGGATGACGCCGTCCTGCACGGCGGCATAGTTGATGGCAAGGACTCCGTTGTTCAGGCTGTAATAGCGGTAGGCGAACTCCCCGAGCCCCGATTCCCGCATGACGGCGTCCCCTCTTTCGAGAGCTTGCTCCAGGGAAAGCTTCGCTTCCCCGAGCGGGCGGGAATGGAGGAAATAAACCACCTTGCCCCCCTGCTTGGAGACGGCGGCCGTAAAGCTGTCTCCGGCAAACTGATAACAAGGCATGCTCCCCCCCGTCTCTCCGGCGAGGCGGATTTCGCTCACCCCGCTGAGCTGTGCCAGCGCATTCCGCGCAAAGCTTTCGGGGAATGTGGATTGCCCCTCGAGCGCCCGGGGCTGCTGCTGGTAGATATGGTCGGAAAAGGGGCCGTCATAGATCATGGTGGGATAGTCCGCCAGCTCCTCCTCCATTTCCAGGAAGCTCTGCTGCAAATCGGGCACAGCGGCTCCGCCCGGGTCGTCCTCCTGCAGGCGGCGGGATACCTCGCCAAAGGACAGGGCCCCGGTGTTCAGCCCCGCCTCCATCTCCGCGAGGCGCACCGTCATGCTGCCGGCATAGGCGGAGAGCTTTTGGAGGGCCGCCGTTTCCTCCTCCGTGATCTCCCCGCCGTCCGATACCCGGTGACTCAACGACATGCAGAAATTGCCCACCTGAGACAGAAACTTATGGATACCTCCGAGCTCTCCGCCGTCGAGGGGGAGCTGCTCCAGACAGCTCTTGGCGCTGCCGGCCTCCCTCCATAATTTGGAGGCCAGGCCCTGGAGCTGGTTTTCCGTCGTGGCGTAGCGGCCCTTCTGCAGGGTGATGTCCAGGTTGCTGATATATTCGCTAAGCTCGCCGAGCGCGCGTTGATAGCCGTATTCGATGGTGGTGCGATACCGGTTGGCCGCCGCGTATCCGCCGGCCGCCGCAACGGACAGGGCGACGACGAGGGCTGCCGTATAGCTGACCAGCCGGACCATTCCCCGGCGGCTGATGGTGGTCATGGTGTTTCCTCCTGTTTTTGACGAACGATCCGGAAAATCCGTTCCTTTTTCCTTCAAGGATCGCCCGAAATGGGGATTTTCCACCTATACCATATGGAAAATACAGCGGTTTTATGCAACGGCCCCGTAAAAAAGTCCGAATCCTCTTCCAAGAAGTTCCGGGAAAAATGGCAGGCGCGGCGGATATGCTAAAAAAGCGGAAACCAATCCCGCAGTTGAAAGGAGTGCTTGGAGTCATGACAAAAGGCGTTATGGGGTTCATGAAGGGCGTCGGCATGGGCGTAGCCGTCGGCTGCATCGCCGGCGCGGTCGGAAGCCGTGCCATGCATGGGAAAAAAAGCCTGAAGAAAAATGTGGGCAAGGCCCTGCGGAACGTCGGCGAGCTCGTCGACAATGTCACCGGCATGTTCTGAACCGCCGCTTTCCCGTTTTGCGGGACAGCATGAGCTTGTCGGCAAGGCCGGCAAGCTGCTGGACAGGGACGCCGGATCACGGCGGCCGCCAGTATCACCCTGCTCTTGACAAAGGGCGGAAACACGGTGTGTTTCCGCCCTTTGTCGCTTATAAGGGGTGTTTTCGAGGCACATGTCCTCGAAAACAGGGTTCCTGAACTCCCCGCGGCCGTTTGGGCCGTCGACTTCTCTTTTTCGACCGTCTGAGCGTTTACATAACCCGCCTCTTTACTCCCGCGTGGATATCGGGTATACTATGGTTATAAAGATCGGAACGGAAAGCGGGAGACGATGAAAAAGCGGATATGGGGCGTGCTGCTCGCCGCCCTGATCGGGGCCGTGGCGCTGACAGGCTGTTCCGCCACCTATCTGCCCCCTATGGACGATGGAAAAGGCCCCCGGAACGGGGCGACGGTCTTCCAACAGCCCGACGCCGTGCCGGAGATATCGCCCGACGGCGTCAAGGGCGCGGTTACCCAGGCGTACTACACCAACGACGGGCATATGGCCATCCGCCTGAGCCTCTCCAACGGCATGGGGGCGGCCCAGCAGATGCGGTCGATCGAAATCAAGGTGGCGAATGGGGACGGCGTACCGATCGCCGCCGGATACGCTGAGGCGGTGGAGGACGGTGTCGTGCTCCCTCCCGATGAGTTTACGCCCTTTCTTCTGTATATTGCCCCGGATCAGATTCAGATAACCGACGACCCGCTGACCACCCTGTCGTTCGAGATTACCGTCACGACGGCACCCGCATGACAAACCGGCAGCGGGGATCCGCTGCCGGTTTGCTGACGGGCTTCCGGCCAGAAATCGGTAGCCACTCCTGCCGCCGAGATGGGCCGCATACCGAGGGGCTCCCAATTTTTTACAAATAAGGGCTTGCATTTTCCCGTCCGCGCGTGTATAGTGGCCTCATCGGGGCATCCCGGGATTTATCCGGTGACGATAACGGCCAGCAGTTCCAACGGGCCGGATCCGGTGTTGACCACGCCGTGGCCTTCCCCGTCCCGCGTGACTGTGGCGTCTCCCGCGGCGATGGCGGCCGGGGTGCCATTGTCGTCCATCATCCCTTCTCCGGAAAGGACGTAGAAAAATTCCGCCTCCTGTTCATGGATGTGATAGCCGATAGACCCACCGGCAGGAATCGTGATGCGGGAGAACAGCCGCACGGGCGAGGCGTGATCCCGGGGCGAAAACGCGGCCTGCAGGGCGATGATACCCTCGCCGCCTCTCATGTGGGGCCTCTTCTCCACCGGCATGTCGGCAGGATGATGGACCATGTAAAAAATCCCCTTCCCTATTTTTGGTTCCCATTATAGCATATTTTCACGGGAACAGACAGAGTGGTTCCGGCATTCCGCCCGTATATTATACCGGACGGGATGGAACAATACTGGATATGAAAGAAAAGGAGTGTCAGTATGAACAAGTGGATTTGCACGGTATGCGGGTATATATACGACCCGGAGGTGGGCGATCCCGACAACGGCATCGCCCCCGGCACGGCTTTTGAGGATCTTCCGGAAGACTATGTTTGCCCGGTCTGCGGCGTGGGCAAGGATGCCTTTGAAGAAGAAGCGTAAATCCCATATTTCATCAAGCAAAGGGGCGCTGCGGTGCCCCTTTGCTTTTTTATCTGTCCAGATACGACTTTCCTCCAATTCTCATTGATTGTCATGTTCAAAAAACATACAATTCTCTTAGAAAACCATTCAGACTATGGGGGTCTCGGCTCTCTGAGGAAACCGGTCAGCCATCTGCAGATTTATGGCAACCAAAATTCCGGGCACGTGGCCCCTCCTCGTTTACCGTTTGTTTGGGTGTTCCGGCCGAGGAAGGTCTCCATGAAAGAGCCTCTGGCCGGCCTCTGCACACGTCGCCATCCGACTGTAAAACCATACAAGGAGGTCTGTCCATGGAACTACCCGTTACTTTATCTCCGCCCGTTAAGGCGTATCCCGCCTACGGCTTTCCACTGAGCATCCTGTATGCCCGGGACGACCGCTTCGACCCTTGGCTGCTCGGCCAGTTTATCACGGTCGTGGGGGAACGAGGCGGCTACTCTCTGCTCAAAGCCGAATACGACTGGATGTATACCGCAGAAGGGGTGTTCAAGTACCACCGGTACCGCCTGCCTCCGGAATTTGCGCAGGAGAAGGAATCCCTTTGGACGCTGCTCACCGCGATCCTTTCCCACGGGCAATTTATCCTAGGGGTCTTCAATGAAAAATACATACGGGAAAAACCAGCGTACAGACAGAAGGACCAGCTGAACAGCTATATGATCACGGGGTTTGATCCCATTCGCCGCACCTTGTCGCTTTTCGGGAGCACCCGGTCGGAGCCGTATACCCGCTATGCCGTCCCATATACCCTTTTCCTGGAAGCGACCCTCCACGCGGAACTGCCGGATTTAGCGCTCCACATTTTCTCCATGAATCCCGCGTTTATCCCCCGCTTTGACCCATATCGATGCATACGCGGAATCGAAACGTACCTCAGCGGCACCGCTGAGGGATATTCGCAGGATGACTGGGCGTGCGGGATAAAGGCATTGGAACACCTGCACCGGCATCTTCCGGAACAGGCCGGCCGGGCGGAGGGGCTGGATCCCGAATTGTTCGGTTTTTTGGCCGAACACAAACAGCTGATGGAACGACGTGTGCGGGCGCTGTTGGAATGGCGCTCGCCGTGCGGCGGCAATGAGACCGTCTGCCGGGGCTATGGGGAAGCCGTCCGGCTGGCCTGTCAGGTGGCGGCCGATGTCCGCGAATGGAACAAAACGCGGGACCGGGACGGGGTATCCCGGTGCCATAAGCATCTGGGAGACCTGATCGAGATGGAAAAACGATGGCTCCCGGCCTTACTGAAGGAGGTGACGCCGGATGCATGAACCCTCTGTTCTGAAAAATCCCTTTACCTACACCCCGCCTATCCGGGGCTATCTGGGGTATGCCTATCTGCTCAGCATCCTGTTTGCTCAGGAAAACCCGCCCTGGCCATGGCTGTATAACCAATATATCGCCATCGGTGCCAGACGGGACTACAGCCGGTTCGAACAGATCGCCACCGATTGGATGGGGGTCTATGAGGGAGCCATGCAGTATTATTTTATGGAACTGCCCGTCGAGCAGGTCGCCGACCCGGATCAAGGGCTGCAGGCCATCCTGTCCCTGCTCCGCCGCGGGTATTATGTGTACGGGGAATTCAATGAACGGTACGTACCCCATACGAGCAGCTATCGCCGGCGGGATTTCCGGCACTGTTACTGCCTGTATGGATACAGCCGGGAACAGCATCTTCTCTTCTCCGCCGCCTACAGCGACGCGCGGCGGTATGAGGAACTGGAAATCCCCTTTTCGGATTATCTGCGCGCCCTCGCCGAAAGCGGCAGGGAAAAGATAACGATCGATTTTTACCGATGCAATCCGGCATTTGTCCCTGTGTTCGATCCGGAGTCCTGCGCTTTCCGTATCCGGGAATATCTGGAATCCCGCCCTTGTACACAAACATACGGCGATCCTCATGAGTATTCGGGGGAGGAATGGCTCTTCGGGGCAAAGGCGCAGCGGTATCTGTTATGCTACCTCGAGAAGGTGCGGGAAATGGCAGGAGCCCTGGACCTGCGGTATTTTTATTTCCTGTGGGATCACAAAAAGCTGATGTGGATGCGGATTCAATATATGATGGAACAGGGTTTTCTGCCGGACAAGCCCGTCCTGCTCGGGTATGAGCAGGTGGAGGAACAGGCGGCCCTCCTGAAAGAGATGGCGCTGAAATACAACATCAGCCTGGATTGCGGGCTCAAAAAGCCGGAGCATCTCGTTCAGAAGATGGAAACGTATCTTCAAAATCTGGCCGACAGGGAGGAACGGATCCTGGAGGAGGTGCTCCGTGCGATGCGCCAGCCGCGAAATACCCATTGAAACCCGCTTTGGGGCATGATATCATGAAGGGGAATGGAGAGTGGCGAGATGGCACGTACCTTTAAAGCGTCCGGTGCCCGGCTGGAACTGGATACCGTCCGGGGTGAAATCCGGATCATACGGGACAAAAACCGTGTGACGAAGCGGCATCAGCTGACCGACTGCACCATCCCTTTTTCGGATATTACGGCGATTGAACTCGAGGTTCCCACCTCCGGCCAGCCCGGCCGCATGGTGACGCTCGTACGGGGGCAGCGGCTGCTGAGCCCGGCCGGCGCGGACCGGACCTACTTGGAATTTTACGACTACCCCGCCTTTTACGATGCGACGATGACAATCAAAAACCGTGTCCCCTCCCTCGTGTTGTCCAACCGGGTGGGCAGCGTCCCTTCCGCCGCTTCCGCTCCGCCCGGAGCCGCCGCTCCGAAGAAACCCGACTGGGCGGGGATCCGGGAGCCGCTTGCCCGTCTGGCCGAGCTGGGCGGGACGCCGACGGCTCTGGAGCTGTCGGGAGCCGCGGCGCGGATCCAGGAGTTAGCCGGTGCTATCCTGCGGACGGCGGAGGAAAAACCGGAGCAGAAGACGCAGGTGCGGACATTCTTCAACTATTATCTGCCGACTTCGGTCAAGCTGTTCGAAACCTATGCCGACCTGACCGGGAGCGGGATACAGACCGCCTCCGTCACCCGCACAAAAAGAGAGATCGAAGAGGCGGCGGAAGTGCTGGTAAAGGCCTTTGAAAAGGAGCTCGATGGCCTGTTTGCCGCCGATGCGCTGGATGTGGCGACCGATATCCAGGTCTTGGAGGTCAAGCTGTCCAGGGACGGCTTGCTGGACTCCCCTTTTACCGTCGGGGACGGTGAGAAAGGTTGACAGGCCCCCCGCCCCCGGATACAATAGAGGGTAAAGGAGGCGGGGCCCTATGGCGGTCAAAACGCGCAGCACGCGGCAGAAACGGCTGATCCTGTCCATTCTGGAACAGTCCGCCGGACCGCTCACTCCTGCGGAAATCTACCGGATGGCGCGTAAGGAGCAGCCCAACCTGGCGATATCGACGGTCTACCGGAACCTGGAGATGATGCAGGAACGGGGCGAGGTCGTCCGCGGGCAACTGGAAAACGGCGAAAGCTTTTACAGCCCCTCGGGGGAACATCCCCACCGGCATTATATGATCTGCCGGGACTGCAACCGGATCTGCCGGAGTGCCCGCTCGCCCGTTTGGAACAGGAAATCGCCGACACGGCCGGCTTCGTGGTGACGGATCATGTGGTGCAGATCTATGGCTACTGCCGGGACTGCGCGGAAAAGCATGCCTCTCCCCTCCCGCCGTCGCCGGAGAAATCAACATAAAGGAGAACCAGCATGAAACAGGACAGAATCGTCATTTTGGATTTGGGAAGCCGGGACAGCACCGCGACAGCGCGGGCGATCCGTGCGCTCGGTGTTTACAGTGAAATCTATCCCCACGACCTGACGCTGGCCCAGCTGCGCGCGCTCGACAACGTGCGGGGCGTAATCCTCAACGGCGGCCCCAACCGGGGTGGAACCGGGGAGACCGTGAACGTCGGGTCCGAGCTGCTGACCTGCGGCCTGCCGGTTCTGGCCGTGGATTGCCCCCAGGTTACCGGTGTCCCGAGCCTGGACACCTGGCCGGAGGACGCCGGAGCGATGCAGGAGACACTGCGCGCGTTCGTGTTCGATGTGTGCGGAGCCGAGGCCAACTGGAATATGGCCGATTTCATTGAGGATCAGGTCGAGCAGGTGCGGGCGCAGGTCGGGGATAAGAAGGTGCTGCTGGCCCTGTCGGGCGGGGTGGATTCCTCGGTTGTGGCCGCGCTCCTTCTTCGTGCCATCGGGGACCGGCTCACCTGCGTGCATGTCAATCACGGCCTGCTGCGCAAAGGGGAGCCCGAACAGGTGGTGGAGGTTTTCCGCAGCCGGATGAAGGCCAACCTCGTCTATGTGGACGCATCGGAGCGTTTCCTCAGCAAGCTCGCGGGAGTGGCCGATCCGGAACAGAAACGCAAGATCATCGGAGCGGAGTTCATCCGCGTATTTGAGGAGGAAGCCCGGAAGCTGGAGGGGATCGAGTTCCTCGCCCAGGGAACCATTTATCCCGACATCGTGGAAAGCGGCACGAAAACCAACAAAACGGTCAAGTCCCATCACAACGTCGGTGGGCTGCCGGACGACCTGCAGTTCCAGCTCGTGGAGCCGCTGCGGCAGCTCTTCAAGGATGAGGTACGGGCCTGCGGCCTGGCTCTCGGCCTGCCCGAGAGCATGGTGTACCGCCAGCCCTTCCCGGGTCCCGGCCTCGGTGTGCGCTGCCTGGGTGCCATCACGAGGGACCGTCTCGAGGCGGTGCGGGAATCCGACGCTATTCTCCGGGACGAGTTCCAGAGGGCGGGCCTGAACAAGACCGTTTGGCAATATTTCACCATTGTGCCGGAATTCCGGTCTGTCGGGGTACGGGGCGGCGAACGCAGCTTTGAATACCCGGTGATTCTCCGGGCGGTCAATACCGTCGATGCCATGACCGCCGAGGTGGAGGAACTCGCCTGGCCGGTGCTCCATCGGGTGACCGACCGTATCCTCCGCGAGGTTCCCGGCGTCAATCGGGTGTGCTACGACCTCTCGCCAAAACCCGTCGCCACAATCGAGTGGGAATAAATCAAAAAAACCAAAAAGCCAGTAATATCAAGGCTTTTCGGACTTCGCCCCCGTGTTTTGATAGGATTCTACTGAAGTGTAGTTATTCTGCGTTGCAAGTGGTTTGTGGGTAAGAAATAATCGATCAATTTTTACGGCATTCAAATGATCCCAAAACCATATTTACGGATATTAGCAATCTTATAAAAACATCTCAGGCTTATCGGATTTCCTATACAAACAGCGAAAGTGCATTTCAGTTAATCAAATCCATTATAAAATACGGGGGTTATTGTGAAATACATAATTAGAATAGCCAAAAATATATTCTGGCTTTATAAGCCTTATATAAAGTATGGAAAAATATTTGTAATTCTCTCCTTATTATTTTGGCTTATAATCATACCCATCGCTCAACTGGTGGGGGTATTTTTGCCGAGTACCGTAATCAGTTTCCTGGAAACTGAAAGGCCATTTCGTGATGTAGTTCTTTATGTTATTCTCATGCAGCTCATCCTAATGTTTCAGCCAATGTATGAAAACGTTTTTAATATATTCTGTAAAAACAAAATGCTTGCTTTAATTGACGCTCGACTTAAGGCGGACGCTTATAAGCAAGCGATAAAAACCGATTATAAATATATAGACGATCCGGAATATTATGACAATTACACATGGGCCGTCAGCCAGTATTCGGCTCAAGCAGAGCAAGCGCAAAATTTGGTAAATCGCATGTCTTCCTCTGTAATAACGATTGTTTCTATGCTCTCTATTATTGCTATACTCAGTCCACTGGCAGTAATCGTGACGATTATCGGCACAATCATTGAAAATATACTCCATATGATTACGAATTATTTTGACGTTAAAAAAGATGAGGAAATTGTTCCCTATGATAGAAAGCTGGGTTATCATCACCGTGTTTTCTATACAAGCAATTATGCTGCAGATCTGAAAAGTACAAGACTAAAGAAATATTTATTAGAGGATTATGATGAAGCGAGCACGCAAAAAATAAACATTATCAAAAAATATGCTGGTAAAATGATCCCCTCTGCATTATCGGCCAACTTAACTTTCTATATTGCTCGTACCTTTGTTATATTAAATATTGCATATGGCATTTTTACCGGAGATATCCCAACGGTAGGTTCTTATATGACAATGATGCTTGCTGTTGAATCTTTAAAAAATGCATTGAATGAAATGTTTTACTATGTAAAAGATGCAAATCGTCTCGGAATGTATGCAAAACGAATTCGTGCTTTTTTTGATGTAAAATCGGATATAGAAACAGATGTTGATAATAAGCTCCCATTACCTTCTGGTGCTTATGCTGTGACTTTTCAAAATGTTTGTTTCTCATATGCCAATGCTCTTTTTGCTATAGAAGATTTTAATCTTGAAATAAAACCAGGAGAAAAAATTGCGGTTGTTGGTGAAAATGGAGCCGGAAAATCCACCTTAGTTAAACTTCTTTTGAGATTTTATGATACCATAAGTGGCCATATACTGATAAACGGAACAGACATAAAAGATTTTAATATAACGGAATTGCGTGGAAAAATAGGCGTCGCATTTCAAGATATGAACATCTACGCCATATCGTTAGCTAAAAACATTATGTTATACAACGAAGCAACTGATGATCAACTACAAAAAATCATTAATAAAATTGGATTAGATAATGTTTTAACAAGAAATGATGCTAATTTAACCACCGAATTAACAAAAGAATTTGATGAAAAGGGAATTATGTTATCTGGCGGTGAAATTCAAAAAATTGGTATATCCAGACTGTTTACAGGTGAATTTGGTCTATTGCTTTTGGATGAACCGTCATCGGCGCTTGATCCTCTCGCAGAGTATGAAATGACAAAGCTAATCCTTGACAGTAGCAATCTTTCTACTACGATTATTGTTGCACATCGTCTATCAACTATAAGGGGAGCAGACAGAATAGTGTTGGTTGACAACGGAGCAATAAAAGAAATGGGGACACATGATGAACTTATGGAATTAAAAGGAAAGTACTACGAGATGTTCACAAAACAAGCTGAAAATTATATTAATTAATTTCTAAATATCTTTATGAAAGGTAACCTGTTTCGAAGCACATCAAACAGTTAAATGACAAGAAAAATACCGGAGTCGAGAGTATATGCATATTCAGAGAAAATCTGATACTATGAGATTTGGGGTACACGAAGCGGTCAAAGCCGGTTGAAATAGGCCCAAACAGGTGAGATTTAGGACATAAAAGACACGAAATAATGTTAAAAAGACCTATGAGACATTTCTAAAAATAGAGAGGGAATGAGGAAACACAGCGTGTTTCCTCTGGAAGAAGCGCTGTCGGGGCGAGGCCCCTCCCGCCGCTCTGGCGGCAGCAAGCCCGAACAAGAAAACTGCCGGGTTTATGGGTGACGTAAAGCCTTCCGTTTCGCGCAAATGGGGCTCGCGGTTTCCCGGATTCTGCCCGGCAACATTCCGGCTAGTTTTAGAAGGGCGGACGGACGCGTCCGTTCCCCCTTCTCATTCCCTTTTACGGGGAGACATCGATATTCCTCATAAACGGTGCGGATACGATGGCCGGAGCGACGAAAGCGGGCTTACTTTGCGTGAAAGAGGACAGCCTCTTGGTAAAGAACGGTCCGCAGGCTCCTTTGAGCATATAAAGAATCTTCTATGATACCGGATTTTTGGCCGTCCGGCTGAGAGACGTCCGGCGGCGTTGGAAAAAGGAGGGATCCTATGCTATTCCGGCAGATAACTGTGTGTCTCGACATGCGCGGCTGTCCCAACCGCTGCCGCCATTGCTGGCTCGGTGTCACACCGAATGGACATCTGGAGGAACCGGACCTTCGGTTTGTCGCGCAGGCCTTCCGGCCGTTCACCCGCGATCTGGAGGTCATGGATTGGTACAGGGAACCGGATTACGGGGACGATTATCAGAGAATGTGGGAGCTGACGGGGGAGCTGTCCGACCGGAAGACGCCGCATTTTGAAAACCTCAGTATCTGGAGGGCGGTGCGGGACTCCAACTACATTCCCTGGCTCCGCTCCCTGGGGGTTCGGGCTGCCCAGTTGACACTGTTTGGCGGAGAAGAGACGACGGACCTGTTTTTCGGGCGGAAAGGGGTGTACCGTGAAATCCTGGAGACCATCGACCGCCTTCTTGAAAACGGGATCGCGCCGCGGATCCAGACGTTCATCTATAAACAGAACATCGGGGAGCTGCCCCATATCGAAAAGCTCATAGACGAGCTGGATCTGGAAAACCGCTGTTCCGCCTGCGGGCGGGAGTTCGCGTTTTTTCTGCATCAGGGCTCCTGCGATGGCGAGAACGAACAATTCTACGACGATTGGATCACGCCGGAGGACATCCGCGCGATCCCGCCGGGGCTCGCGCGGTGGACGCTGCGGCATTATGGAAAGGCCTCGCTCGAAGAGGTGCTGGGTAAACCGGAAGGAGAGCTGGTCGAGGAGCTGCTTCTCGACCATACCACCGAAAATCTGGTCACGGATACCCCCGTCTTTTATGTGGACCGGCAGTTCGACGTTTACCCGAATTACGAAACCCCGTCGGAATCGTACAGGCTGGGAAACCTGAAAACGGACGGGGTCCGGGCCGTCCTGATGAACTACGCGGGCAACCGCACCCTCGCCCAGCATACCCGCCTGACGGTCCCTATCTCGGAAATGGCCCGCGCCTGCGGGAATCCCGACAGCCGGCGCCTATTCGGAAAATGGGACTATCAAAACATGCTGCACAACCGGTATTGCCGGACGCTGTCCGGCCGGGGATAGGGCGCCTCATCAAGGGTGCGGAAAATTGAAAATCGACCGTCTGATCGGCATCACGATGCTTTTGCTAAGCCGGGACAACATGACGGCGGGCGGCTAAGCACCGCATGGGCGGCGAGGAGGAGATTTTCCGGTTTTTGCTGGAACCGTAAGGGCGGTCTCGCTCTCTGCCGTGGGAATGGCCGGTGAGGATAAAATAGGCTTGACAACAGGGGGTACCGGTGGTACTCTAGCGATTGCCGGGCCGCGGTATGCGGCGGCCGGCGACCAGATGAAACAGGGAGCCTGCCTATCCGGCAGCCCCCCGCCTGACGGGAGAGACGACAACCGTGACCAACGACCTGACCAGGGGCAGCCCAGCCAAACAAATCCTGTTTTTCACGATTCCGCTGCTCATCGGCAACCTGTTCCAGCAATTTTACAGCATGGCGGATACCATGATCGTGGGACGGACGATCGGGGTGGAGGCTCTGGCGGCGGTGGGGGCCACGGGTAGTATTTCCTTTTTGATTATCGGATTTTCGCAGGGACTGACCTCCGGCTTCGCCGTCATCACCGCACAGCGGTTCGGGGCGGGTGATATGGACGGCGTGCGCAAAAGCGTGACGTCTGGCATCCTGTTGGGAGCGGGGATTACCGTGATCCTGACGGCGGTAAGCGTACCGCTGGCACGGCCGGTGCTGGAGCTGATGCAGACCCCGGAGGATATCCTTGACGATGCCCACGCCTATATCGCGGTCATCTTTGCGGGCATCGGGGCGTCGGTGATGTTCAACCTGCTGTCCAACATCATCCGGGCTCTCGGGGACAGCCGCACCCCCCTGTTGTTTCTGGCCGCCGCCTGTGTGCTCAATATCGGTCTGGATTTCGTGCTCATCCTGTGGTGTTCGATGGGGGTGGCCGGCGCGGCAGTAGCGACAGTTTTTTCGCAGCTGGTGTCCGGCGGGCTCTGTCTCCTCTACATGTTCCGGCGTTTTCCTGTGCTGCGCCTGCAGCGGCGGGACTGGATCCCGGAGCGGAGAATGCTCCTAAATGAGAGCCGGGTGGGGTTACCCATGGGCTTTCAGATGAGTATTATCGCTATCGGCGCCATGATCCTGCAGATCGCCCTGAACCGGCTGGGCTCAACAGCGATCGCCGGATTCATCGCGGCGCAGAAAATCGATCAGTTGGCCAACCAGCCGATGATGTCCTTCGGGATCACCATGGCCACTTACGCTGCGCAGAATTATGGAGCGGGCAACATGCGGCGTATCCGTGCCGGTGTGCGCCGATGCATCCTGATGTCGGTTGGTTTCAGCATCGTGTGCGGCGGCGCCCTGATATTGGCCGCAAAGCCCATGGCGGGTCTGTTTGTGGGGGCGGACCAGCCGGAGGTGCTGGATTATGTGCAGACCTACCTGCTTCTCAACGCATCCTTGTATTTTTTGTTGGCGCTGCTCTTTATTTTCCGCTACACTCTCCAGGGACTCGGCAAAAGCCTGTTCCCCACCATCGCGGGGGTGGCCGAACTGCTGATGCGGACCCTCGCGGCGCTGGTACTCGCCAATATCTGGGGATACGCAGGGGTGTGCCTGTCCAACCCGATCGCCTGGTTCGGAGCGCTCATCCCGTTGACGACCGCCTATGTGCTGACCATCCGGCGGCTGCCGGATACGGAAGGCCTGGCGGCCCCCGCGGTTCCGGAAGCGGAGCCGGCGGCCGATTAGGATCCGGCATTGTTATGGGGCTATTCATGGATTGACGACCGTCCAGACATCCGGAGGCCTCGGCCCTCCTCCTGTATGGACGCCGTCTCAAGAGATTTCGTCATCGCCTCATTTATAGGAAAGAAAATCGGCAACCGCCCTGAAATATTTTTGCAGCGTTCGGTTCCCGAACAATGCTGTTGCGGCTACGAGCTGAAGCTCGGGCCAAAAGTGGGTGGCTGCGCATACGATAAGGTAGCCAGACCCGGAAGGCCCTCTATGCGGATTACGCGAAGCCCGAGGGCTTTTGCGACGAAGCGTGGAAGACTGTGTAAACAGTACGCTCTCGCTCACGGCGCGGACGGCCGTGTTGTGCTTCAGAGGCTGGATCCGGGCGCCGGAGATATATGCTGCTACAACGATGGCCTCGGCCGGAAATACTGTAATCGAAAAACCCGCCTACTTTTTGAAAGCTAGGCGGGTTTGGCGGCTTCCCCGGCGGGAAACCTGTTTCTTTCCCGCCGGATACGATACGGGGCCGTATTTCCGTATCACCGGACGCTTATGCAGACCATGTCGGGATATCCGGATAATACCGCTTCCGCCCCCAAAAAGTCGGGCATCGCAAAATCCTCTTTGATATACTGTACGCGGAAGGTGAAACGGATGGATATGCTCAAACAGCTCAACGCCGCCATGGTCTATATCGAGCAGAATTTGTGCAACGACGTCCATTTTGACGAAGCGGCGAGAATTGCCTGCGTTACCCGAGACAGTTTGATGCGCTTTTTCAGTTATATGACGGGGATGACGTTGCACGAATATGTCCGGCGAAGGAGGCTGACACTTGCGGCCTGCGACCTGAAGCAAAGTACGGCAAGGGTCATGGACCTGTCCATAAAATATGGATATGAAAGCGCGGACGCCTTTTCAAGGGCCTTTGCAAAGCAGCACGGCATCACGCCGACTGCGTTTCGGCGTTTCGGCGGCTCGCTGAAAGTCTATCCGCCCGTTTCCTTTCACATCATGATCAAAGGAGCCAGGGAAATGGACTTTCGAATGCTGGAGTTACCGGACACCGAGGTTTGCGGCGTTGCAAAACCATTCGACGGACAGGGGTATCAGACAAGAGAAGAGCTGCGGCACACGATGTGGGCGGACGATGCCGGCGATGTTCCCGGGCAGATTTGCGAGGGGCGTTGGAACCAGCCCGGGAATCACGCATATGACGGCATATGGTACGGTATTTGGCAGGACGGCAGCTACATGATTGCACGTGAAAAGGCGGACACAAAAAACGGCGCTCTTGAAAAGCGCACGATTCCCGCCGGGACATATGCCGCTTTCAGAACCGGGTGCGGCGGACTGGCGTGGGAGGAATTCCCCAAGCTGTTCGAGCTGATATGGGACTCCTGGCTTCCGACTTCCGGGTACAGGCAAACGCAGGACATGATGATTGAGGTACTGCATCTTTGGACAGACCACGATAAACGCCGGAAAAACCGGTATTATGAGGTTTGGCTGCCGGTGACCGAAGCCTAGCCGCATATGGGAAAAGGCAGCCTAGTCGGCCGACTAGGCTGCCTTTTACTTCAGAGTATTCTACCCGTTCCTTACACGAAGGGCTTCCGGTGGAGAGTCCCCTATCAGCTGTTGGTCATGAAGAGGACGCCAAGGGTATTGGGCCCACAGTGGGAGGAAATGGTGCAGCCGGCGCGGGTGACATAGATTTCCTTGAAATCCGCGTACTGTTTGACGAGGTCGCGCACCATGTCGATGCGTTCCTGCGAGATGCCCGAATGGGTGATGAATACCCGGTCGGTCTTCAGATCGGCGCATCCCTCCAGCTTGTCCCGGACATACTGGGACAGGGCCTTGTCGAGAGAACCGCGGTATTTTTTCCCCACGTTCATCGAACCGTCGGCTGGATTGACCTCGATACAGGGCTTGAGCTGCAGCAGATTGGCCCCCAGCATGGCCAGGGCGGAGCAGCGCCCGCCCTTGTACAGGAATTCCAGGGTGTCGATGACAAAGCTGGCATGGCAGCGGGCGGTCAGCTCCTGCACCTCCCGGGCGACCTGTTCGGCCGGCATCCCGGCCGCGATGCGGTCCGCAGCCTCGAGAACGGCGAGGCCGGACCCCGTCGACAAGCTGCGGCTATCCACGGCATAGACACCCGGCATTTCCGCGGCAGCCAGACGGCAGTTGTTATAGGTGGCCGACAACCCCGAGCCGAGGGTGAGATGCACCACCTCATAGCCCTGATCGGTGAACTGTTTGAAAAATTCCATGTATTCGGCGGTGTTGATGGCCGCCGTTTTCGGCAGGATATTTTTCTCGCGGTAAACCCGATAGATTTCGTCGGGAACCAGGTCCACCCCGTCCGAATAGGTTTGGCCGTCGAGAATAACGTGAAAGGGAAAATACTGCACATGGTATCTTTCGCGCAGCTCGTCCCCCAGGTCGCACGTGCTGTCTGCGCACAGGACCGTCTTTTTACTCAAGTACCGATACCTCCGTTCCGAAAAATCTTACCAGATACCTGTTTAGTATATCATAGAACCGAAAAGATTACAATATCATTACAAAACGGGGATCGGACTTGTTTTTTCAAAGGGGTATGCTAAAATGAAAAAAGCGGTAAAGGAAAGCGGGTACATATAGATGAGGAATTTGAAAGGCACCAGCCGGCGGCTTTTCGTCGGGCTTTTGACAGTTTCCGTGGTGTTGGTCCTGTCCTTGGCAGGAGGCGGTATGTCGGTCTATCGAATGCAGAAAGAAGGGGCGGAAGCGGACCGCCTGGCCGAGGAAAACCGGACGCTGGCGGAGCGGGCCGCCTCTCTGGAAGCACAGATGCAGGACCTTCAGAAGCAGCTCGATGCGCTGTCCGGACAGGCCGAAAGCCTGACAGCCGAAAAAGAGGAATTGACAGCCAAACTGGAAGATGCCCAGAAGAAAATTGTGCAACTCGAGCAGCAGATCGCATCCTCCGGCATGACTCCCAATACCCCCGCTGCCTCGGTCACGGAAACGGGGGATGTGGTGCTGCAGTTTCAAAAACCCGTCTATGAAGCAGGGACCAAGCTGATCGCGCTGACCTTTGACGACGGCCCGGGGAAATACACCGAACGGCTTCTCGACGAACTGAAAGCCAGGGGCCTGCACGCAACTTTTTTCGTGGTGGGGCAGAACGCGCAGCACTATCCCGCCCTGCTGAAACGCATGGCGGAGGAAGGGCATGTGATCGGCAATCATACCATGAACCATAAGAACCTCACCAAGCTTTCGGAAAGTGAGGTGCTCCAGCAGATCGACGCCTGTGCGGATATCGTGGAAAACGCCAGCGGTGTGCGTCCGTATCTGCTCCGCTGCCCGGGCGGCAATGTCAACGATGCGGTCAAAAAGGTGCTCAAGGACCAGCACCTCGCGCTGGTCAACTGGTCGGTGGACACACGCGACTGGCAGAGCCGCAATACCGAAAAGGTTCTGGAAACCGCCTTTCAGAGCGGAAATTACGGGATACGGGACGGTGCCATTGTGCTCATGCACGACGTGTATGAGACCACGCTGAACGCCGCCGTCCGGATGATGGACAGGCTGATTGCCGACGGATACACCATCGTGACGGTGCCGGAACTGCTCGCTGCACGCAATGAGGTGGTATACGCGGGGGTGCAGTATCACGCGGGATTTTAATTGACGTTGCCCTGTTATTGATGAGGCTGGTTGACCTATCCGGGGGCCGCAGCCATTGGCCCGGTTCCTATATCCGCATACCCCTGAGCCGGCGACACTATTGTGGAATTCCACAAAGCCGAGAATTCAAATATACACGCAGGATTAACCTTGCGCGGAATAAAGGGAGTGGCCCGCGGGCCACTCCCTCTGCTATGCTAGACTATAACACGTACTCTGATCTGGACGAAGTGTGACGCACGGCCGCTTCCGCCTCCCTGCCGCGTGAAACATATCGCTTTGTAACCACACTAAACGCCGGGGGCTCAACACCGGCGTTTAGTGTGGTTTTTCAACGATAGCTTAATATGTCAAACGGCACAAAATCACCGCCGTAAGCAATCAAGCCTTTACACAGGTAGTCAGACAAGCCCTCCTTGATTAAGCGCAGCTGATCCGTTGCTTTGGAACACAAGAAAACAGCCGCTCTCTTGTGCGGCTGGGCTCAGACGGCTCCCGATGCCGTCGCTGCTTGTCCACGGAAAAATAACAACAGCACACCGAGCCCATGACTTGACACACAAGTACAGAGTTTCCATCCTTGTCAAGGATCTCCATTACGTCCCCAAGCCCGTTGTACACGTACGTGTAGGTGACTCCGTTCCGCTTGAACCCGATGAGCCCCGTCCCGTCGTACAGGTACAGGATCTTGTTGTTCCCCGTCTGTTCCGCCAGTAACATCATTTTAGCGAGGGGTATACAAAAGCCTTGTATACCCCTCGCTATTACCCACTATTCCTGTTTTAATGTAAAGGTCATCACCGTTGTTTCGTCATCCTCGATTTCTGTAATGGTCATCACTTCGTTTTCTACCTTGATTTTCACCTCCACCCCTGCATCAAAAAACCATTGCTGATTGGTATCGACGCCCATTATTTTCTTGAATCCGTTCTTCTGCTTAACATATTTTTTAAAGGGAAAGTCATCCAAAATTTCCGTGGCGTCATCATTGAAATGATACTTCCACCCCTCTACATTATCGGATGACCCAACCCATTCCGTATTGGCCAGTTCCATATCCGTTTTCAGGAAATCGGATTGACGGCTGACACACCCCGGCAGCCAGATAACCATCAGCAAGGCCAACACGAACAAAAACAGCTTTTTCGCCATACCCGATCAACCCCTTCGGTGTTTTCAATGAACAGAGGAGAGAGCCCTTACTCCGCTGTAATCGTCTAGATTTGGACGCTCCTTGGAGCCATAATATATCCACCCGCTGTTAAGACTGGAATCCATATCGCTATATGTCTTCTTTAAAACTGCGTAACTGTCTTCCCCCTGATAGAGCGCCACTACCGTATAATATGTGCCGTTTGCCGCATATACGTTATCCATCCATGAATCCGCAAAGCCCAGTATCTGGGTGCCTATTCCAAACGCTATACCTGCGGGTCCTGATATTACAAAACCCAAAATGGTTAGCGGTAACGATTCTATGGCATTCATCACCAGATCTTGTCTCTGTATCTGCTGCTGCATATCTTTCGCTTGTCCTGAATCGATCGTTTCGGTATAAACCTTGCTATCCACATACACAAAACAGCTATCCGGCGACAAGCCAAAATCCCGGCTGTAGCTTAATGTCTGAGGCGGTATATTTGAGTTACTGTCGAGGGCTTCCGGACGACCTTCATTCCGTTTCCTTTCCCTGGCTCTTCTTCTGGCTGCGTGCCGTGCATCCGCCGAGCTCGCCTCTCCCGTCGGGTCGCTCATATTAACAGGATTATTGGAACAATAGGCGAAGAGGTTATAGGACATCAAGTCCCCATTGGCGCCCAGCAACCCGTCCGCATTCAAAAACCTTCCTACAACGGGATCGTAATATCTCGATTGGAGATAATACAGTCCCGTCTCGGTATCGTAGTAATATCCCCGGTAGCGGATGGGGTTCTGGACACCAAGCGTCGAGGCCATCGGCCCGGTGACCGAGATCTGCGCGCCCCATGCATCATACAGGTAGCTTACAACCGCGCTACCAT
>ERZ856578.1494-NODE-1494-length-43897-cov-5.769580_pt1 | contig 43897 bp, 41 predicted proteins | sample MGYA00514384_ERZ856578 | MGnify/ENA primary metagenome ERZ856578 (study PRJEB29103, sample SAMN06111958) | human gut metagenome | biome: human gut; feature: ankylosing spondylitis patient; material: healthy_person | host: Homo sapiens | place: China:Hangzhou...
GTTTTTTTTGGTTTTGGTTTTGTTTTTTTTTTTCAAGCTGAAGACGGCATACGAGCTCGTTTCACGTGACTGGAGTTCAGACGTGTGCTCTTCCGATCTGTCAAACCGGGCCCGCAACTCCATCAGCACCAGCACGTCCTTCCCGTTCTCCGCCGCCCGGCACAAGATCCGGGCCACCTTGGACGGGGAGGCCAGGCGATAGATGGTGATCTTGACGGACAGCACCTCCGGGTCCTCCGCTGCCTGGCTCAGCAGCAGCAGAAAGGGCTCCACTGAGTCATAGGGATAGAAGAGCAGCTTGTCCTGCTGCTCTACCTGGGCCCGGATGGGCTTCTGCCGGTCCAGGTCCTCCGGCCAGCGGCCCTCGTAAGGGGGATAGAGCAGGGAGACCGACACCTCCCGGGGCAAAGTGCCAATCAGCTTGAACACATAGCCCATGTTCAGGGGACAGGGGTCGGCAAAGACCTGGCGGTCCTCCACCCCGGCCAGCTGGGCCAGCTTTTTGGCAAAGTCGGGGGACACCCGCCGGTCCAGCTCCAGGCGCACGGCGGACAGGTGGTCCCGCTTTTTCAGCAGCTTGGACATGTGCCGCCGAAAGTCCTCCTCGTCATCCTCGAACTTCTCGTCGTCAAAGCTGATGTCCGCGTTCCGGGTGACGCACATGAGGCAGCTCTCCCGCACCAGCTGCTCTCCGAACAGGGTGCCCGCCCAGCGCAGCAGAATGTTCTCCCCCCGGACAAAGCGCCGCCCGTCCGCCAGCATCACATAGGGGTCCAGCCTGTCGGGCATGGGCACGATGCCGATGGACTGCCGCCCCTTCTTGTCCTGGAGGAGCAGGGCGGCATACAGCCGCTTGCCCACTAAGTGGGGCACGGGGTGGTGGGGGCCAATGACGATGGGAGAGAGCACCGGGGTCATCTCCGTTTTGAAATAGCGCCAGATGCGCTTCAGCTCCTCCGCCGTCAGCGCTTCCGGGTCCATGTCCCGGATGCCCCAGCGGTCCAGCTCCTCCATCACCCCGGCATAGATGCGCTTTTTTCGCTCCAGCAGACCGGGCACGGCCCGATAAATGGCCCGCAGCTGGTCCCGGGCGGTCATGCCCGTCTTGCTGTCCCGCTCCTCGGGGGACATGCGGGCAATGTCGAACAGGCTGCCCACCCGGACCATGAAGAACTCGTCTAAGTTGCTGGTGAAGATGGACACGAATTTCAGCCGTTCTAAGGGCGGCACGGCGGGGTCCGCCGCCTCCTCCAGCACCCGCTGGTCAAAGCGCAGCCAGCTCAGTTCCCGGTTCTGCGTATAGGGGCAGCGGGTGTTTGCAGCATTTGACATAAATATCCCTCCCGAACGCCGTAGCGGCTGACCACCAGCTCGTCGGCGTGAAAAGCCTTGATGATATGGACCAGGACCATCAGCCCCGGCACCAGGGTGTGGATGCGGTCCGGGGCCGTCTTTAAGATCAGCCCGGCGGCCTCCCGCTCCCCCTGGGTCAGCAGGTTGACCAGCTCCTCCAGCTGCGCCCGGGTGACAGTGCGGCAGTCCCCGTCCAGGTCAAACCGCTGCCGGGCCAGCTTTAACACCGCCCGGGCCGTGCCCCCCACGCCTACTAACGGGGAGCGCTTCTCCTTGGGGTTGAGGCCCTTCTCGTCCATCTCCCGGCGCAGGGTATGGCGGATGCGCTCCAGAGAGCCGGGGCCGGGCAAGATCTTCTTCACACAGGTGCGGTAAAGGCTGAGGGAGCCCACGGCGAAGCTGGCCGAGTCCACCACCTGGCCGCCCTGAAAGGCCACCACCTCGGTGCTGGCCCCGCCCACGTCCACAAAGACGCCGCTTTTCAGGTGCAGCTCTTCCATGGCCCCGGCATAGCCCAGCCGGGCCTCCTGCTGGCCGCTGAGCACCGTCACGGGAAAGCCGGTGGCCTGCTGCAATTCCCGCACCGCCTGGTCCGTGTTGGTCACGTTGCGCAAAGACGCGGTGGCGATCACCGCCACACGATGGATGTCCAGCAGCTCCAGCGTCCGCTTGAACTCCAGCAGGGCGCTTTTGGCCCGGGCCACGCCCTCGCCGCTCAGGGCGCCCCGCTCCACATAGCCCGCCAGCCCCGCCATGATCTTCTCCCGGAACAAAATGTTAAAATTCCGCCCCTCCACGGCGTAAAGGGTCAGGCGGATGGAGTTTGAACCGATGTCGATGACAGCCTGTTTCATGCCAGTCTCCTTGTTTTTTGTATTTTTCCGCAAAATTCGCGCCCAACTGTCCGGGCGCTGTCCTATCAGTATAGTGTGCCCGCCGCCGGGCCGCTATCCCGCCCGTGTTAAATGCCTGTATCATTTTTGTAAAGTCAGCAAAGTTTTGTGCTGATTTTGCGCTTTCCGGCGAAAAGTTCCCGCCTCTTTGGCAAAAAAACTCTTCCCCTCCCCTTGCATTTGCACGCCCGTTATGGTATAGTCTTATTGTAATTAAGGTAGTATTGGTAAGAGTGGGGTCAAGGCTCCGCTCTTTTTGATTGACTAAATGGGCCGAAGCACCTGTTTTTCGGCCCGGTGGGAGGAGTATTCCATGGCAAAAGTGACCGACGTTGTGGCCCAGCTGGCCGCCCCCGTGGTGGAGCAGGCGGGCTGCTCCCTCTGGGACGTGGAGTATGTGAAGGAGGCCGGGGAGTGGTTCCTGCGGGTCTATATCGACAAGGAGGGCGGCATCTCCATCGACGACTGCGAGGCCGTGTCCCGCCCCCTGTCCGACCTGCTGGACGAGGCCGACCCCATCGAGGGCAGCTATACCTTCGAGGTGTCCTCCGCCGGGGCGGACCGGGTGCTGAGAAAGCCCGAGCACTTCGCCCAGGAACAGGGGCAGGAGGTAGAGGTCAAGCTCTATCGCCCCCGGGACGGCCGAAAGGACTTTGTGGGCATGCTCCAGTCCTGGCGGGACGGGGACGTGACCCTGGACGTGGGCGGCGAGCCCATCACCTTTGAGAAAAAAGAGATCGCGCTGGTACGGCTGTACCCCCGCTTCTGATTCGTTTAGGAGGAACACACTGTGGCTAAGAGAACGACAAAACCCGCAAACAGCAACGAACTGGACGGCAAGGAGTTTTTTGCCGCCATCGCCCAGATCGAGCAGGAGAAGGGCATCAAGCCCGGCTATATGATGGAGAAGATCACCCAGGCGCTGCTGTCCGCCTATCGCCGGGACCACGAGGGCGTGGGCGATAACCTGGTCATCGACGCCGACCCCGACACCTGCACCGTCCGCCTGTTCCTGAAGAAGGACATCGTGGAGGAGGTAGACAACCCCGCCACCGAGATCAGCCTGGAGGAGGCCCGTCTGGTCCTGCCCCAGGCCCAGCTGGGCGACGTGGTCCGCATGGAGATCAAGCCCAAGAACTTTGGCCGCGTGGCCGCTCAGACCGCCCGCCAGGTCATCGTCCAGGGCATCCGCGAGGCCGAGCAGGGCATGATCTATGACGAGTTCTGCAATAAGGAGCACGAGCTGCTCACCGGCATCGTCACCCGCATCGACCCTCGCAACGGCTCCGTCACCCTGCGCATCCACTCCGGATCTGAGTTCACCGACGCCTATCTGGGTGCCAACGAGCAGGTGAAGGGCGAGCACTATGTGGAGGGCCAGCGCCTGAAAGTCTATGTGGTGGAGGTCCGCCACGCCACCAAGGGGCCCCAGGTCCTCATCTCCCGCACCCACCCCGGCCTGGTCAAGCGCCTGTTCGAGATGGAGGTGCCCGAAATTTACGACGGCACTGTGGAGATCAAGTCCGTGGCCCGGGAGGCTGGCTCCCGCACCAAGCTGGCCGTGTGGTCTGCCGACCCCAACGTGGACCCCATCGGCGCCTGCGTGGGCCCCAAGGGACAGCGGGTGAACACCATTGTGGAGGAGCTCAAGGGCGAGAAGATGGACATCATTCGCTTCTCCGAGGACCCGACCCAGTACATCGCCGCCGCCCTGTCCCCCGCCGACGTGGTCAGCGTGGAGGAGCTGCCCGACGGCAAGAGCTGCCGGGTGGTGGTCCCCGACGACCAGCTGTCCCTGGCCATCGGCAAGGAGGGCCAGAACGCCCGTCTGGCCGCCAAGCTCACCGGCTATAAGATCGACATCAAGCCTGCCTCCGCCCCCGCCGAGGACCCTGCCGAGGCCGAGGCCCTGTTCACCGAGCCCGCCTCCGCCGAGGAGACCGTCGAGGGCGAGCCCGCCAAGACCGAGGAGTAATTTGCCTGCCCGGGCGGTTATTAGCCGCCCCCACCATATGAAAAGGGGTTGTGACGTTTGCCCAAAAAGATTCCCATGCGCCAGTGTGTCGGCTGCCGGGAGATGAAACCGAAAAAAGAGCTCATCCGGGTGGTGCGCTCCCCCGAGGGGGCCGTGAGCCTGGACTTTAAGGGCAAGCTGCCCGGACGGGGGGCCTATGTGTGCCCCGACCCGGCCTGTCTGGCCCGGGCCCGCAAGTCCAAGGCCCTGGAGCGCGCCTTCTCCGCCGCCCTGCCCCCCGAGGTGTGGCAGGCCCTGGAGGAGCAGATGAAGGAGGTGCCCGCTGATGGCTAACGATCCCATTCTCCACCTGCTGGGCCTGGCCAAAAAGGCCGGACGGCTGGAGATCGGCGAGGAGCCCGTGGGGGCCCTGTGCCGCGCCCGCCACGCCCGGCTCATTCTGCTGGCCAGCGACGCCGCCCCCAACACCCGCCGCCGCTGCGCCCACTTCGGCGAGATTGGCAACGTGCTGTGGCTGGAAGTGCCCGCCACCAAGGCGGAGCTGGGCTTCTGCCTGGGCCGCACCTCCTGCGCCATGCTGGCTTTGAGCGACGCGGGCTTTGCCGCCTCCATTGTGGAAAAGCTCTCCGCCCGCGACCCGGAGCACTATGGCCCCGCCGCCCAGCAGCTGCGGACCAAGGCCGACCGGATGCTCCAGCGCCAGCGGGAAAAACGTCAGCACGAGAAAAACCTGCGGGAGGGCAAGCGCAAGCCCTGGGCTCCGCCCCCCCAGCCCAAGCAGGAGCAGCCCGCCAAAGATTCCAAGACCCAGGGTGGCCCGGACCGGAAGAAGGCCCGGCCCCCCCGTCATACGAAGCCGCACCGCCCCGGGGATACGGCTTCCCACACCAGGGCCGGTTTTGATCGGCCCAGCCGTTCCAACAAGCCCGGCCCCGGCGGCCGGCGTCTGACCGGTAAGTTCCGGAACGATTCCTAAGAAACGAGGTGGCTTCCCCCTATGATGATAAAATATCCCATCCACAAGGTGGCCAAGGACTTTAAGAAGGGCAGCAAAGAGCTCCCCTCCAAAGAGGTCATGGACATCCTGACCCAGTATGGTCATCCCCCCAAGAACCACATGCAGCCCCTGACCGACCAGGAGCTGTCCATCGTGTTCGAGTATCTGACCCAGCACAACCAGATCGACTCCATCGAGTCGGTGTACGCTGACGTCTATCACGACGCCAAGCCCGCCCCCAAGCAGGTCGCTCCCGCCGCCGCCAAGCCCCAGCAGGGCAAGGCTGCCCCCGCCCAGCAGCACGGCCAGAACCAGGGCAATCACAATAACAACGCCCAGGCTCAGCACAAGGGCCAGCAGCAGGCCCCCGCCGCCAAGCAGACCCAGACCGTCACCCAGCCCACCTCCCGCATCCCCGCCAAGAAGGTGGTGGACACCCGGGGCGGCGGCAGCGTGAACCTGGATAAGTATGACGAGCGCCTGGAGTCCTTCACCAGCGAGAAGACCCAGGACCGGGGCGGCAAGCAGAAGTTCCAGGGCCGCAACGCCCAGCGCCAGCGGGGCGGCAAGCAGGCCGGTAACTTCGGCAACAAGCGCCGCCAGGAGGAGCAGGACCGCCTGCGCCGCCTCCAGCTGGAGATCGCCAAGAAGGCCCCCGTCAAGGTCATGATCCCCGACGAGATCAGCGTGGGCGAGCTGGCCAGCCGCATGAAGAAGACCGGTGCGGAAGTGGTCAAGTGCCTCATCAAAAACGGCGTGATGGCCTCCCTCAGCGACGTGATCGACTATGACACCGCCGCCATCATCGCCGAGGAGATGGGCTGTAAAGTAGAGAAAGAGGTCGTCGTCACCATCGAGGAGAAGCTGATCGACACCACCGAGGACAAGGAGGAGGATCTGCTCCCCCGCGCCCCCGTGGTGGTCGTCATGGGCCACGTGGACCACGGCAAGACCTCTCTGCTGGACTATATCCGCCACGCCGACGTGGTCTCCGGCGAGGCCGGCGGCATCACCCAGCACATCGGCGCTTACCAGGTGAACGTGAAGGGCAGCCCCGTCACCTTCCTGGATACCCCCGGCCACGAGGCCTTTACCGCCATGCGCGCCCGCGGCGCTATGATCACCGACGTGGCCATCCTGGTGGTGGCCGCCGACGACGGCATCATGCCCCAGACCGTGGAGTCCATCAACCACGCCAAGGCCGCCGAGATCCCCATCATCGTGGCCATCAACAAGATGGATAAGCCCACCGCCAACCCCGACCGCATCATGCAGCAGCTCACCGAGTATGAGCTGGTGCCCGAGGAGTGGGGCGGCGACACCATCATCTGCCCCATCTCCGCCAAGACCGGCCAGGGCATCGACAACCTGCTGGACATGGTGGTCCTCACCGCCGAGATGCGGGAGCTGAAGGCCAACCCCAACCGCGCCGCCCACGGCGCTGTCATCGAGGCCCGGCTGGACAAGGGCCGCGGCCCCGTGGCCACCCTGCTGGTCCAGAACGGCACCCTGCACCAGGGCGACGTGATCATCGCCGGCACTGCCGTGGGCCGTGTCCGCGCCATGACCGACGCCCGGGGCAAGAAGCTCAACGACGCCGGTCCCTCCGTCCCCGTGGAGATCATCGGCATGAGCGAGGTGCCCGGCGCAGGCGACGAGTTCCACGCCGTGGCCGACGAGCGCATGGCCCGCGAGCTGGCCGAGCAGCGCAAGCAGGAACAGAAGGCAGCCGTGGCCAGCCCCGTGGGCAAGGTCTCTCTGGAGGATCTGTTCAGCCAGATCCAGGCCGGTGAGATGAAGAACCTGAACATCATCGTCAAGGCCGACGTCCAGGGCTCTGCCGAGGCCGTGAAGGCCAGCCTGGAGAAGCTGTCCAACGAGGAGGTCCGGGTGCGGGTCATCCACTGCGCCGTGGGTGCCATCAGCGAGAGCGACGTGATGCTGGCCTCCACCTCCGGCGCTATCATCGTGGGCTTCAATGTCCGCCCCGACGCCAACGCCAAGGAGTCTGCCGCCCGCATGAACGTGGATATGCGCATGTACCGGGTCATCTATGACGCCATCAACGAGGTGGAGACGGCCATGAAGGGCATGCTCACCCCCAAGTTCAAAGAGGTGGACCTGGGCCGGGCCGAGGTGCGCAGCGTCTTCAAGATCACCGGCGTGGGCATGGTGGCCGGCTGCTATGTGCTGGACGGCAAGATGCAGCGGGGCGCGCAGATGCGTCTGCTGCGGGACAACATCGTCATTTACGACGGCGCCATCGCCTCCCTCCAGCGCTTCAAGGACTCCGTCAAGGAGGTCGCCGCCGGTTACGAGTGCGGCATCACCTTCGAGAAGTTCCAGGACATCAAGGAGGGCGACATCATCGAGGCCTTCCTCATGGAGCAGATCGAAGTGTAAGCAAATTTCTGAAACCAACCATTTTGTGGGGGCGGGCGTTTTCGCCCGCCCCCATTTGCATATCTCCGAGAACCTAAAGGAGGAATTCTGTTATGGCAAGCAATCGGATCGGACGCATCAACGAGGAGATCCAGCGGGAGCTGGCCTCCCTCATCCCCAACGTGAAGGACCCCCGGGTGTCCGGGCTCATCTCCGTCACCGCCGTGGACACCACCCCCGACCTGCGGTACGCCAAAATTTATATCAGCGTGCTGGACAAGAGCGACTGCGCCCAGGTGCTCAAGGGTCTGAAGTCCGCCTCCGGCTATCTCCGCCGGGAGCTGGGCCACGCCCTTCAGCTGCGCTATACCCCGGAGCTCACCTTCGTCCGGGACGACTCCATCGACCAGGGCGCCCACATCCTGGACATGCTGCGCAACCCCAACGTGGTCAAGCCCGCCAACCCCGCCAACGAGCACATCCATCTGGACGAGGAGTGAATGCCATGAGCGCTTCTATCACCATTCAGGCTGCCGCCGACTTTCTCCGCGATCACGACGGCTATCTCATTCTGACCCACCTCCGCCCCGACGGGGACACGGTGGGCTGCGCCGCCGCCCTGTGCCGGGCCCTGCGCCAGCTGGGCAAGCGGGCCTTCGTCCTGCCAAACCCCCAGGCCTCCTCCCTGTTCACCCCCTATTTTGAGGGGCTTCTGGCCGAAGACGGCTTTGCCCCGGACACGGTGGTGTCGGTGGACATCGCCGCCCGGGGGCTGTTCCCCGACAACGCCCAGAAATATCTTCCCCGGGTGGACCTGGCCATTGACCACCACCCCTCCCAGGAGTTCTTCGCCCAGCGCACCTGTCTGGACGCGGGCCGGGCCGCCTGTGGCGAGCTGATGTATGACATCCTCCGCCTGCTGGGCCCCGTCACCGGCGACATCGCCACGGCCCTGTATGTGGCCGTGTCCACCGACTGCGGCTGCTTTGTCTATGGCAACACCACCGCCGCCACCCACCGGGTGGCCGCCGACCTCATCGACTGCGGCATTCCCCTCTCCCAGCTGAACAAGCGGCACTTCCGCACCAAGAGCATCCGCCGCCTGCGGCTGGAGAGCGCCATCATCGCCGGGATGCAGCTCTATGACCAGAGGACCATCGCCGTGGCGGCCCTCACCCTGGACATGATGGCCGCCGTGGGGGCCGACGAGCGGGACGCGGAGGACATCGCCTCTCTGGTGGGCCAGCTGGAGGGGGTCAAGACCAGCGTGACCATCCGGGAGCTGGCCCCCGGCAAGTGCAAGATCTCTCTGCGCACCGACCCCCAGGACCTGAACGCCAGCACCGTCTGCGCCCTGATGGGTGGCGGGGGCCACGCCGCCGCCTCCGGGGCCACCCTGGACCTGCCCGTGGAGGAGACCCGGGCCGCCGTGCTGGACGCCATCCACCAGGTGAAGGCCGCCGCCCGCGCCTGAAGAGCACCTGATACCTGACAGAAAAGGAGAGGACCTTTCCCATGCCAAGCGGGATCATCGTCATTGACAAGCCCTCTGACTGGACCAGCATGGACGTGTGCGCCAAGCTGCGGGGCCGGTTTCACGAAAAGCGGGTGGGCCACGGGGGGACACTGGACCCCATGGCCACCGGGGTGCTGCCCGTCTTTCTGGGCCGGGCCACCCGGGCCGTCACCTTCGCCAGTGAATCCGAAAAGGAATATCAGTTCGGTTTAAAACTGGGCGTTGTCACCAATACCCAGGACGTCACCGGGGAGATCGTCCGGCAGACCCCCTTCATCGGCACGGCGGAGGATCTGCTGGCCGTTCTGCCCAAGTTCCGGGGGGACATCCAGCAGGTGCCCCCCATGTACTCCGCCATCAAGATCAACGGACAGAAGCTCTATGACCTGGCCCGGAAGGGCCGGGAGGTGGAGCGCGCCCCCCGCCCGGTGACCATCCACGCCCTGGAGCTGGAGGACCAGCTGGGCCCGGACGAGTTCCTGCTGCGGGTGCGCTGCTCCAAGGGGACCTATGTGCGCACCCTGTGCCACGACATCGGTGCCGCCGTGGGCTGCGGCGGCTGCATGAGCAGTCTGCGCCGGACCATGGCCGCCGGGTTCACCCTGGCCGACAGCGTCACCCTGGACGCCGTCCTCCAGGCCGACGACCCCGCCGCCCTGCTGCTGCCGGTGGACGCCTATTTCTCCGGCTATCCCGACCTGGTGGCGGACCCGGAGCAGGAGAAGCGCATCCGCAACGGCGCGGCCCTGCCTATGCCCGGGCTGCCCGACGGGCGCTATCGGGTCTATGGTCAGGACGGGACCTTCCTGGCCCTGAGTCAGGGGGAGAACGGCGTGCTGACCACGGTGAAGAGCTTTTACGAGGTTTGAATTCTCTACCTCTTGCAATATAAAGGAGCGAAATTACTTTGAGTACACCAAAACGTGTCATTGCCCTGGGCTTTTTCGACGGGGTACACAAGGGCCACGGGGCTCTGCTCCGCACGGTGGCCCAGGTGGCCGACCGGCTGGGGGCCAAGCCCTGTGCCTTTACCTTTGACCGCAGCCCCACCGCCGCCATCACCGGCCAGGCCGTCCCCCTGCTCAGCTCGGTGGAGGACCGGGTGTGGCTGATGCGCCGGTACTATGGCATCGAAGAGGTCATCGTGGCCCCCTTCGATGGGATGCAGAAGATGGACTGGCAGGACTTTGTGTCGGAATATCTGCAAAAAGAGCTGGGGGCCGTCCACGTGGTGGCCGGGCACGACTTCCACTTTGGCTATATGGGCAAGGGCAACCCCCAGCGCCTCCAGGAGAAGTGCCGGGAGCTGGGCATGGGCTGCGACATCATCCAAAAGGTAGAGCAGGACGGTATCACCATCTCCTCCACCTATATCCGCACCCTCATCGCTCAGGGGGAGGTGGAACGGGCGGACCAGTTCCTGGGCCATCCCCACACCCTGACCAACCGGGTGGCCCACGGGAAGAAGATCGGCACCACCACCCTGGGCTTTCCCACGGTGAACCTGCTCATCCCCCAGGGGGTCATCGTCCCCGCCTTCGGCGTGTACGCCACCCGGGTGTGGTTCGACGGACAGTGCCGCTGCGCCGTGACCAACGTGGGGGTGCGCCCCACGGTGGAGGACAACGACGGCCACGTCACTGTGGAGGGCTTTATCCTGGACTTTGACGGCAACCTGTATGGCCACGAGATCCGCATGGAGTTTTATAAATACCTCCGGCCCGAGCAGTGCTTCCCCTCTATGGACGCCCTGGCCGCAGAGATCCGCCGCAACGCCCAGCAGACCCGGGACTATTTCCGCCAGCTGACCTGATCCCGCCCCTTCCCGCCCGCCGCTCCGCCAGCCGGGGCCTGAGTTTCCAGGAGGACGAGATATCATGACCACCCGCCTTCACCCCCACCAGCATGACCGCTATCGCCGGATGCCCCGCTATTTCTGGCTGTTTGCCGCCCTTCAGCTGCTGGCCGCCCTTTTGCTGGACAGCCCCGGCAACATCCTGCGGGGGCTACGCACCATCGTGTACACCGAGGACGCCCTCATCACCGACTACATCGCCGTGGCCGGGCCGGGGGCCGCCCTGTGCAACGCCGCCCTGGTCACCGCCATCACCCTGTGCCTGCTCTATTTCTCCAACGAGACCTTTAACGGCACCACCCAGCTGGAGGTGGGGCTGATGTCCGGCTTTGCTCTGTTCGGCAAGAATTTTGTGAACATCTGGCCCATTCTGGCCGGGTCCTTTCTCTATGCCCGCTTTCGCCGGGAGCCGTTGGGCACCTATATCCACATCGGCCTGCTGACCACCGCCCTGTCCCCTCTGGTCAGCTATATTGCCCTGGACAACGGCTGGGGAAACGTATATTCCGCCGTGGCGGTGGGGGTGCTCATCGGCTTTATCATGCCACCCCTGTCCAGCTATACCTATCGCATCCAAAACGGCATGAATTTGTACAACGCCGGCTTTGCCTGCGGCCTGGTGGCCATGATCCTGGTGCCCCTGATGAGCTCCCTGGGGGCTGACCCCACCGTCCACTATAACTGGGCCACGGGGTATAACCGGCTGTTTGCCGGGATGCTGTCCGGCCTGTGCCTGGTGCTGATCCTGTGTGGGCTGTTCTGCTGCCGCAAGCCGGTGTGGGCCGCCTGGGCGGGCTATCGCCGTCTGCTGCTCACCAGCGGACGCTCCCCCAGCGACTTTCTGCGCATGTTCGGCCCCGCCCCGGTGCTCATCAACACGGGGGTGAACGGCCTGATCGGCATGGCCTTTGTCCTGGGCGGCGGCGGAGACTTGAACGGCCCCACCATCGGCGGCATTCTCACCATCATGGGTTTTTCCGCCTTTGGCAAGCACGCGGCCAACATCATCCCGGTGATGGCCGGGGTGTTCCTGGGGGGAATGGTGATGCACTGGTCCCTCAGCGACCCGTCGGTGCAGCTGGCCTGTCTGTTCTGCACCACCCTGGCCCCCATCTCCGGCTATTTCGGCTGGCCCTATGGCCTGCTGGCCGGGTTTCTCCACTCCTCCGTGGTGCTGTACACCAGCTCCCCGGTGGCGGGGATGAATCTGTATAACAACGGCTTCTCCGGCGGACTGGTCGCCATCGTCCTCTATCCCCTGATCATCGACGTGGCCCAGCGGCGGAAGGCTGTGCTCCAGGACCAGGACTATTTTCAGCCCATGGTCCACGACGAGCCCATCGTCCCCCCTGCGCCCCATACCCTCTCCGAGGAGGAGAGCCGCTAAAGATACGAAAAACCGCCGGATGCAGTGTTTCAAACGCTGCATCCGGCGGTTTTTTTATTGTCTTTTCTTTCTCAGTCCCGGGCCATGTAGTCCCGGACCTCCTCCGGGGTGGGCATGACGCATAGGGCCCCCTTCCGGGTAGTGACCAGAGAGGCGGCGGCGTTGGCAAAGGTGAGCATCTCATGCAGCCGGTCCTCGTTCAGGCCGTCCAGGCCATATTTCAGCACAAAGTGCAGGGCGCAGCCGCCGAAGGTGTCCCCCGCGCCGGTGGTCTCGATGGTCTTTTCCGTGAGTTTGGGGGGCGCGAACACCGTCTGTCCCCGGAAGAAGGCCTTGCTGCCCCCGGGGCCCATGGTGGCCAGCACCAGGGGTATGGGGTGGCGCTGGAGGAGTTTTCCCACTCCCACGTCGATGTCCGTCTCCCCGGTCATGAATTCGATCTCGTTGTCCGAGATCTTCAGCACGTCGCACTGGGACAGGCCGAAGTCGATCTCCTCCCGTGCCCGGTCCAGGCTGTCCCACAGGGGCGGGCGCAGATTGGGGTCGAAGGAGATGAGACAGCCGTGGGCCTTGGCATAGGCCAGGGCGGCCCGGGTGGCGCTGCGGACGGGCTCCCCGGTGGAGGACAGGGTGCCGAAGTGGAACACCCGGGATGAGGCGATCTTCTCAAGGTCCACCTCGTCCTCCCCCAGCATCAGGTCGGCCCCGGGCTTGCGGTAGAAGGAGAAGTCCCGCTCCCCGCCCGGCTGGGTGTGGACAAAGGCCAGAGTGGTGGGGATATTCTCGTCCACCCGCAGGCCGGACACGTCCACTCCCACGCCGGACACCCGTTGGCGGAGCATGTCCCCGAAGGCGTCGCGGCCCACCTTGCCCAAAAAGGCGGTCCTATGGCCCAGCCGGGCCAGCATGGCCAGCAGATTGCAGGGGGCCCCGCCGGGGTTGGCCTCCAGCAGGGGGTTCCCCTGGGGACTCAGGCCGCTCTCGGTAAAGTCGATGAGCAGCTCCCCCAGGGCGGTCACGTCAATGGTTCGTTCCATGTTCACTCCTCCTCATTCCGATCAGTCCAGGCCGGGCAGCCGGTCCAGCACCTGAAGCCCTAAGGCGGTCAGTTTCTCTCTGGCCCCGGCGATGTCCGCCACCTGGCCGATCACCTCCGGCTGGTGGGCGTCCAGGGCGATGATGGCCTTGCAGCCATATTGGGCGGCGATGGCCCAGAACTCGTCGCTGGTATAGCCCCAGCCCTTGGACTCCCCCCGCAGCCGGTGCCCCGCCAGGTTATATTCCAGGGGCAGGTCCAGTTCCCGGGCACGGCGGCATAAGATCTCGCTCATGTTCCGGGCGTGGGCGTCAAACTTGGGATAGCTCTTTAAAGGCAGGTCCGGGTGGCACAGGCAGGCGAACAGCCCGCTCTCCATCCCCGCCAGGGCCACGTCGGTATATTGTTCCAGCTCCTCCGGCGTGGTGGCCGCGGCGAACTGGGGCCACCCCTCCTCGTTGGGGGGATAGTGGACCCCCAGGATGAGATACTCCAGCCCCAGCGCCTCCTGCTGCTCTTTCAGCCAGGGGAGATAGTCGGGAAAATACTCGCACTCCGCCCCCAGGTGGATGGACAGCCGCCCGGCGTACTCCTCCTTCCGCTTTAAAATGGAGGCGGCGTACTCGGGCATCTGGCTGGCGTCCATGCGGACGGGGCTGACAAAGCCGTCAGAAAAGGGCCAGGCCACGTGGTCGGTAAAGCCCAGCACCTGATAGCCGCTGTCCACGGCCTGCTGAACATAGTCCCGGTCCGTCCCCCGGGCGTGCTTGCAACGGGATGTGTGGGTGTGGTAGTTGGTAATGGGAAAGGCCATAGGGAAAACCTTCTTTCTTTACTCCTTTACTCCAAAAGCGGCTCGATGTTTTGCAGCAGCTGGTCGATATAATAGATGGCCGCCCCCAGCACGGCGGCGTTGGGGCCGTAGCGGCTTTGGGTCAGGCAGATGGGCAGCTCGGGGAAGGCGGTCTGCCGGTGGATATACTCGGTGAGCCGCTCCATGTCCTCCCCGGTCAAAAACTGCTGCAAATAGCCGCCGATAACGAATTTGCAGTCCACCAGCATCCGCATGTTGTCCATGGCCAGGGCCAGGTTCTGGAGATACTCGTCCCACACCTGGCGGCACTGCCCGTCCCCCGCCCGCAGGCGCTGGAAGAACAGCTCCACGGGAAAGCCCGTGGCCCGGCGCAGGCTGTTGGCCGAGCAATAGGCCTCCACGCAGCCCTTTTTGCCGCAGTAGCAGGGCTCTCCCCCGGGAAAGAGGGTCATGTGCTCGATGATGCCACTGCCCTGCTGGACCTTGCCGTCCACCACCAGGGCGCCGCCCATGTTCCGGTTCAGCACCAGATAGATGGCGTCCCGGATCTCCTGATTGTGCCAGAACTCCGCCGCGGCGCCCACCTCGGTGTCGTGGAGCAGGCGGCAGGGATAGGGGATATACCGCTGGAACATCTCCCGGGTGACCCCGTTGTTGTTCAGGATGGCGCCATACACCACCCGCTCGCCGTCGGCGGACACCAGGCCCTGGATGGCGATGCCCACCCCCAGCACCCGCTCCTTGCCATAGGGCAGATGGGCCATCAGCCCCCGCACCAGGCGGCCCACCTGCTGGTAATAGCCGTCGCTGTTCTCATAGGGCAGGGGGTGGGTCTCCTCCCGCAGCACCTCTCCCAGCAGGTCCACGGCGCACAGCTGCACGCTCCCCTCCAGAATGGCCACGCCCACGGCCACCCGGGCGTCCTGCACAAAGCGCAGCACGTGGGCCTTTCTGCCGCCGGTGGACTCGTAAAACCCGTCCCGGCGGACCACCCCCGCCCCCTCCAGCAGCTTTAAATTCTGAGACACGGTGGGCATGCTCAGCCCCAGGGCCTGGGCGATGGTCTGCTTAGAGGTACGCTGGTTCTGATATAAATAGTCAAAGACCTTTTTGCAGTTTTGCTTTTTGATCTCAGTGGTGGTCAGACTCTCGTTCCCGTTCATAGGGTGTCCTCCGTCTTTTATAAATGTCTTTTCATATAGCATAACTATAACATACTCCGGCGGTCCTTGTAAACCAAAACTTTCACAAAGAAGGCCCGTGACATTCCTTTCCAGATCGTCCTGTTTTCTTTTCTGCGCTTCGCCCCGAAATATCGAATATATCCCCGCGCGCTCCGGCCCTGTCCGCCGTTTTGCACAATTTTGCTCCAAGAAACTTATGCTGTTTGCCCCATTGCCAAGGCGCGGTAAATATGATATCCTAGTCTCAACTTAAATAAACTATTTTTGTATAAGTCGTTTATTTAAATTAGGATGAATGAGTGAACAGAAAGGAAGACAGAAACCATGAAAAAGAAGCTCTGCATTGCGCTCTCCTGTGCGCTGTCCCTGGGTCTGCTGGCCAGCTGCGGCAACGGCGGCAACGGCGGCAACTCCAGCACCCCTGCGGCCTCCGGCTCTGGCAGCGCTGCCGGGACCGCCCCCGACAAGGTATATGAGATCAAGCTGGTCACCAGCAACCCCAGCACCGACCCCACCGTACAGCTGTTTTATAAGTACGCCGAGGAGATCAAGGACCGCACCAATGGCGGAGTGGACATCCAGGTCTATCCCGGCGGCGAGATCCTGATGGGCGACGAGGGCATCGAGGCCATTATGAGCGACGCCGCCGTTATCACCTTCAACGACCTGGACGTGCTGGCCGACTATGTGCCCGAGTTCAACACCCTGTGTGCCAGCTTCCTGGTGGACGGCCACGAGACCATTGAGAAGCTCACCCAGACCGACATCTACAGCCAGATCATGGAGAAGGCCGACGCGGCCAACGTCCACATCATCGCCGGTGACTTTGTCATGGGCGCCCGGAACATTCTGGCCGGCGGCGTGGAGATCCACTCTGTGGCCGACGCCCCCAAGCTGAACATCCGTATCCCCAATGTGGCCTCCTATGTCAACGCCTTTAACGCCTTCGGTGCCAACTACTCCGCCATCGGCTGGAGCGACGGCGTCACCGCCTGCGAGACCGGCATGCTCAACGGCGCCGAGTGTACCTCTCAGCGCGCTCTGACCTCCGGCCTGTACGAGATCCTGGACAACCCCGTTTACTCCATGGTCCAGTGGCGGAACGCCCCCGTTGGCCTGGAGGTGGGCAACGGCTTCTGGACCTCTATGCCCCAGGAGTATCAGGACATCATCACCGAGGAGTTCGGCAAGTGCGCCGAGGAGAACAACGACCTGATCGCCGCCTCTGAGTCTGACTATGTCAAGCAGCTGGAGGACGCCGGCGTCACCGTTATCCCCTATGAGGACATCGACATCGACTCCTTTAAGGAGGCCGTCCGTCCCCTGAATGAGCAGATGCCCATGTTCGACGAGGTGTCCGCCGCCGTGGCCGACATCATGGCCAACAAGTAAACCAAACCGCAAAACTGTCAGCACTGCCGGTATGCCGCAACGGCATACCGGCAGTCCTTTCCAACACACAATGAAAGGAAGTGTCTTGTGTGGGTCAACATCCTGGAACATTCACCAAAGTCATGGACAAACTGATGGACGTCATCGGCGGCTCTATGTTCTTTCTCATGGTCGCCCTCACCGGCTTTAACGTGATCTCCTTCTGGACCACGGGCCGCCGCTATGGCCAGCTGGAGGAGCTGGTGGTCAGCTGCCTGGTGTGGGTGTCTTACATCAGCCTGGGGCAGCACTATCGGGACAAGGAGTGCATCCGCGCCGACTTTCTGCTCACCGCCATGCCCCCCAAGGGCCAGCGCATCGTAGAATGTCTCACCGACCTGGCCACCATGGTCATCGCCGCCGTCATCCTGTTCTTCGGCATTCAGCTGATGCTGCGCTCCACCAATAAATACACCGGCGTGCTGAAGCTGTGCTACTTCTGGATCGACTTAGGCCTGGTCATGGGCTTTATCTCTCTGGTCTACAACATCATCTGGAAATATATCCCCAAAAAATCCCCGCATGAGAAGGAGGAGAAGCCGGTATGATCTATGTCCCCTGTATCATCGCCTTTGTGCTGCTGTTCACCGGCGTGCCCGTGGGCCTGGCCCTGCTCAGCTCCGCCATGCTCTATTTCGGCTTTCTCACCGACACCCTGCCCATGACGGGCGTGGTGCAGAAGATGGTCACCAGCACCATGTCCACCTCTCTGCTCACCATCCCCATGTTCCTGATGGTGGGCACCGTGATGAACCACTGCGGCATCACCGACCGGTTGATGCGCTGGTGCAACACCCTGGTGGGCCATAAAGAGGGCGGCCTGGCCCAGGTGAACGTGCTGCTGAGCACGGTCAACGGCGGCATCTGCGGCTCCAGCGGCGCGGATGCCGCCATGCAGTGCAAGATCCTGGTGCCCGAGATGACCAAGGCGGGCTATCCCATCGCCTTCTGCGCCGCCGTCACCGCCGCCTCCGGCCTGATTGCCCCCATGATCCCCCCGGGAAACGCCCTGATTCTGTATGCTACCATGACGGACACCTCTGTGGTGCGCATGTTCATGGCCGGTTATCTCCCCGGTCTGCTCATGTGCGTGGCCGAGCTCATCGTGGTGAAGATCATCTGCTCCCGCAACCACTGGCAGACCCGGTCTGAACGTGCTAATATGAAAGAGATCCTGAGCACCACCCTGGACGCCCTGTGGTCCATCCTGGTCATGGTGGTGCTCATCGCCGGTCTGCGCTGCGGCATCTTCACCGTCACCGAGGGCGCGGTGGTCATCATCTGCATGTGCCTGTTCATCGGCGTGTTCATCTATAAGACCATCAAGCCCCGTGAGATCCCCCACATGTTTGTGGAGACCTTCCACCTGACCAGCAACATCATGATCATGCTCATGGGTTCGCTGCTCTTCGGCTATTACCTCACCTGGGCCCGCATCCCCCAGAACATCGCCAACGTGATGCTGTCCGTCACCTCCAACAAGTTCGTCTTTATGCTGCTGGCCATGATCCTGATGCTGGTCATGGGCATGTTCATGGACGGCACCGCCATGCTGATGATCGTCACCCCCATCCTCTACCCCGTGGCAGTGAGCTATCACATCGACGTGCTTCAGTTCGGTATCCTCATGCTGGTCAACGGTTATGTGGGCTCCCTCACTCCCCCGGTGGGCGGCGTGATGTACACCGTGTGCAACCTGACCAAGGTGTCTATCCCAGACTTCTTCCGCCAGGTGCGCCCCTTCATCTGCGCCCTGCTGGTGGTCATGGTACTCATTGCCCTGTTCCCTGCAATCTCTACCTTCCTGCCCAACCTGACCTATGGCGGCTAAGTCGTTTTGAAAGGAGACGATCCCATGAATGGAAGTTATTTTTTAGGAAACCAGTCCTTTGAGGTCCGGCCTCTGCCGGATCAGGAGCCCGGCCCCGGCTGCGTCCGGGTGCGGGTGGCCGCCTGCGGCGTGTGCGGCACCGACGTACACATCTACCACGGTGGAAAGGGCTCTGCCGACGTAAAGCCCCCCGTGGTGCTGGGACACGAGTTCTCCGGCGTGGTGGAGGCCCTGGGCCCCGGGGTGGACACCCTGGCCCTGGGGGACCACGTCACCGTGGACCCCAACATGTACTGCGGTAAGTGCCACTACTGCCGCATCGGCAAAAAGCAGCTGTGTACCGGGCTTCAAGCCTATGGCGTGAACCTGAACGGCGGCTTTGCCGAGACCTGCGTGGTCAAGCAGGAGCAGTGCTATCGCCTGTTCCCCTCCGTCCCCCTGAAGTATGGGGCCATGACCGAGCCTTTGGCCTGCGCCGTCCATGGCATTGACCGGGCCAACATCCGCCACGGGGACACGGTGTGCGTGCTGGGCGGCGGCGCGGTGGGCCTGATGATGGTCCAGCTGGCCCGCATGGCCGGGGCCAGCCAGGTGCTGCTCAGCGAGCCGGTGGCCATGCGCCGCCAGATTGGTCTTCAGGTGGGGGCCGACGCGGCCATCGACCCGGTAAAAGAGGACCTGGCCGCCCGGGTGCGGGAGATCACCGGTCTGCCCGGGGTGGACGTGGTCATCGAGTGCGTGGGCAACGCCATCGCCATGAAGCAGGCCTTCCAGATCTGCAAGCGGGGCACCACCATCCTCCTCTTCGCCGTCCACCCCGTGGACGAGCTGGACCAGTTCAGCCCCTTCGACATCTATAATAAGGAGCTGAATATCGTGGGTTCCCTCATCAACCCGGACACCCACGACCGGGCCGTCTCCCTCATCAACCACGGCCGCATCCAGCTGGAGCCCCTGCTGACCCACTTCTTCCCCATGGACCAGCCGGAGCAGGCCATCCTGACCCAGATGGGCAGCGAGTCTATCAAGGTGCTGGTAGAGCCCAACGGCCATGTCTAAGTCGATGGTTTTATCCGGCCCCATGTCCGCCCTCCGGTCCCGCTTTGGGGACCGGGAGGCCATCCGCCGCATGGCCAAGGCCGGGTTTGACGCGGTGGACTATACCTTTAATGAAATGGTCTCCGACGACTGCGTGTGGAACACCCCCCAGTGGGAGGAGTACGGCAAAGAGCTGCTGGCTCTGGCCCGGGACCAGGGGGTGTTCTTCAACCAGGCCCACGCCCCCTTCCTGTTCGACTGGGATCATGAGTGGCTCACCCCCGCCTTTGAGACCAACATCCTGCCGAAAATTCACCAGTCCTTCCGCTGCGCCGCCCTGCTGGGCATCCCCCGCATCGTGGTCCACCCCATCCACCACATCCGCTATCGGGGCAACCAGGCCATGCTGTGGGACTGGAACCAGGAGTATTACCACCGCATTTTAGCGCTTGGAAAAGCGTGCGGCGTGCAGATCGCCCTGGAGAACATGTGGCAGACCGACCCCCTGCGGGGCTGTGGAGACAGCGACGTGTTCTCTACCCCGACGGAGTTCCGGGACTTTCTGGACTCCCTCCGGGACCCCTGGGCCTGCGCCTGTGTGGACGTGGGCCACGCGGGGCTGGCCGGGGAGGACCCGGCGGAGCTGCTGCGCACCCTGGGGGGCGGCAGGGTGAAGGCCGTCCACATCCACGACAACGGCCACAGGGCCGACGACCACACCCTGCCCTATCTGGGCAAGCTGGACTGGAACGCCATCACCCGCGCCCTGGGGGAGATCGGCTATGCGGGGGACTTCACCTTTGAGGTGACCAACTATCTCACCCCCTTTGACGACGCCCTGGCCGACCAGGCCCTGGCATTTCAGGTGACGGTGGGCCGCCATCTCATCCAAAAGGTGCAGGCCGCCCGCCGGGGGAAGGAGGGGCAGTGACATGACCGGCCTTTCCATAGCATTGGAGCTGGAGTGTTTTGTGCGCATCCTCATGGCCAGCCTGTGCGGCTGCATGATCGGCTATGAGCGCACCCGCCGCCTGAAGGAGGCCGGGGTGCGCACCCACTGCGTGGTGGCCTGCGGGGCGGCCCTGATGATGGTGGTGTCCAAATATGGCTTTTCCGACATCATCCAGAACGGGGTCTATCTCTATGGCTCCGACGGGGTGGATGCCTCCCGCATCGCCTCTCAGGTGGTCACGGGGGTGGGCTTTCTGGGGGCCGGGGTCATCTTCCGCACCGGCACCTCTGTCAAGGGCCTGACCACCGCCGCCGGCATCTGGGCCACCTCCGCCGTTGGCCTGGCCTTTGGGGCGGGGCTGTATCTCATCGGCTGGCTGACCACCGTCTTCATCGTGGCCATCCAGTTTTTGATGCACAAGCTCCACATCGGGGCGGACGCCTATACCAACCAGGACATCACCCTGCAATTTCACGACTGCCCCCAGGTGAAGGAGCAGCTGTTCAGCATGCTTCAGGAGCGGGGGGCTCTTATCTATGGCTGCTCCACCAAGCGGCTGGACAGCGGAGACATGAGCTATCACCTGTGCATCCGCATCCGCCGCCCCATCCAGGCCGCGGAGTTCCAGGCCATGATGGACTCCTACCCCCAGATCACCGCGTTTTCTGTTTGATTTTAGAATACCAGCTGTACGTTTTCCTTCCTTTCGTACAGTTGGTATTCTTTTTGTGTCGTTTTTATACAGAGACTCCCGTATTCCCGTCGTTTAATGTTGGATTTAAGAAAATATTCGTGTCATTTGATGTGAAATTTCATTTTAAATTCGTTGATTTTTACACGAATACTTGTTATACTATACTCAGCACCTTCAAGGAGGTCTGAGTATGTATCGAAAAATCGTTGGTTTTTTGGAAGCGTGGAAAGATAGTGAACATCGCAAGCCCCTGATCCTACAGGGCGCAAGGCAGGTCGGAAAGACCTATTCCATTCTGGAGTTTGGGCGCACCCACTATGAAAACGTGGCCTACTTCAACTTCGAGACCAATCCAAAGCTGAACGAGACCTTTGCGGAAAACATCAGCCCCGACTATCTGATCCCGATCTTGTCCCACATCGCAGGCCAGACCATCGTAAAGGAAAAGACACTGATCGTATTCGACGAGGTGCAGCTCTGCGAACGGGCGCTGACCTCCCTCAAATACTTCTGTGAGGACGCCCCTGACTATCACATCATCGTCGCGGGCAGCCTGCTGGGCGTTGCGGTCAACCGGGCGAAGTTCTCTTTTCCTGTGGGAAAGGTGGATATGAAAACGCTGTATCCCATGGATATGGAGGAATTCATGCTGGCCCTGGGCGAGAACGAGCTGGTCGCGCAGATCAAAGAGTGCTTTCGCACCAATGCACCGCTGCCCTCTGCCCTGCACGACGCCGCAATGCAGCTTTACCGGCAGTATCTTGTGGTGGGCGGTATGCCGGAGTGCGTGATGCAGTTTGTGGAGACGAAGGACCATATCCTTGTCCGCCATACGCAGGACACGATCCTTGCCAGCTATCTCAACGACATGAGCAAGTATAACAGCCTGAACGAGATCAAGAAAACCAGACTTGCCTATGACAACATCACCGTTCAGCTCTCCAGGAAGAATACCCGTTTCCAATATAAGCTCATCAAAAAGGGCGGACGGGCCGCTGAATTTGAAAATGCCATCGAATGGCTCTGCCTGTCTGGTATCGTGTCACAGGTCTATAAAGTGGAGCAAATCAAAAAGCCCCTGGAAAACTACCGCGACATCGATTCGTTCAAAATTTATGTGTCCGACCTGGGGCTGCTGTGCGCCAAGAAAGATCTGGCCGCCAATGACGTTCTCTATATGGTGGAGGAGATCAACGACTTTAAGGGCGGCATGGCGGAGAACTATGTCAATGTGCAGCTCACCATCAACGGCTACCGCACCTATTATTGGGAGTCTGAGCGCGGCGCCGAGATCGATTTTATCATTCAGCGCGACGGCCAGCTCATCCCCATCGAGGTCAAATCTGCCGACAACACCAAAGCCAAGAGCTTGAATATCTATATGAAGGCCTATCAGCCCGCCTACGCCATCAAGCTCTCTGCAAAGAACTTCGGCTTTGAGGACAACAAGAAGATCGTTCCGCTCTATGCCGCATTTTGCATCTGAAATCGATGACTCCCCGCACTCCCGCTTGACCTTTGTCCCCGTTTATACTATAATGTGGGAACAGTTTCTTCCATCGGTTTCCGGTGTTCCGCCCCGGGTCCTGTCCGGCGGCGCGGTGCTGCGATTTTTGCCCTGCCCAAATCTCCCTTTGGGCAGGGCTTTTTCCCGGAAGCCATCTTAAGAAAGGACGCGCTTATGAAAATCATCATTACGGGCAGCGGCAAGGTGGGCTTTACCCTGGCCGAGCAGCTGGTGCGGGAATCTCACGACGTAACTATTGTAGATTTAAAGGAGGCCGCCCTGCGCCGGGCTGCCGACATGCTGGACATTATGGCGGTACAGGGCAACGGCGTGTCCGCCAATGTTCTGCGGGAGGCCGGAGCGGACAGCGCCGACCTGGTGGTGGCCACCACCAATTCCGACGAGGTGAACATGGTCTGCTCCCTGGTAGCCAAAAATCTGGGGGCAAAATATACCATCGCCCGCATCCGCAACCCGGAGTATAACAGCACCCTGGCCGAGCTGCGCAAGGACCTGAAGATCGACATGGTGATCAACCCCGAGCGGGCCACCGCCCTGGAGATCTCCCGCCTGCTCCGCTTTCCCTCCGCCGCCAATATCGAGTCCTTCTGCCGCGGCCGGGTGGAGCTGATGGGCTTTCGCCTTCAGGAGGGGGACTTTCTGGTGGGCTCCTCCCTGCGTACCCTGTCCAGCGGGGTCAAGCGGCTGTCCCTGCTGTTCTGTGCCGTAGAGCGGGAGGGCACTGTGCTCATCCCCAACGGCTCCTTTGTGCCCCGGGTGGGGGACAAGCTCTATCTGGTGGGCCAGCCGGACAGCCTGGACCAGTTCTTCCGCCTGCTGGGCCGCTATGCCCCCAAGATCCGCCGGGTGTTCCTGGTGGGGGGCGGCAAGATCTCCAACTATCTCATGTCCCTGCTGGAGAACACGGGCATCCAGGTAAAGGTGGTGGAGCGCCGGGAGGACCGGTGTCGGGCTCTCCAGCTCCAGCACCCCAAGGCCACCGTCCTCTGCGGCGACGGCACCGACCAGGAGCTGCTGGAGTCGGAGAATCTGTCCGCCTGCGATGCCTTTGTGGCCCTTACCGACCAGGACGAGGACAACATCATCATCTCCCTCTATGCCAGGCAGATGGGCCTGTCCAAGATCATCGCCAAGTGCAACCGGCTCAACTATGCGGGCATCGTCCACTCCGTGGGGCTGGAGAGCGTTTTGTCCCCCAAGTTCATCACCGCCTCCCACATGCTGCGGCTGGTGCGTGGGCTGACCAACTCCCAGGGCAGCGTGATGAACGCCCTCTACCGCATCGCCGACGGCGGGGCGGAGGCCATGGAGTTCACCGTCAGCCCCAACACCCGGAACCTGGGCGTGGCCCTGAAGGACCTGCGGCTCAAGCCCAACATCCTCATCGCCGTGCTGGTGCGGGAGCAGGAGATCATCATTCCCGAGGGCTCCACCTTCCTGCAGGCGGGGGACCGGGTCATCGTCATCTCTAAGGACAGCGGCATCCGGGATTTAAACGACATCTATCGGGACGAGGGCCCCGTGGGGGGCGCGCAATGAACGTAAAGCTGGTTTTCAAGGTCCTGGGCCATATCCTGCGCATCGAGTCCGTCTTTCTGCTTCTGCCGGCAATGGTGGCCCTGATCTATGGGGAGAGCCCCCTGCCCTTTCTCCTCACCGCCCTGCTCCTGCTGGGGGTGGGCCAGGGGCTGTGCCGGTTAAAGACCAGCCCCCACTTTTTCACCCGGGAGGGCTTTGTGGCCGTGGGCCTGATCTGGTTTGCCACCTGCCTGTTCGGGGCCCTGCCCTTCTGGCTCAGCGGCAGCTTCCCCTCCTTTGTGGACTGCGTGTTTGAATCGGCCTCCGGTTTCACCACCACCGGGGCCTCCATTCTCACAGACATCGAGTCTATGCCCAGGGGTGTGCTGTTCTGGCGCTCCTTCACCCACTGGCTGGGGGGCATGGGCGTGCTGGTCCTTGCCACCGCCGTGCTGCCCTCCATGGGCATCCGCTCCCACTATCTCACCCAGGCAGAGACCCCCGGCCCCGTCTTTTCCAAGCTGGTGCCCAAGCAGTCCACCACCTCTAAGATCCTCTACAGCATCTACTTCGGCCTTACCGTGGTGGAGACGGTGCTGCTGAAGATCGCCGGGATGCCCTGGTACGATGCGGTCATCCACGCCCTGTCCTCCGCCGGCACCGGCGGCTTCTCCAACCGGAACGCCAGCGTGGGGGCCTATGGCAGCGTAGCCATCGACCTCATTATTACCGTGTTCATTCTGCTCTTCTCGGTGAACTTCGCCGTGTACTTTTTGCTGCTCACCCGCAAGTTCCGGGATATCTTGGCCAGCGACGAGCTGCGCTTTTTCCTGACGGTGGTGGCCGGGGCCACCCTGCTCATTGCCTGGAACATCCGGGGGCTGTACTCCTCCTTTGCCCAAGCTCTGCGCTATGCCGTGTTCCAGGTGGCCTCCATCATCTCCACCACCGGCTTTGCCACGGCGGACTTTACTCTGTGGCCCCAGCTGTCCCATCTCATCCTGATCCTGATCATGTTCTGCGGGGCCTGCGCCGGGTCCACCGGCGGCGGCATGAAGTGCTCCCGTATTCTGATCCTGGGCCGCTCTCTCCGGCGGGAGATCCACCGCATTGTTCATCCCCGCTCGGTGGAGGTGGTCACCCTGGATGGCAAGGTGGTGGAGGAGGAGACCATCCACTCGGCCCTCACCTTTGTAGGGAGCTATTTTCTGGTCATTCTGGCCGGGGCCCTGATCATCTCCCTGGACAACTTCTCTTTCTCCGTCTCTTTTTCCGCCGCCCTCACCTGTGTGAGCAACGTGGGACCCGGGCTGGAGCTCATCGGCCCGGCGGGGAACTTCTCCATCTTCTCCCCCCTGTCCAAGCTGGTCATGTCCCTGTGCATGATCGTGGGGCGGCTGGAGATCCTGCCCGTGCTGGTCTTGTTCAGCCGTAGCACCTGGCGGAAGGGGTGAAGTTTCCGCTTATCCGGTCCCCGTTCCATTTAAGAGAACACTTACAAAAATTTAAAAAGTATTAGTGTGCAAGTAGTTTAAAATGTTCACTTGCAATTTGCGTGCTATATGGTAAAATAACAACATAACATAGCGCTAGGGTCCTAGCGGCTTTTTTTAACCCTTCCCTAGCGCAGGCAAGAATCGAAAGAAGTAAGTAAAAGAGGAGAGTGCAAGTTTTGGACAATTATTTCTGGATCGGACTTGTCGGTGCGGTGGCAGCCTTGCTGTTTGCCATCCTGCAGCGGCAGAAAGTCCTGGCCTTCTCCGAAGGCAACGACACCATGAAGAAGATCGCTTCCGCCATCCGTCAGGGCGCTAACGCCTATCTGCGTCACCAGTACACCACCGTGGCTAAGGTGTTCGTGGTGGTCTTCGTCATCCTGCTGGCTCTGGCCTATTTCGGGATGCTGGACAACTGGTTCATCCCCTTCGCCTTCCTGACCGGCGGTATCTACTCCGCCCTGGCCGGCTTTGTGGGCATGCGCATCGCCACCGCCGCCAACTCCCGTACCGCTCAGGCCGCCAGCGAGAGCCTGAACAAGGGCCTGAACGTGGCCTTCTCCTCCGGCTCCGTCATGGGCTTCACCGTGGTGGGCCTGGGCCTGCTGGACATCTCCGTCTGGTTCCACATCCTGAAGTATGTGGCCCACTTCGACGCCGCCAAGATCGCCCAGACCATGGTCATGTTCGGCATGGGCGCCTCCTTCATGGCTCTGTTTGCCCGTGTGGGCGGCGGCATCTTCACCAAGGCCGCCGACGTGGGCGCTGACCTGGTGGGTAAGGTCGAGGCCGGTATCCCCGAGGACGACCCCCGCAACCCCGCCACCATCGCCGACAACGTGGGCGACAACGTGGGCGACGTGGCCGGCATGGGCGCTGACCTGTACGAGTCCTATGTGGGCTCCATCCTGGCCACCTTCGCCCTGGGCGTGGCCGCCTATCCCGACAACAGCTGGTCCGCCATGCTGCTGCCCATCTCCCTGGCCGTTGTGGGCATCCTGTGCTCCATCGCCTGCTCCTTCCTCATCCGCACCAAAGAGGGCGCTTCTCAGCGCGAGCTGCTGGGCACCCTGCGTAAGGGTACTTACGGCGCCGCCATCCTGGCCGCCATCCTGGCCGCTCCTCTGACCCACTTCACCGTGGGCAACTGGGGCGTGTACGTCGCCATCCTGTGCGGCCTGATCGGCGGCTGCGCCATCGGCTATTTCACCGAGTATTACACCTCTGACACCTACAAGCCCACCCAGGTCCTGGCTGACGCCACCGAGACCGGCGCCGCCACCACCATCATCGGCGGTCTGTCCCTGGGCATGATGTCCACCATCGCCCCCATCCTGATCGTGGGCGCTGCCGTTATTATCTCCTTCCTGGCTGCCGGCGGCTCTCTGGCCACCGCTTCCGAGAATTATGCTGACCTGTTCTCCAAGGGCCTGTACGGCATCGGCATCGCCGCTGTCGGTATGCTGTCCACCCTGGGCATCACCCTGGCCACCGACGCCTATGGCCCCGTGGCCGACAACGCCGGCGGCATCGCCGAGATGTCCGGCCTGGGCGAGGAGGTCCGTGAGCGCACCGACGCCCTGGACTCCCTGGGCAACACCACCGCTGCCACCGGCAAGGGCTTCGCCATCGGCTCCGCCGCTCTGACCGCTCTGGCTCTGCTGGTCAGCTATGTGGACATCGTCAAGTCTAAGATGGACCACGCCCCTGACCTGTCCCTGACCAACCCCGCCGTTCTGGTGGGTCTGTTCGTGGGCGCTATGCTCACCTTCGTCTTCGCCGCCTTCACCATGAGCGCCGTGCAGCGCGCCGCCCAGTCCATCGTGGTCGAGGTCCGCCGCCAGTTCCGGGAGATCACCGGCATCATGGAGGGCAAGACCGATCCCGACTACGCCAGCTGCGTGGGTCTGTGCACCAAGGGCGCCCTGAAGGAGATGGTCAGCCCCTCTCTGCTGGCCATCATCGTGCCCATCGTCACCGGCCTGATCCTGTCCGTTGAGGGCGTTGTGGGTCTGCTGGGCGGCGTGTCCGTCACCGGCTTCGCCATGGCCGTGTTCATGTCCAACGCCGGCGGCGCTTGGGACAACGCCAAGAAGTACATCGAGGCCGGCCACCACGGCGGCAAGGGCAGCGACAACCACAAGGCCGCCGTTATCGGCGACACCGTGGGCGACCCCTTCAAGGACACCTCCGGCCCCTCTCTGAACATCCTGATCAAGTTGGTCTCCACCGTTTCCATCGTGTTCTCCGGCCTGATCGTGAACTTCCACCTGCTGTAATTCTGCTGCAAACGAAACGCTCTGTCATTGCTAACGCGCCCGCCCCGTCTGAAAACCAGACGGGGCGGGCGTTCTTTTGTCTTCTCTGCCGTTGTTTCTGATCGTTTTACTGGATGTGCTCCTCCACGCAGTTGTCCACCACGGGAAAGCCCATGCCGCTGCGTACCCCCGTGGGGTAGTCGGCCATGCTCATCCCGTCAAACCGGGCGCACAGCCGCCCCTGGGGGCTCAGCCGCAGGTCGTTTAATAGACCGGGGCTGGATTTGTGGGAACGGGGTTTTTTCTCTGGCATTTCGTTCACCTCCACCCCTTAATATGCGCCGCCGCGGCCCGGCTACTCCCCACAGCATGAACAGCGCCTCGGGACCTGAATCGTCCCGGGGCGCTGCCGCCGTTTCGTCTCTTATTTGTCCTTCTTCATGGAGGCACCGATCACATAGATGACCATGCTGCCGATCACGCCCTGGAGGAAGGGGAAGCCCACGGGGATCAGCTTGATGATGGCATATCCCGCCAGCCAGGACACAACGCCGATGACGTTGAAGCCCTTTTTGTGCTGATACTTCTTCGGGTCGCCCCGCTTCACGATCCAATAGTCTGCAATGATAATGCCCAGCATGGGGATCATAAAGTCGCCCATAAAGGTGAGGTAGTCAGAGAAGTAATTGGAGAAGCCCATCATGGCCAGTATCGTCCCCAAAACGCCGGTGGCCAGGGTGGCGACGGCCCGCTTGTCGTCCTTCAGGTGGAAGACCATCACCGCGCTCAGCCCGCCCGCATAGGCGTTGTTGGTGTTGGTGGTCCAGGTCGCCGCGATCAGCACCAGCATCCCGATCACAGGCAGGCCGATGTCGCTGAACACCATGGTGATGTCATACTGGTTGGCCACCTTGGTCATCACCGCACCGGCGATGACCAGCAGCGCACCGGCGGGAAACACGCCGAACACCGTGGACAGGATGGTCTCTTTTCTGCACTTCTGATACCGGGTCACGTCGGCGGACACCAGACAGCCAGAGGCCATAAAGCTCATGGTCATCACAATGCCCTCCGTCATGGACATGCTATAGCTCTCTGGGGGGGTGTTCAGATTGGCGGTTCCAAACTGGTTCAGCGCCATGATACAGCCGCCCACCACCAGGATAAACAGCGCGGGAACGGCGATCTTATTCAGGATATCCATGGCTTGGATGCCGTATACCGCCGTGACCAGCATGATCATTCCCCACACGGCCATAGAGACCGCAACTGGCACCTGAACGTGAAAGGCCTGGGCACACAGATTGGAAAAGGCACTGCCACACACCGCAGTCTGCACAGCAAACCAGCCCACCGAGGTTATCATCTCGAACATGCTGACAAAGAACTTGGCCCCGTGTTCACCAAAGCTGGGAACGGCGGTCATGCAGGTGGGCAGTCCCAGGTCGCTGCCGATCATACCCATCAGGGAAAACACCACGCACACCAGAATAAAGCCGATCACGCCGGACAAAATGGCATCCCGGGTGGACATTCCGCTGACCAGCATCTGCCCCAGCATCAGGCTGGGCACGCAGATGACCACGCCCGCCTGGATAAAGGCCACATCCAGCCATTTTTTCCGTGCCTCCTGCGGCACCGGACTGAGCGCCAGACTTTCTACGCTCGATTTTTTCTCACTCATAACTCTGCTACCTCCACTTTTTATTGTATATCTTTTGAGCTTTTCGCTCAGACCCTTCGTTCAAAATTTCCGCTGACCGCCACGCCGTCGTCCCGTATCACAAAGGCGTTTGGATCTATGGTATAAATAATGTGCATAAAGCTGTCGATCTCATATTTGTTGATTACCGTGACCAGAATGTTGGAAGCCTCTCCCGTATAGGCCCCCACGCCCCGCCACTCGGTGACACCTCGGGCCGTCTTACGCATGATGTCCTGATCGATCCCATTTTTCTTTGTAAAGATCATCAGCCGGACATTGATGTTCTGAAAATGGGTCTGGTCCATGATCTTGGCATAGACCGCCATATAGAGCATGGAATACAGCACGGTCGGCACATCAAACAGCAGCAGGAACACGGCAAACAGCACCGCATTTACCAGAACCGTCAGTTTTCCAACGCTGAACCCCGGGACGGCCTTGCTCAGCCAGACGCCGACCACCTCCAGGCCGCCAAAGGAGCCCCTGGCCGTCAGTGCCAGGCCGATCCCGCCGCCGCTGACCAAGCCGCCCACCAGGACCGAAGCCAACTTGTCGTCCAAAACCGGGGCCTGCGGCACGGGGACCGCAGCCAGAAACAGGCTCAGCCCCAAAATACCGCATACCGTTTTACAGAAAAATTTCCGGCCCATCTGCCGCCAGGCCAGCAGCAGAATGGGGACGTTGGACAAAAGATACAGCAGACCATATAAGTTCAGTCGCTGTCCCAGGATGGGAAACAGCCTTGTCAAACCCAGACTGAGCAGCTGCACCACGCCCACCATGCCGCCGCTGTACAGTCCCAATGGGACGATGAACCAGTTCAGACCCACCGCATACAGCCCACAGCCGATAAACAGGGCGGCATATTGCGTCCACCCGCGCTCTAACAAACTTGCTTTCATGCTTTTTCAGTGCAGCAGCTTGTCCAGCGCCAGAATATAGATCTGTGTCATCTTCTTCAGGCTATCCAGGCTGAGACACTCGTTGGCCTGGTGGGCCAGTTCCGTCTCATAGGGAAACAGCGGTCCAAAGGACACCGCATTGGGAATGGACCGGGCATAGGTGGCTCCTCCGATGGAGAAGGCGTCATGATCCATGTCTCCCGTCACTTCCCGATACGCCTGCATCAGCTTTTGGATCAGGGGGGCGTCTTTGGGAACATACAGCGGGTCCATGGCAAGGGCCTCTGCGTAAGTAAACCCGGCCTGCTTCAGGGCCGCGGCCATGCTGTCCAAGATCTGCTGGTGGGTAAAGGTGGCCGGATAGCGGGCGTTGGCTTTGAGCATGATCTGATCTTCTTTCAGCTCCAAGGTCCCCACATTGATGGTCATCGCCCCGGACAGATCATCCCGGAACGCACATCCCAGCTTCTCTCCCGTATAGTCCAGACCGATGGCCCGCTCATAGGCACTGAAAAAGCGCTGGATGGAACAGGTCACACCGGACTGATACAGTCCGTGGATCAGGATGCTGATGGCGTTTTTCCCCTTTTCCGGTTCCATGGCATGGGCGGAAACGCCCGTGCTCTCCACCAGACAGCCGTCTTCTGTATCCGTCACTGTCAGCCCGCTTTGCGCCCGCAGCAGTTTCAGCGCCACATCTCTATGCTCCTGCGGGATCTGCAAGCGGCAACTGGCACTGCTGGCCACCACATTTCGCCCACTGCCGCCAGTCAGCGAGAGCACCCTGGCCACAGCCCCGTCCATCGGCTCCACCGGGAAGGACAAATCAAAGTCGATCAGGCCCTTTTCACAGTTGACCATGGGGAAATAGCCGTCCGGCACAAAGGAACAGTCAGGCAGCCGGGTCGCATGCTTTACATAGTACTCGATGCACCGCAGGCCCTCCTCCTCATCCGTGCCCACGATAAGGCGGATGCTGTGGTCCTGGGGCAGCAGTCCGTTGTCCCGGATGTACTTCATGGCATACAGGCTGCTGATGACCGGCCCCTTGTCGTCGGAAACGCCCCGGCCAAAGACGGTCTCTTCCCGCTGAGTCATCTGAAACGGCTCGGTATTCCAGCCTGCTCCGGCCTCCACCACGTCCAAATGGCCCAGAATACCGACCATCTTTTCCCCGTGGCCCAACGTAACCTCTCCGGCATAGCCGTCGTAGTCCACTGTGTCCATGCCCATCTCCCCGGCTATGGCCAGGAATGTGTCTAATACCTTTCTATTGTTCTCTCCAAACGGTGCTCCGGGCCGTGCGCTGCTCTCGTCCAGCACAGATGGGACTGCGACCAGTTTTTTCAGGTCCTTTACCATTTCGGGGAGGTTTTGCGTGATGTATTCATCTGGTTTCATGTGGGAACGCCCTCCTTTGCCCATATTGTACCGGTTTCGCTCCCTTTCGTCTTTGTATTTTTTTCAAAATGAAAATTTAAATTTTAAAATTATTCCAGCGACTTTCTTTCGTTTCTTTTGTAGAATCAGGCTGTCATCTGCGAAAGGCACAGAGCGTGATCGATTCGTATGCTCCGCCTCTGTGTTTAAAACAAAGGAAAGGACTGACCAATATGCTGCATTTTGAATTACAGCGCGCCTCAGACAAGCTTATCCGCGAAGTGTTCGCCGTGAAGAAGGACGAAGTCGTCGTGATTACCGCCGACACCGGCTCTGATATGGAGCTGGTCCACGCTGTGGCCTCCAGCGTCTATGCCGCCGGAGCCAAGCCCATGGTCATCACCATCGTCGCCCCCGACGGCGTCGGCAAAGCCGCCGACCCCGGCATCCCCGTGGACTGTCTCACCGGTGCGCTGCTCCACTGCGATGTGTGGATCGAGTTCAACCACCAGTGGCTGCTTTACTCCACTCCCTTCGAGCGTGCCCTGGATGGCAATAAGAAAATGCGTTATATGTGCCTGGTGGACTTTGACTGCGCCCTGCTCACCCGCGTTGTGGGCAAGGTAGAGACGCCCCAGCTGCAAAAGTTTATGACTGCCGTGGCCAATATCCACGAAAACGCCCGCGAGGTCCATGTGACCACCCCCGCCGGGACCGACGTCTCCTTCCTCATCGACCCGGAGCACGTGATGTCCAACGACTGCGGTGACGCCTCTCAGCCCGGAATGCACTTCCTCACCGGTCAGCTGAACGTCATTCCCCAGTTCGATACCATCAAGGGCAAGATCGTCTTTGACGGGACCATCACCCCGCCCTTCGGCAAGGTACCCGACGCCCCTGTCACCCTCTATGTGGACCAGGGCCGGATCCAGCGCATCGAAGGTGGCCGCGCTGCCACAGAATATGAGCAGTGGCTGGCCTCCTTTGATGACGAATACATGTTCCACATGGCTCACATCGCCTATGGCTTCAACCCCGGCGCCGTTCTCAGCGGCAACATCTGCGAGGACGAGCGGGTGTGGGGCTGCACGGAGTGGGGTATCGGCTATGTCAGCCCCACCGAGGCTCCCCCCGTGGGCATTCCCGCCAAGTCCCACACCGACGGCATCTGCCTGAACTCCAGCGTCTGGATCGATGGCCGCCAGATCCTGGACTGCGGCAAGGTCTGCGATCCCGAGCTGATTGCTCTCTCCCCCGTCAAATAACGTATTTCCCCTCTTCCCCTTCTTCCCCCAGCCCTTTCCGGGCTGGGGACTTTTTATGCCCGGAACAGAAAAACGCCCGCCAGCACCCCGGCTGACGGGCGGACCACTTCTTCCTTACTCCTGCAACAGCGTGCGCAGCTTGGCGGCCAGGGCGATGGTCTCGTAAAAGCGCACCTGGTCTTCCTCCATCCCCAGCGCGCCCTTCACCCGGTTCAGGCGATAGCGCACGGTGTTCACATGCTGACCGATCTGCCGGGCCGTCTGGCCATAGTCTCCCGCGTTGGCCACAAAGGCCTCCACCGTCCGCAGCATCTCGGGCAGGCCCTCCCTGGACACATGGCTGGCGATGGCCTCCACATAGGCGTGGTAAAAATCCTTTGCCTCCTGGCTGTGGTGCAGGGCCAGCAGCAGATGCAGGGAGCGCATCGGCTCATAGGTCTGCTGAGAAATGTGCATGGCCACCGCCGTTTGCAAAGCCTTCTCCCCCTCGGCCAGGGTGCGCACCGCCTCGTCCACCGGGTAGATCCGGCTAAAGCCCACGTGGAAGGCCGAAAAATAATTTTTCAGGTCGGCACAGACCGCGTCCGACTTGTTTTTCAGGTCCTTTTCCCGGGCGGCACTGAGCAGAAACACGATCTGCTTGCCCACCACCAACAGGTCCTCCTTCAGGGAGAGGTAGTTCCGCTGCATATCTAGGGCTGCGATTTTGGAATAAAAGCTCCCCTGCACATACATTGTTCTCACATGGTCGGCTATGCCCGGGATCAGCTCCCGCAGCATGGCCTGCTGCTCCGCCTGGGTCAGATGCCCCAGCTTCAACTGCTCCAGCTTCAGGCTGTTCGTGGTGTTGGAGGTCCCCATGGAGAGATAGCGGTTGATCCGCTTCATGATGGCCGAGTACGGCACGCTGCGCCCCAGCAAAAGCACCGGGAACTCCTTCTCCTCGCACAGCCCCTTGATCCGCTCGTCTATGACAGACAGCTTCCCCGTGGGCACTACGATCAGCCCCGCGCAGCCGTGGCTGTCCAAAAAGTTCAGAAAATCCACCAGGCTCTCGCTGCCCGGCTGAAACTGCTCCAGGCAGGAGAGAAAGATATCTCCGCTTGAAATGATGCCGCTGTTCAAAATATCCTCGTGATAGGGACAATCGAACACCGACACGCTCTGGACGATCCGGGACAGCCCCTCCCGTCCGGCCAGGACCTCGGTCCCGGAAAACAGCTCATCTGTCAGCAGCTCATAAACGCTGATTCCCATGTACACACCCCTTCTCCGCTTTCTGTCTCCTTTGTTTTCTACGATACCACAGTTCTTTTTTCGACACAAGGGAAAAGGCCCCCGGGTCGGCTCCGTGGACAAACACGATCACTGATTCCAGGGAAAAGGATGGAAAAACCGGGCGGCTCGTTTTTGGGACGGAGCCGTCCGGTCTTTCCTCTTATTATATCATACCGCCAGGCTGATCTTGATGGCGCGGTCTACCTGCTCCTGGGTCTTGTCATCGATGCTGGCCAGCCAGCTGCGCAGGCGGGCTTTGTCGATGACGCGCATTTGTTCGGCCAGGACGATGGACTCGTGCTCCAAGCAGCCTATATAAACGTGGGTAGGCATGGGCTTTTTCGTGCGGCGGTCAGTGGTGATGGGCAGGACGATGGTGGTGGTGGAGAAGCGGTTGCCCACGTCGTTCTGCACGATGAGGACGGGGTGCATCCCCCGCAGCTCCGCGCCGCAGCTCTCCGCGGGCAGGTCGGCGTAGTAGATCTCGCCCCGCAGGACCTTCTTCAGCTTCTTCTCGGTGGTCTGATTGGTCTTCATTATGTATTCCTCCTATGTTTTTTCTCGTTCCCGCCCCCAGCGGGGGCGGGGAAATATGCGCTCTCTTGTGTTTCTTTAAAACTGCCCGCTGAACATGCGGCGGGCCTTGAATTGCAGGCGGCGGATGTCCTTTTCCAGGCCGGACAGATTGCCCAGGCGGAAGAGCAGCTCCCCTTTGACGTCCTTCTCCCGGATCTGGCCGACGTAGTCGCGGCGGCTGTCTGCGCTGTTGGGGCGGTTGTCCCCCAGGACGAAGACGCAGCCCTCCTCCACCGTGATGGGACCCTCCTCGTCGCCGGTGTAGTAGCTGTCGGCGACGATGTAAGGCTCGTCCAGGGGCTGGCCGTTGCGGTAAACCACGCCGTTGGGCCCGTCGATCTGAATGACGTCCCCCTCCAGGCCGATGACCCGCTTGATCAGCAGCTCCCCCTGCCGGTCCTTGCAGGCCACGATGTCGCCATAGTCCGTGTGGCGGCCCACCCGCTGGAGCACCACCAGGTCCCGGTTTTGCAGGGTGGGTTCCATGGATCGTCCACTGACAATGGAGATGCAGAAGAACACCCGCGTCAGCGCCACGGTGAAGCCTGCGGCGATCATCACGCACATGACCATGTCAAACATCTCTCCCAGCCACTCCTTCCACGCTCTCCGCCGCATGATGTCATCCAGGGCGTCGCTCCAGAAATCGCTCTCGTTTTCTTCGTTTTCGTTCTTGTCTTTCCTGTCGTCCATGTAAATTTCCTCCTGACTTGATCTGTTGGCCGGGTCATTTCCCGCCCTCTACTACACATCGGCAGGATGGCGTCGGATTTTAGGGATGAGCCAAATTTTTTTGAAAAAATTTTTGGGGGCCTGTTTTGGCCTTGTGCGTTCTCTGCTGGGGATGGTACAATGAAACTATAAAAATAGCGGCAGAAAGGGGATGCGCGGTCATGGACGTGGAACTGAAATATGGCTTTCAACCGGCGGATTTTCAGCCCGCAAATCTGGAACTGGCCCGCCGAATGCTGGAGGAGCACCATCAGGCCCTGCGGGCGCTGATGAAACAGCCAGACAGCAGAGCCAAGGACCTCCGGGCCCGGCATCTGCTGTCTGTGATTGATGCTTTGGATTGGTATGTGACAAATTACGACGCCATCCGCCGTCAGTTCAACAGCGGCAAGATCGCCACCCTGTTCACCTCCCACCGGGGCGACGGGCCCTGACCCCTTGCAGGGCCGGGCAGCACGTGCTATAATCATCCCATCGGCTGGCTGATCTTTGTGCAGTTTTGCCGATGCAGTCTATGCCCCTTGCGGGGACGGTAACTCGATGCGAGGATTTCTGCCTGACGATCAAAGAGATGCAATCTATACCCCTTACGGGGACGGTAACTTGTCCAGTAGGAGGTTGTAGAACATCTGCGCGGGCGCAGCTCATACCCCTCACGGGGACGAAAACTCGATGCCGTAGTGGTTGACGCAGTGGTTGCAGGATGCAATCTATACCCCTTACGGGGACGGAAACGTCAAGCTGCGCTTTATATCCACGAAGGTGATGGACGCAGCCTATGCCCCTTGCGAGGACGGAAACCAACAGCAGACATCGGCTGGCATATCCTTACCAGGATACGACATGCACCCCTCACGGGGACGAAAACAGCGTGTAACGGCGCATTCCAAGGAAGATATGTCTCGGCGCAGTCTATGCCCCTTACGGGGACGGCCCTCTCAGTCACGGCTCCGCCGTGACAGCTTCCCCACGGGGGGAGCCAAGTGGCGCGCGCTCTTAACTCATCACTCATCACTCCTAACTCCTAACTCATCACGAAAAAAGCACGCTGTCCGTACAAAACGCGGACAGCGTGCTTTTTTGTCGTGTTGAATTTTAAGGTTGGGCGCTGTGGATCACGCCGCCCATGCCCAGGGCGGTCTTGATGCCCACGCCGGAATAGCCGGAGAAGAGCAGCAGGGCGTCGGCCAGCTGGCGGTGGAAGCCGGACAGGCGGTTTTCCACCACCGTCCGGCCCACAAAACCGGGGATGGCGCTGCCCTTCAGGCGATAGCTCTGGTCCCTGAGCTGAAAGCCGCGCCACCGCAGCCCCGCCGCCAGGGTCTCCACCCCCAGGCCGTCCTCGTCCTCGATGGGGCAGTCCAAAAAGCTGCCGTTCCACTTCTGCACCAGGCTCTGCATCAGGAGCCGTGTCGTCGGCAGATTCACATACTGCCCCCGGCTCTTAAAGGCGGTGGGGGTCTGAAAGCGCAGGGCGTGGCGGCCCTCCTGCCGGGCGGCCCGGGCGAACAGCTCGTCCACGTCGTGGACCCAGTCTGACCGGATGGCGGTGACGCGCAGCTCCACCCGGTCCCGCTCCAGATACAGGGATGGGACGCCCTCCAGCAGGGGGGACAAGATCTCCTGGCTGATCTCCCCCAGCAGGCTCACCGTCCAGTGCAGGGCGCCGGTCTTCTCCGCCCAGACGAACTGGCTCAGGGGGGTGACGGCGTTCTGGTGCAGCGCCGCGCCAAAGCCCTCCGGCGTCTGGGAGAGCAGGGCGGCATACAGGCGATAGCCCCACTCCGGGCCGATGGCACAGGGCCGGTCCGGCTCCAGGATCAACTGATAGCGGGTCAGCATTGCAGCATCCTCTTTAAAAAGGCCCGATAGGCCGTCCGCTGCTGGGAGATGGCGGACAGGCCCGCCCTGCGCCCCTCCTCCCGGGCCAGATAACTGCGATACACGTCCTGGGGCAGGGGCTGCTCCACGGGCTCGTCCGGGCGGCCCTCCACCAGCTGGCCATAGGGCCTGGTCTCGCTGCTGGCCAGGCGGGGGACAGTCCGGCAGACCCGGTCCAGGAAAAAGTCCAGAAAGGGCAGCTTGGCGGCCTGGAACAGGTCGGCCTCGTGGGCGAAGAACACCTGGCCGCCGCTGGAGCGGACATAGTCGGTCACGCCGTCGGTGAAGAACATGCGGTAATAGTTGATCTTCTCCGGGTTGTTGGCCTTGCCCTGGAGCTTGTTGGGCAGGTCCAGCATCAGGGACAGGCACTCATAGGCCCGCTCGTCCAGGAAGAGCTCCTCCAGGGCCTCCTCCGCCCTGGGGTCCCGGACATCGCGGGTCATGTCATCATCTGCGTCCTTCCCCCCGGTGTCGTCCAGGGAGAAAGCGCCCTCCGTGACCGTCTCCCCGTCCCGCTTCACCCGCCGCAGGCCCAGGTCCTCCCGGACCCCGTCCCGCGCCCGCAGCTTCAGGCGGCTGAGCAAAAATTTGGAGAAGGGGGACAGGGCGGGGTCAAAGCGCCGGAAGTCCTGCTCCCAAAAGTCCCCCAGGCCGTCCATCATGGACTCGCTGAGCAGATTGCACGACAGGCCCAGAAACTCCTCCAGCAGCTTCTGCTTTATGGCCGCGTGCTCCTCCCCGGCTGGGGTGGCGTACCACTCCTCCGCCAGCCGGTCCACCTGGTCCCAGGCATACTGCTTTTTCATGGGTCCGTCCTCCCTTACAAGGCCAGCACGCTGTCGATGACCTCCTTGGGGTCTTCCACGCCCCGGTCGGCCAGCATCCGCACGATCTCGTCCAGCTGCACCAGGGCCGTCATGTCATACACCCGGCCCGTCCAGGTGCTCCTGTCCCGCTCCGGGCGCTGGATCTGGCCATAGACGATGCAGGAGATGGTGGTCTGCTTCTTCACCCGATAGGCATACTGCACCGCCATCATCAGGGCGGTGGACATGGGCTTGGTGCCATAGGTCATGCAGGAGAACAGCTCATCCCCGTCGGCGGCATAGTTCAGCAGCTTCTGGAACGTGGCCGTGTGGGTGGCCACCCGGTCATCCTCGGGCACCGTGACCACCTGCACCCCGGGGCAGACAAGCCCCTTGCGCCGGCACAGCTCCTCCACCTCGCGGCGGAACAGCTCCAGGTTCCGGTGCCCCGCCGCCAGGTCGGTGACCACGGCGATCACGGCGATCTCCTCCCCCGGCTGGGTATAGCCCTCCATGGCCGTCATGATGGGAAAGCGGGTCTTGTGGTCCAGCTGGAGCTTGGGGTTGCCCACCGCCTGATAGCAATAGGCCGAGCGCTCGTCGTCCAGGTCCTGCTGGAGCGAAATAATGGTGTAAAACTTCTTCATGGGGGTTCCTCCTTCTGGCTGCGGGATCGTTCTTACTGTGCATTATAGCATCGTTTTCCCGTCTCTGCTATTGATGATCGGCATTCCCCCGGCAAATTTCAGGGCAGACCGGCCATTTTCTGCCCGATTTTTCTCCGGAAAAAAATAATTTTCGTTTTTTTCAAAAAAGGCTTGACGTATGAAAAAAAGCTGGTATAATAATCGATGTTGCCGCAAGGCCGACCACAATTGAACACTTTTTCTCAAGTGTGAACACGGAGTAGTATCGAAGTGGTCATAACGAGCACGATTGGAAATCGTGTAGCCTTCACGGGCTCGAGGGTTCGAATCCCTCCTACTCCGCCAGAAAAAAACACCACCCTTTGGGTGGTGTTTTTTTGTTGCTCTAACCCTTCACGACAAACGTGGGGTTTCCCTCTGCCATGGGGGCTATGGCGCCCTGGGGGAAGGCCAGTTCGATCCCCTCCCCGGTGAAGCAGGCGTCCCGCCAGGGGAGATTTTTCTGTACTTTTTCCCGCCAGTCCCCGTCGGGGACCCAGGCCCCGGCCCTCTGGCGCTGCTCCCCCTGGGCGATGATCTGGTCGGCCAGGCGCTTTTTCCGGCCCCGGCGTTTCCCCAGCCACTCCTCCGGGGGACAGGGCGCGCCCTCCCGCACTTTCCACACGTCCCCCCACTGCACCCGGTTCACTTTGCCGTCCCCCCGGCTCTCCCAGCCGGTCAGACGCAGACTGAGCACCCCGTCCCGCCACAGGACCTCCTCCCCCCGCAGTTCCCCCTTCCAGGGGGTGAAGGGCTGGGCGGCGGCCCGGCGCTGGGCCAGCTGAATGCAGGCGCGCCAATAGACCTCCCGCCGCCACCGCCTGCGCCAGTCCTCCGCCAGACGGGCATAGTACCGGCTGATCCACCGTCCTCCCAGCCCCGCTCCCTCCAGCTGCGGCCAGACCAGGCGGAAGGTGAGCACATTTTCCCCCTCCAGCGTCATGGTCTCCTCCGCCTCCCGCCAGACAAGCCGGGGTTCCTCCCGGTCCTTTCTCCATTTTTTGGCCATTTTCCCGCCCTCCCAGGTGTTTTTCTTGTGTCATCCTATGTTAAATTATTTTTTCTGTGCAAAATTCGCATTTTCTGTTTACTTTCATATTTTACCGTATTAAAATAGAACCATCACCACATAGGTCGTGGATAGAAAGGAGCTTCCTTATGTCGAAATTTCTGGATAAGCCCGCCAGCGATACCCTCTACCGTGCCATCATCCTGTTGCAGACCGAGGAGGAATGCCGCAACTTCCTCCAGGACCTGTGTACGGTGTCGGAGCTGAAGGCCATGGAGCAGCGCATGGAGGTTGCCATGCTGCTGGACGACGGGCTGATCTACAGCGATATTCTGGAGCGCACCGGCGCCTCCAGCGCCACCATCAGCCGAGTCAACCGCTGCCTGCATTACGGCGCGGAGGGCTACCATACCGTCATCCCCCGGCTGAAGGGGGAGAAGGAAGAGGAATCGTGAGCAGCTATGAATTTCTGGCCGGCTGCTATGACGAGCTGACCTATGACGTGGCCTATGCCGCCTGGGCCGACTACATCGAGCGCCACTTCCGCCGGGGCATCCCCGGTAAGACCATCTTGGACCTGGCCTGCGGCACCGGCTCCCTCACCCGGGAGCTGGCCCTGCGAGGCTATGAGATGATCGGGGTGGACCTGTCCCCGGAGATGCTCGCTGAAGCGGCGGAGAAGAACCGGGACCTGGGAGAGGGCGTCATCCCCCCCATTTTCCTGTGTCAGCCCATGGAAAAGCTGGACCTGTACGGCACCATCGACGCCTGCGTCTGCTGCCTGGACAGCGTGAACTATGTCACCGACCCCAAAAAGCTGAAGCAGGCCTTTCAGCGGGTCCACACCTTCCTCCTGCCCGGGGGGCTGTTTCTCTTCGACGTGAACACGGTGGAGAAGCTCTCCGCCCTGGACGGCCAGGTCTTTCTGGACGAGACGGAGGACACCTATTGCGTGTGGCGGGCGGAGTATTCCAAGCGCAGCCGCATCTGCTCCTATTTCATGGACCTGTTCCGCCTGGACGAGGAGTCCGGCCAGTGGGAACGGGGGGAGGAGCTTCACCGGGAGCGGGCCTATACCGTGGAGGAGCTGACCGGCTTCCTCCGCCAGGCCGGGTTCCTGGGCATCAAAGTTTATGGCGACAAAAAAATGCGCGCCCCCAGACCGGGGGAGCAGCGCGTCTTTATCGTGGCCAGAAAGGACAAAAGGTCAAAGATCAATGGCAGATGAAATCGTAAGAGCAATGACGGCGGACGGCTATGTCAAGGCCGTGGCTGTCACGGGCCGGGACCTGGTGGAGCGGGCCCGGAATATCCACACCCTGCTGCCCATGGCCACCGCCGCCCTGGGCCGGACCCTGCTGGGGGCCTCTATGCTGGGGGACATGCTGAAGGAACAGAAGGGCTCCCTCACCCTCCAGATCAAGGGCGGCGGCCCCCTGGGCACGGTGCTGGCCGTGTCCGACTACGAGGGCAACGTGCGGGGCTATGTGCAGAATCCCCACGTGGAGCTGATGGAAAAGCACCAGGGCAAGCTGGACGTGGGGGCCGCCGTGGGCAGCACGGGCACTCTCACCGTCATCAAAGACATCGGCCTGAAGGAGCCCTATGTGGGCTCCATCGGCCTGTTCTCCGGGGAGATCGCCGACGACCTGGCCATGTACTTTGTGGAGAGCGAACAGATCCCCACCGCCTGCGCCCTGGGGGTGCTGGTGGGCACGGACCAGAGCGTCACTTCCGCCGGGGGCTACATCATCCAGCTCCTGCCCGGGGCCAGCGACGACATCATCGACAAGATCGAGGCGGGGGTCCACCGGGTGGGCTCCGTCAGCCACGCCCTGGAGGGCGGACTGGACGGCGAAGGCCTGCTGCGGGCCGTCCTCAGCGACTTCGATCTGGAAATTCTGGAGAAGCACCCGGTGGAGTACCGGTGCTACTGCTCCCGTGACCGGGTCACCCGGGCCCTCATCAGCATGGGCCGGGAGGAGCTGTCCTCCCTCATCCAGGACCAGGGCCAGGCCGACCTCACCTGCCAGTTCTGCGATAAAATTTATCACTACTCCAAGGAGCAGCTGGAAGAGCTGCTGGCGGAGATGTAAAAAACACAAAAAACCAGCCGAAGAACCGCACTTGCACGCTTCTCCGGCTGGTTTTCTGTTTTGATGTAAGTCTTAGGTCAGTCCCCCGCGCCGGTGGTGGTGGCCTCCAGCACGCGGTAGCGCTCCATGTCGAACACCTTGGTCATGGCCAGGGCCTCCTCCATGTCCAGGTCCACCACCTTGCCCTCCTGGGTGCCGATGATGCGGTTGCCCCGGCCCTCGGCCAGGCTCTGCACCGCCTCATAGCCCATGCGGCTGGCGGTCTCCCGGTCCCGGGCGGAGGGGGAGCCGCCCCGCTGGATGTGGCCCAGCACAGTGACCCGGGGGTCGATGCCCAGCTCCTCGTGGATGCGCTTGCCGATGTCCACGGCGCTGCCCGCGCCCTCGGCCACCACCACCATATAGTGGGTGGTTCCGGACAGGCGGGCCTGACGTATCTTCTCCACCACGTCCCGGTCAAAGTCCACGGGCCGCTCGGGGATGAGCACCGCCGTGGCACCCACGGAGATGCCCACATACAGGGCCAGATAGCCGGCGTGGCGGCCCATGACCTCCACCACCGAGCAGCGTTCGTGGGACTGCATGGTGTCCCGCAGCTTATCCACACACTCGATGGCCGTGTTGCAGGCGGTGTCAAAGCCGATGGTATAGTTGGAGCAGCCGATGTCGTTGTCGATGGTGGCGGGGACGCCCACCACCTGAAGGGTCTCCCCCTGCTCGGCCAGCTGGCGGGACAGGGCCAGGGCTCCCCGGAAGGTGCCGTCGCCGCCGATGGCCACGATGCCCTCCAGCCCCAGCAGCTTGCAGGTGGCGATGGCCTTCTCCCGGCCCTCCGGCGTCATAAACTCCTCGCTGCGGGCGGTATACAGCATGGTGCCGCCCTTGTCGATAATATGGCTGACGCTGTTGCTGTCCATGCGGATAAAGTCGTGGTTGATGAGACCGTTCCAACCCCGGCGGATGCCGATGCACTCAATGCCCCGGTTCACCGCCGTGCGCACCACTGCCCGCACCGCCGCGTTCATGCCGGGGGCGTCGCCGCCGCTGGTCAATACGCCGATCCGTTTCACCTGGTTGCCCATGTTCAAAGGCCCTCCTTTTATGCGCTATGCAATAGGTATGCTTAGGAATCAAATACTTGCTTTCATCTTTCGCCCTCCGGCGGGAAAGGCCCCGCCCAAGGTCAGGCTAATTATGTCACTGGGCAAAAAAATTGTCAAGCGCAAAGCCATGGGGCCCAAGGCTTTCCAGCCTTTGGCCGGGCCCTGGCGAAAATTTTTTCAAAAACTTTTGGATTTTCTGTTGACAAATGGCCCAGGGTTTAGTATACTAACGAAGCCGTCGCAAGAGCGGGGCGCTTCAAGGGAGCATAGCTCAGCTGGTAGAGCACATGCCTTACAAGCATGGGGTCACAGGTTCGAGCCCTGTTGTTCCCACCAC
>ERZ856578.1496-NODE-1496-length-43797-cov-11.155398_pt1 | contig 43797 bp, 37 predicted proteins | sample MGYA00514384_ERZ856578 | MGnify/ENA primary metagenome ERZ856578 (study PRJEB29103, sample SAMN06111958) | human gut metagenome | biome: human gut; feature: ankylosing spondylitis patient; material: healthy_person | host: Homo sapiens | place: China:Hangzhou...
TGGGGGCAATTCTGCATTTCAAGCACAAATTTAGTTCCGTCCACATCTTCACAAAGAAGATCGAAGATCACTGTGCGTTGTTCTATTACTTCCGGTTGGATTTCTTTATCAAGATAGGTCAGGTCTTTTACCTGATGTTCGCCTTCAAGAACGGCATTGATAAAGTCGATTGCTACTTGCTTTTTACCAAATACGGTTTTAAAAGCCTTGTCTAACATAATGTTTACGTACTTTTCCATATGTCAATGGTTTTATTGGTTTATTACCTAATAACAGGCAACGGGACAAATATAGACATTATTTATATATTTCAACATCTAAAGGTGTTTTTTATTTGTATCCGGCAAAAACAAAACTTCCCTCCGATTGAACAATCTATACAATAAAAGTTTTCTAAAATAAATCCTTCATTTATTCAGGATTGTTGGTATTTTGCTGGTAATCACACTTGTATGGCTGAAGGAAAATAATTTTGCTGAAGGAATTATCTGGAATGTTGATTTTTTTTATTCAGAAACGATAACTTCCGATAGTATAAAAAGAACGAATAGCCTCCGGCCGATTATCTGTTTGTATATTGTATTCTACCGCATAGGTAGTGACCTTTTGGCTCAATTGTCCTTTCTTCTTTTCCGTTTGTCACTTGTCGAACGCTTGTTTGTCAGCTGTCAAACGCTTGTTCGACAATTGTGATACAAGCGTTCGACAAATGACAAACAATAAAATAGTACTAACTTGCATGATAATAGTATACTATATATCCTGTTATTACTCATTACTCCAGTCTCACTCTTCGCCTGAAGGAATGGACTAAGAATGGTATTGATTTTAGGCAGGAATATGAAGCATTAATCCAAAAACAAAGCCGTCTCCTTCCTCTAAGTAAAATTTCCTTCAGCCTTAAATACAAGATGTTCAACTATATATCCTCGGTGCTGAACAATTGAAGGATTTATTTTGGAAAACTTTTTTATAAAGGATTGGAGATACGATTATTGTTGATATCCGCCCTTTCCGGCACGGCTTCTTATTTCACTCCCTCAAATATACGAAAAGGGAATAATATTATTCCTATCTTTACGCACTCAAGATAAGCTAGTATTATATGCCCGAAAAATCAATACATTGTGAGACGATAAAGAAACTTCAAGAAGGTTCGTATGAGGCTTTCGATACATTATATAATGTATACGCCGACTCTCTATACGGATTTGCCCTATTGCATACCAAGTCGACTGTACAAGCTGAAGATATTGTTCAGGACACTTTCCTCAAGCTGTGGAATATGCGGGAATCCTTATCGGTGGAAGGTTCTTTCAAATCCATGTTGTTCACTATCGCGAAAAACCATGTAATAGATATTTTCCGCCAGCAGGTGAACCGGGCAAACTTTGAAGATTACATCGCTTTCTGTGAGGACGAAAACTTACTGGATAATACCTCCGTCGAGAAAGTCTACTACAACGATTTCCTCGAAAAGCTAGCGATCGCCAAACAAAAACTGACACCCGCCCAACGCAACATCTTCGAACTGAGCCGTGAGGAAGGGATGAGCAACACCGAAATAGCCGCCGCCTCGAACCTATCCGAACAGACGGTAAAGAACCATTTATCCGCAGCGTTGAAAGTATTACGTGTCGAACTCGGCAAATACAACTTCCTCTTTGCCCTCTTTATTTAAGCATAGACAAAATATGTTTTAGAACACATCAAAATAGCTGGTACTATTTTGGTGCTCTTTCGTGTAACTATAAACGATCAAGAAAGTATGACTGATTTATTCAACAAATTATATTCTCAATTCTTAAATGGAAATACCAACAGGGAACGGTTCAAAGACTTCAAGGAGTCTTTGAATCAACTCCCGGATACCGAACTGGCCAAAAGCATGGAAGACTTCTGGCAGAAGAACGATCACTTCCCGGCAATGGATGCACAACGCAAACAGGATCTCCGTAACAAACTCCACGAACAAATAGTACCTCAACAGAAAAAGACATTTGTACAGTGGTACCGGATCGCGGCAGCTATCGCCGTAATTACTCTGCTCTCCGTTACCGGCTGGAATATCTCTGTTATGCAGAAGCAGCCATCCGGTGAGCCTTTCCTAGCGGAAGTCCCGTCCGGCAACAAGGTACAGTTGACATTGCCGGATAAAAGTGCCGTCAAATTAAACTCCGCCAGTAGCTTATCATACACCTACCAGAACGGTAAACGTGTCGTCAAGCTGACCGGTGAAGGTTATTTCCATGTATCTAAAGACAAGGAACATCCTTTTGTCGTACAAGTGGGAGATTTAAACATCGAGGTACTCGGTACCAGTTTCAACGTTCACTCCTGCGAGGATGACCACTCTATCGAGACCTCCCTGATAGAAGGATCCATCCGTCTTTATGACTCCAGATATCCGTCGGAAACATTCATATTAAAGCCCAACCAGAAAGCGGTCTATTCCAACGACAGGAAAATAAGCCTGTACAACACAGACAATCTGAAAGAAACAGCGTGGACGCGCGACCACCTGGTTTTCGAATCGGAAAAACTTAGCACTGTGTTCCATAAAATAGAACGCTGGTATGGTGTAAAGATCGAATTATTGTGTCCCGAGATTGCAGGCGACCGTATCTCGGGCTCGTTCAAGAACGAACAGTTGCCTTATGTGATGGAAGCATTGAAGATACAATACGGGTTCGATTATGAAATAACGGGCAACAACATCACAATCAACAAGTCGAATAAACTTAATAAATAGATAAGCCTATGGAATGACGTAAATCATCAGTTATCAAGCAAATAGTATTTTTATTAAACTTTTAATTATCCACTTAAATCTAACTTTTGTAATCATGAAGCAAGTGTTTTGGAGTATCGTACTCCTGTTCTTCTGTTCTACAATGTATGCACAGGACATTTCGCAAAAGATATCGATGAATCTGCAGAATGTCACATTGAAAGAGTTCTTTAATAAGATAGAAACTCAAACATCCTTATCCGTCGTTTACCGGGATATAATATTAAGTGAAAATCCGGATATAGCAGTTTCCGTCACAGACCGTCCTTTAAAGGATGTTTTAAATCAAGTACTGGAAAAACATGGTCTTTCTTACAAGGTCAGCAACAAGACAATCGTAATCGTTAAAGCTCCGGCTAAGACCAACAGCAAACAAGCAGAGAAGACGATCACCGGTGTTGTTCTCGATGAAACAGGCATACCTGTTATCGGGGCCAACGTAGTGGTAAAAGGTACGACGAACGGAACAATCACCGACATCGATGGAAACTTTTCCCTTACTACCGCTTCCGGCGAGTCTTTGCTGATATCCTATATCGGTTACCTTCCCGTCGAAGTAAAAGTATCCGAAGCCAATAAAATAGACGTCTTGCTGAAGGAAGATGCACAGGGATTGGATGAAGTCGTGGTGGTAGGTTATGGTACGGTTAAGAAAAGAGACCTGACCGGAGCCGTTGCTTCCGTCAATGCAGCGAAGATCACGGCAGTACCGGCCACTACGGCATCGGAAGCATTGCAGGGACGCATTCCGGGCGTGGTCGTTTCCAATTCCAACTGGTCGCCGGGTTCTACCCCCAGTGTAATGATCCGTGGTAAACGTTCTATCACCGCCAGCAACGATCCGTTATATGTAATCGATGGTGTGCCCGTTACCGGTGGCATGGGAGAGATCAGCCCGTCGGATATCGAGTCGATGGAAGTATTGAAAGATGCCTCTGCAACAGCCATCTACGGAGCCCGTGGTGCTAACGGTGTTATCCTGATCTCAACGAAACAAGGGAAGTCCGGCAAAACCCAGATTGACTACAACGGTTATGTGGGCGCACAAACAATTTTAAACCAACTGGATTTATGGGATGGCGGCGAATATGCCGAGTATACCCGCGAAGCTTACCGCAACACAGCAAACAACTCGATCCGTTACAACTCGGATGTTGCATCCAGGGATCAGGATCTGGTTTGTCCGGGCTTTACCCGCGACCCGTCGATCATGGAGTCTGTCATGATGGGTTGGGGCGACAATGGTGTTTATGATCCGTCCCGCGTACGCACCACGCATTATATGGATAACGTGACCCGTACCGGTATGGTTACCGACCATCAGCTGAGTATTCGTGGGGGTGGCGAACGAAGCAACTTCCTGGCTTCCGCTACCTATAATAAGAACGACGGTATTTTCAAAGATGAAGATTACGAACGGTATTCTATCCGTTTGAACCTGAACCATGAGATCAATAAATATGTGAAGATCGGTGCACAGACACAATATTCGCATGCTACCCAGCAACGCGGCTCCGGACTTGCCAGTGGCTGGCGTTTAAGCCCGTTGGCGCAGTTGTGGGATGAAAAGGGAGAGCTTATTCCATTACCCGGCTCTTATAATGTATATAATACGATGATGGATCTTGTTCCGGGTGCCGTCGACCGTCCGTTGAAAACGACTCGTTACCTGGGTAGCTATTTCCTGGATGTCAAACTGCCGGTTGACGGATTGAAGTTCCGCTCGAATCTGGGTATCGACTCACGTACCGTACAGGATTATGAGTTCAGATCCGCAAAGACCAGTAACCGGGGTATGGGTACTTCTTATGCCAAAAACGGCGTTGATAAATACACGATGTTTACATTGGAAAACATGCTTTTCTATGATAAGACATTTAATGACAAACATACGTTGGGTGTGACTTTATTACAGTCAATTCAGGAAGACAAAAAGGAAAGCGTCAATGTCGCAATGGAAAACCTGCCGTCGGATAATCTTAAATATTATGACCTGGGATCGGGACTGGTGACCAACAAGATCGAGAGCTCGATGGTCAAATGGAATATGGCCTCCTTCATGGGACGTATCAATTATAACTACTTAGGACGTTACCTGCTGACTGTTTCCGCCCGTTACGACGGTTCTTCCCGTTTGGCAGACGGTCATAAATGGGTTCTTTTCCCTTCCGCAGCTTTGGCATGGCGTATTAACGAAGAGTCTTTTATGGCTCACACATCCGGTTGGTTGGATAACCTGAAGTTAAGACTCGGCTTTGGTAAGACCGGTAACTCGGCCGTAGACCCTTATCAGACAAAAGGCCGCCTGACATTGATCAGATACCCGTTCGATAACGGCGCATCGGGTACCATCGGTTATGCTCCCGATATCATGGCAAACAGTCTGCTGACCTGGGAAACGACCGACCAATGGAACCTCGGTATCGATTTCGGAATTTTAAAAGGACGCATCAACGGTACGGTTGACCTGTATATGCAGAACACACACGATCTGTTGCTGAAACGCCAGTTGCCGGTTGTTTCCGGTTTCCCCAACGTTTTGTCGAATGTGGGTAAGACACGTAATAAAGGGATAGAAGTGTCCATCAATACCGTGAACATCGATACGAAAGACTTCCAGTGGAGTACGGATTTGATGCTGTCGTCAAACAAGGAAGAAATAGTCGAATTGTATAATGGCAAGAATGATGATATAGGAAGCAAATGGTTTATCGGTCAGCCTGTAAACGTACATTACGATTACAAAAAGGTCGGTATCTGGCAAAACACTGAAGCAGACCTTGCCGAAATGGCGAAGTTTGCAGCCAACGGTACAGACTTTGCTCCGGGGGATATCAAGATCGAGGATGTGAACGGTGACCATAAGATAACGGATGCCGACAAGCAAATCATTGGCAATCCACGTCCCAAACTGATTGCCAGTATGGTAAACACCTTTAATTATAAAGGCTTCGACCTGTCTGTCTTTTTATATGCAAGCCTGGGGTCCATGTTGTATAATGATATTTACGCAGTGGAACATTGCGGACGCAACGGTGGCGTGAAAGTGGATTACTGGACACCGAATAATCCAACGAATGCCTATCCTCGTCCCAGTATCGACGAAGAACGCCCGATCTATATCACATCCACTTATTACGAAAAGGCCGATTACCTGCGTGTAAAATCGATGACGCTGGGATATACCCTGCCGAAAGATTTGACGAAGAAGTTCCTGGTAGAGAAACTGCGTGTTTACTTCACCGCCCAGAATCCGTTTATTTTCACCAATTACACAGGTATCGATCCGGAAGCGGCCAAAGTGGACGATGCGGGTAATCCTAAAACAGACGGTAGCGGCTTCGGCACACCGAGCGTTAGTTCCTGGGTCTTCGGTATCAATTTGACTTTGTAGTTTAACCTTATAAATAAAGAATAAAAATGAAATCTATATATTACTATATGCTGGCAGGCCTGACACTCTCAACTACAGGTTGCAGCAGCTGGTTAAGTGAAGATGACGCTCCGGTGATGTCATACGATTATTACGAAACGGAAGCCGGAGTCAATGCAGCCATTACAGCGGCATACGGCTTTCTCCGCTGGGGAGTCGGCGGTGAACGTTTCGATGTCCTGACCGAGCACGGCACGGATTTATTTACCGAGGGCGAGGACGGTAATCACCGCGAATCTTATAATAAGTATGCGACACAACTGAACCCCGATGACGGGATTCTGTATGAGATGTGGGAAAATCACTATAAAGGAATCAGTGATGCCAACATTGCCATGAAGAAAATTCAGGACTCCCAGGATTTACTGGAGAATGTGAAATCGCAGAGTTATGCCGAAATGCAGTTTATCCGTGCGTATCTTTATTTCGATCTGGTGCAACAATTCGGACGTATCCCGCTGGTAACCGAAGGAAGTTTCGATATCCGTACGGATTTTAAACGTTCTCCGGTAGCCGATATCTATAATCTGATTATAAGCGATTTGCGTAATGCAGCAGAAAACCTGCCAGAAAAGGTGGCAACCAAAGGACGTGCCACCCGCTATTCGGCGGCACATCTGTTGGCGAAGGTGTATCTGACCCGCGGCAGTGCAATCAACGATCCGCGCGGCCAGCAAACAACAGACATGGACAGTACGCTGTATTATGCAGAAAAGGTGATCGATAGCGGGGCTTTTACGTTGCAGGATAATTTTGCTTCCCTGTGGGATATCAGCAACCAGGGCAATTCGGAGGTTGTGTTTGCCGTGCAGTTCACAACAGAGCCGATGTTTAACGGTGATGGCAATAAACAGCATCTTTTCTGGTTGTCCTGGTATGAAGACCAACCCGGCATGTTGCGTGATATTGCCAACGGCCGTCCATACCGCCGCCACGTAGCGACCCCAAAAACGATGGACGATTTGTACGACCGTCTGCACGACTCACGTTTTTACAAGAGTTTCAAATGGGTATATTATGCCAATAACGTAAACACTTTGCCGGTATGGGAACCGCTGTCATACGACGGTACTGTTTATTTCACGCCCGATCCTTCAAAAGGGCAAGTCGATGGTCAACTGAAGTTCCAGCATGGCGATACAGCCATTTATTATACAATGGAAAAGACAGGATTCGTATCCAACAGCGATGAGATGCGTAAATTCCGTGCCAACTATACTTATTCTTATTTTCCCCGTGAAATGCATTCGATCCGTTATTTCCCGTCACTTGTTAAATACCTGGATCCGAACCGTCCTTCTGTTTCGGAAGAAAAAGGTTCCCGCGAATGGGTTCGTATGCGCTTGGGTGAAACCTATCTGCTGGCTGCCGAAGCTGCCGGCCGCAAAGGTGACTTCGATAAGGCCGCCGAATATATCAATGTGATCCGTAAACGTGCCGCATGGTCTGATGGGGAACAGAAAGATCAACAGATCTGGCTCTTTGAAGGAGGCAGTAACGATACTAAAAGCACTTATGAGGATCTGAAAATAACAGCGGCAGACCTGAAGGACGATTTCATCACATTCATCCTCAATGAACGGGGACGTGAATTACTGGGAGAAACCAACCGTTGGGAAGACCTGGTACGCTGCGAACTGCTGTATGACTGGGTGAAGAAATATAATCCGGAAGCTATTCATATCAAACCCTATCACAAGCTCCGTCCGATCCCGCAGAAACATATCGACCGCCTGAATCCGGTCGGAGAGATCAGCGAAGAACAGAATGAAGGTTACTATTAATAGGATCATTCAATTAAATATTAAACTTACAATTCATTTATCATGAAAAAAGGATTTATCTATTTCGCACTTATAAGCTGCACACTAGCTCCTATCAGTGCATTTGCACAGGCAGACAACGTATTGACCGGCCAGGAAAAGAACGAGGGCTGGGAACTCCTGTGGGATGGAAAGACTACGAACGGCTGGCGTGGAGCCAAGCAACAAAACTTCCCCGAAAAAGGTTGGAATATCATCGGCAACGAACTGGTGGTTGAAAAAGCCAAAGGAAAAGAGTCGGGTAACGGAGGAGATATCGTCACCATCAAAACGTATAAAAACTTTGAACTGGTGGCCGACTTCAGGATCACGGAAGGTGCCAACAGCGGTATCAAATATTTCGTCGACCCGGAACTGAACAAAGGAGAAGGATCGGCTATCGGCTGCGAGTTCCAGATACTCGACGACGACAAACATCCAGATGCCAAGCTGGGAAGAAAAGGCAACCGCACGGTCGGCTCACTATACGACCTGATCCCGGCCTGCCAGGAGAAGCCGTTCAAAAAAAATGAGTTCAACACAGCCCGCATCGTTGTGAAAGGTAATCATATCGAACATTGGCTGAACGGTATGTTGGTCGTCGAATATAACCGCAACGACCAGATGTGGAGAGCTCTCGTTGCCGGCAGTAAATATGCAGACTGGCCTGCCTTCGGAGAAGCAGAAGAAGGTCATATCCTTTTACAGGATCACGGAGATGAAGTCCACTTCAAGAACATCAAGATCAAAGAACTGAAGTAATTCATTCTGCACATGGAATGAGGCCCTATCGACCTCGTTCCATGTGTCTATCAAACCAATTCCTCTCCCCCTGTCATATCCTCAAATAAATATTTATCTTTGCGGAAAAACTGCTTTATGATCCGCCCAATGACCCTGAACGACATCCCTGAGATTGTCTCCATTTATGCTTATTATGTACATAACACCGTAATAACATTCGACACCGAAGTCCCCACCGAAGCCGAAATGCGTCAACGGCTAGCCCCCATCATCGAACATTACCCGACATGGGTCTATGAAGAAGACGGGAAAGTAGTCGGTTATTGTTATGCGCACGAATGGAAAGTGAAGAAAGCATACCGCACCACTGTCGAAACGACCATTTATCTGCACCCGGATCACTCCGGCAAAGGATATGGCAACCAATTGATGAAACAGTTGATCGACGATTGCCGCCGCCGCTCCTTCCATGCCCTGATAGCCTGCATCACCATCCCTAACGAACCGAGTGTGAAACTACACGAGCGGCTGGGTTTCAAACAGGTATCCTGTTTCCATGAGGTAGGCCGTAAGTTCGACCGCTGGCTGGATGTGGCAGATTATGAACTGATTATTGAACTTCTTCACACCTCACCATATCCCATCCCCTGAATTGCAACAATAACCGATGAAGTGTCGTTCCTTCAGCCAGGAAGCGTACCATTTTATCTTTACTGTATTGCAACAACTGACGCCGTCCCTCTTCGGCCTGGACTTCCAGTTCGGAGTCAGTGGCAGTACGGGGGGAATATTTCAATTCCAGTATGTAACTGTGTGCCACATCGGGATAACGCTGTTTGTCGGGCAGGAGAAAAAAATCACAGTAGCCGTAGTTTAACTCCAACTCCGGCTCCATCAGGTAATAGGAAGCAAGAGAGAGATAGGCTTTCAGAAAACCTTGCAGATTCCGTTCTCCCTCTATGGCATCACGCACGGCAGAATTTTCACGATAAGCATGCGCAATGCTATCGAAGAATGGCTTCCACTGCCCATCGTAAACAAAATCATCTATCAAATCCTTCAGATGGGAAAGATTTAACTGGTAACGTTGCTGATAATAATCGCGAAGGAATCCGAAATACTGCTCGCGGACACAGTTATTGGGAATGCACATTTTCAAGCGGTCGCCCCGTGTACCGCATATAGTAAGCAGCCCGTAATAATAGAGCAGGCTGCGAAAATTATCTATATCCGCCACCCGTTCAGCAGGAAAGGAAGTGTGCAGGTCGACATAAATTTCACCTTCAGCGGCAATCTCTTCGATCGTACTCATGCGGCTCCCGTCATGTGTTGTATCATGGTCGATACGGGCAAGCATTTTCAATTTGCTGTAATCGGTACGGATATTTTTATCTACCATTTCTTCGGGAGCAGAGTGAAAATCAACTTGATTTCGTAAGTAATATAAGGTCATATCACAATTGAACACCCTGTCATCCTTTAAGCTCAAACGAGCAAAGCAATAGTTGTCATACCACGGCTTCATTTCTGCTATCATAGCTTCAATATCTCCCGTCAACATGCCGTTTTGTTGGTAGTAACGGAACATTTCACGGACTTCCGTCTCATCGAATCCCATCATGGCATTGAAACGTGGATCGGTTGAGATATTCCAGTCAATATTATACCCGCTCGATAAGTCGTCCAATGTAATAGGGCTGACCCCCATCATGAAGATACGGTGGAACATTCCCTTGAATTGTTTGAAATATTCACGATAGAAACCACTGGCATGAGTAAGGTCGTGAAACATCTGCTGCCCGTGCTCACTCAATATCACGTTCGTGAAATTATCATATTCATCGATAATCAGATAGAGCGGATAACCCAGGCGCTGGGCGGTAGCTTCCAGCCAATGCAATTTATCTGAAGCTTCGGAACCATTCAGGAACTCTTCTATCCCTTCGTTCTGATAGTAGGAGGCATAGCGGCGCATGAAATCCGCAAGCCGGATATTACAGTAATCATTAAAGTTTTCTTTCAGCGACCCATTACCCAGGTTCGCTTTCGAAAAATCAAAATAAAGTACTTGATAACTATTGCGTGTTTCCGTAGGATGGCTTCCAATCCACAAGTCTCCGAAGTATTTATCGAAATTTTCCTTTTGCGAAATATCATAATAGGTACGCATCATGCTCAGGAATACGCTTTTCCCGAATCGGCGCGGACGAATCAGAAAGAGATAACTGGGCATCTGCTCGATAAGGGGCAGGTACTTAGTCTTATCCACAAAGTAAAAATTATCGTTTCGCATCCGGTTGAAATCGGATATTCCATAAGGTATACCTTTCACTTTGTTCATAATCGGGAGACTTTTTAAATTATATACAGACAAAGTTACTTTATTTCATCCAATAAACCAACGGATTGAAGCGCGAAACTACACGAACGTAAGTTCGACCGTTGGCTGGATGTGGCAGATTATAAATTTTTATTGAACAACGACTGACATAGAATAGTGAGAAATGTACAGCCATTTTAATACTGAATAACCAGAACAAATCTCCTGAATTATTATAATTTACCTTCCCAATGCCCCGCCTTATAGATTATAACTACCCATTCACCGATTATCTTTTTTCACCCCGAATATTCTTATAATATTTGTACTCAATCAGTAGCAAGATATTCAAAGTAAAATAAACACTAGTTATTAATTAAAAAATCCAGAAAAATGAAACACTATTATCTACTACCAACCGTACTTTTTTTCTTAAGCTTTTGCGCTTGTTCAAACGACAATGAGCTAAACAAACAAATGCCATTAGAGGAGGATAAACCGCAGGTTATAACATCTGTAGATGAAATGCCTAATAAAATTAAGAATCTTATTGCTGAAACTAAAACTTATATTTCACCACAAATGCAAGAACTTATTAATTCATTAGATACAATTACCTCTGTACATCCGATTGAAGAAGTTTTGCCTTTTCTCTTTACGAGAGATTCTTCTACACAAGCAGTGACAACAAAAGCGTCATCTAATATTCCAACAACTATATTAACAGGATACAGTAGCTATGAAACAATACTTAATCCTATTACTGTTTCACTAACAGATTATTCTTCTTCAGCTCTTAGACAATCACTCGGTTATAGCGATTTTTTTACTCATTTAGGAAACGGGCCATATAATGTAAGATTTTATGCATTTACTCTGCATGCATATTTTACAACGAAAGTTTCAGATGTAATTCCATTATCTTCAGCTCAGGATTATATAGGTATAAATCCTGACAAAATGCCAGAAGTATCTAATATAAATAACAACACATCTCTATCACTTGGATTTACAGCACTACCAATATCTGACGGTATACTTTATCAATTAACCACCTATGCTTTGGCTTTTTCTACAGAAGGAGGAACAAGTCTATACTTTCCGGTTAAAGGGACATCAGAAATACAACCTACTGACTGGGGAAAAAAACTTGAATGGAGAATCTTTACTAATTAATCTGCTAATGAGGGTGTTTCGACACACCCTCACCGATATAAAATTAATAACATATGAAAACAGTAATTTTTCAAAGACTAAAGTTATTCTTTTTCATCATTTTATGTCTTCATCTTTTTAGTTGTGACAAAGAAGATGAAGAAGATATTAAAGAACCGGAAGTTGAAATTCCTCTGGAAGAGAAAATGATGCTTAAAATAACAACTCCAATAGATGGAACTTCGATAAAACTACCTTTTACCGGCACCGTCAATTGCCAAATAGCCTGGGATGGCAATAACCTGGAACCGGAGACAGTTACCGAGGCTTATCCTACTCATACTTATTCTAAAAAAGGTGACTATCTCATTCTTATTTCCGGCACAGTGACAGAAATAAACGCCAATGGACTTGATGAATCAGAATTGGCTTGTATTTCCGGTATATATAATTTTGGAAAAACCGGACTAACTAATCTGTATAGTGCATTTAAGGGATGTACTAACTTAACATATTTATCTAATTATGATTCAAGTTCACTTGCGGATGTTACATCTTTTGAAGATGCATTCTCCGAATGCCCGTTAACAACAATTCCTTCCGATCTTTTTGCAGACTGTGGATCGGTTATATCTTTTAAGAATACATTCCATAATTGTATAAACCTGACTGAAATTCCTTCCGGTTTATTTGGTAATTGTTCATCAGTTATATCATTTGCCGGTATTTTTAATAATTGTGTCAATCTAAAGGAAATACCATCCGGATTATTCAATAACTGTACACAAGTTGAATCTTTTAAAAACACATTCAACGGTTGTACAGGTTTAACAGAAATTCCTCCCGGTTTGTTTGACAATTGTTCATCAGTTATGACATTTGCCAGTACTTTTCATAATTGTGTCAATTTGAAGGAAATACCATCCGGATTATTCAATAACTGCACACAAGCTTCCGACTTTATGTCTACTTTTCAAAATTGTAAAAACCTGACGGAAATTCCTTTCGGATTGTTTGATAATTGTAAAGAAATAGAAAATTTAATGGTCACATTCGCCGGATGTAAAAATCTGACAGGAGAATCTCCCTATACAATAATAGAAAATAATAAAGTCCATCTCTATGAACGTAATGATAAGACCGGTGAATTTATCAAACCTAAATATTTTTATTCCTGTTTCAGCGAATGTGTCGGATTATCAGATTTTTCCGATTTACCAAATGAATGGAAATAGATTAATTCTCATTTTGTATCTCCGTGGAAAGTTTTGCCAATAATCTGCCTATAAACATAAATGTACGTACAACCGGATAAAAAACGGGATCCTCATTCAAGAAGATCCCGTTTTTTATATAATCAAATTCAGAGCGGAACAGTTATCTTCCGATAATCCCCAGCTTCGAATCATTGATAAAATCAATGATATGCTGTATCTCGTCACTCATCGGCACCTGGTCTTTGATCATCAGCAGGGCGTCGAACAGACTGGTGTTACCCTGGTAGATGATACGGTAAGCATGGCTGATATGTTTAATAACCTTATCACTAACTCCCTGATGCGACAAAATAAACGAGTTGACCCCATAATAAGTAGTCGGTTCCTGAGCTGCCACGATATAAGGCGGTACGTCTTTACGGAAACGGCAACCGGTCTGTGTCATCGACCAGGTTCCGATACGGCTTCCCTGGCTTGCCAACACATTACCACCGAAGATGGCATAATCTTCAAAGAAACAATTACCGGACACCTTGCTGCCATAACCCAGCACGCAATGGTTGCCGATATGGGTATCATGCGAAATATGTACACCTTCATGCAGGAAGTTTCCGTTACCGATAAACGTCTGCCCGTCCGGTGTGGTGGCACGGTTGATGACAACGTTTTCGCGGATCACGTTATCGTCGCCGATAACTACCAGCGTATTGTCGCCTTTATATTTGAAATCCTGAGGTTCCGCCGCAATGACAGCACCATTGAATACACGGTTTCCTTTGCCCAAACGTGCGCCATTCATTATACTGGCGTGAGACATGATCTCGCAGTTATCGCCAATCTCTACATTCTTATCGATGTAGGCAAAAGGATGGACGGTTACGTTCGCACCCAGTTTTGCACTGGCATCTACATAAGCTAACGGACTAATCATAATAATCTGAGTTTTAATGGTTATTACTCTCTTCCTCCTCCGACAGCACTATACAGATTGATAACAGCCTGCATACGCTGAACGTTGTCGGATACTTCTGTCAATTGTGCACTGAGAAGGCTTTGTTGAGCCGATAAGATTTCCAGGTAAGTGGACTGTGCCGACTGGAACAAAGCTTTCGTGTATTCTACGGCTTTCTCCAATTGCGCAATCTGTTCTTTATCCTGAACCAGCATCTTATTGGTTGCATCATACAGATGCAGTGCATTGCTTACCTCCTTGCCGGCTTCCAGAATTTTCTGCTGATAATTCATCTGCGCGATCTTCTCTTCCGCTTTCGACACCTTCAGGTTAGCCATCAGCTTACCGTTGTTGAAGATAGGCTGTGCCAATGAGGCCAATGCCTGGAACATGAATTTACCCGGATCGGAAATAGTTATACCGGAACCGTTCGTCCAACCTGCCGTAGCAGTGATGTTCAATCCCGGGTAGAAAGCGGCACGCGCTTTATTGGTCGTATAATAAGCACTGGCCAGTGACATTTCTGCGATCTTCACATCCGGACGGTTTTCCAGCAACTGCAAAGGTACGCCGGCCATGATCTCGTCCGGAATGACCTGTTCATCCAAACGGCCGCGTTCGATTGTTTGCGGTGCTTTTGCCAGCAGTACGGACAAAGAATTTTCCACTTCGCGCACCTGGCGTTTCAGGTTGATCAAAGAAGACGATACCTGATGGTATACGGCTTTCATCTGGACAACAGCAGCTTCGGTAGTCATTCCGGCTTCTTTCATTGCCTCCATCGCGCGTACATTTTCTTTATAGATACCGACTGTTTCGGTTGTGATCTCCACCTGGCGGTCGAGCATCAGCAAAGTGAAATAAGCGTTGGCAATACCACCGATCAGTTGCGAACGAACGGCCTGTTGCGAATACTGGCTCTGCAGATAGATCGCTTTCTGGTCGCGGCTTGCATTAAGCAGTTTGCCGAACAAATCGACTTCCCAGTTAGCAGCCGCCGGTAAAGTATAGGCTTTTGCATAGCTGGAACCGCCCATTGTGGTCACGGATCCTTGTGGTGCCAGGTTTAAGGACGGAAGGAAAGACAGGCGGGCAGAAGTCAGCAAGGCTTTCGCTTCTTCCACACGGAGAATGGCAGCCTGCATATCTACGTTATTTGCCAGACCTTCTTCAATCAGAGCCTGCAGTTTGGGATCGCGGAAGACTTCCTGCCAGGGAAGATTTCCCATATTGGTCGTATCCGCAGCCAGTGTATCCGTCGCTGATACCGGATCACGATAAATACCGTCAGCCGTGATCGTATCAGGACGATCGTATGCTTTGTAGATGTGGCAACTGCTCAGCAGAGCGGTCGCACACATCATATATATAATTTGTTTCTTCTTCATTGTCTTCTCACTTATTTTTTAGCGTACTGTTCTATTTCCGTATTCAAATCGCTGTTGTCCAGATCTTCCCACTCGATCGGTTTAACCTTTTCCTGCAGGTACTGGAATACTACGAACAGAGCCGGAACGATCAGGATCTGGAAGATCATACCGACAAACATACCGCCAATAGCAGCAGTACCCAATGTACGGTTACCGTGAGCACCTACACCGAAGGCGAACATCATCGGCAACAAACCGACTACCATCGCCAAGGAGGTCATCAGGATAGGACGCAAACGGGCAGCAGCTCCTAACACGGCAGCCCAGGTAATACTCATACCCATACGGCGACGGTCGAGGGCGAACTCTACGATCAAGATAGCGTTCTTCGCCAACAGACCCATCAACATGATCAACGCGATCTGCATATAGATGTTATTCGACATCGTTCCCAATATCATCTTCAATGCCGGAATGCTACCTAGCGCTGCCCAGCCCTGAACGAACAGGAAGCTACCCATCAAACCGAACGGGATGGAGAGCAATACGGCCAGCGGCAATACGTAACTTTCATACTGGGCACTCAGCAACAGGTAAACGAACACGAAACAGAGAACGAAAATCAAACCGGTCGTACTACCGCTTGTCTCAGCCTCTTCACGCGCCATACCTCCCAGCTCGTAACCGAAACCGGCAGGAAGTGTCGTACTTGCCACTTCTTCTAGGGCTTTCAATGCCTGCCCGCTGGTGAATCCATCAGCAGGAGCAACCATCACCTTCAAAGAGGTGTACATATTAAAACGGCTGATAATATCCGGCCCATATACTTTTTCTATGGTGATAAACTGGGAAATCGGTGCCATTTCGTTACCGTTTCTCACCTTGATATTTTTCAACGACTCCATATTGGCTCTCATAGCCGGATCGGCCTGTACCATTACACGGTACATCTTACCGAAACGGTTGAAGTTGGAAGCATACAAACCACCATAGTAACCTTGCAACGTCATAAGGATATCACTCGGGCTGATACCGACTTTCTTACAAGCTGCCGCATCGATGTCGATCATATACTGCGGGAAGTTCGGGTTGAAAGTTGTCTGAGCCGACTTAATCTCCGGACGGGCTGTCAAAGCTGCCATATAGTCTTTGGATACTTCAAAGAATTTCTCCAAACTACCCCCTGTCTTATCCTGCATGTTCAACTCGATATCACTGGAAGCCGAATAACCCGGAATCATAGGCGGAGTAAAGAACAATACCTGCGCATCTTTCACTACTTTCTGTGCACGCATGAACAAGCTACCGTAAACAACTTCCGCACTCTGTGTCATCGAACGTTCATCCCAGTCTTTCAACTTGATGATGAATGAACCGTAAGAAGGTCCTTGTCCACCGATAAAGCTAAAACCGGTAATAGCCGTACGTGATTTTACAGCGGGATCGGATGCGATCAGGCTATCTACACGTTCCATGATTTCAATGGTACGTTCCTGAGAGGCTCCGGGAGGCAGTGTCACAGCGCCCATGATCGTACCCATATCTTCATTCGGCACCATACCGGTCGGCGTTACCTGCATGAAGAATACCAACAAAGCGACAGAAGCGATTACAGTTCCGAATGCCAGCCATTTCTTCTGGATAAAGAACAAAACGCGTTTCTTATAACTTTTCAGCAGCGAATCGTATGCCACGTTGAAAGAAGTATGGAAACGGGAAACGAAAGTTGTCTTCTTTTCTGCATGTTCGTCATGAGGTTTCAGGAAGATCGCACAAAGCGCCGGACTCAAAGTCAAGGCATTCAATGCTGACAAACCGATGGCAATAGCCATAGTCACACCGAACTGACGATAGAATATACCGGCTGTACCTCCCATGAAACTTACGGGGATAAACACGGACATCATCACCAAGGTAATAGAAACGATTGCACCACCAAGTTCACTCATCGCATCGATAGATGCCTGTTTCGCCGATTTATATCCCTGGTCCAACTTGGCATGGACCCCCTCGACGACGACTATCGCATCATCGACCACAATCGCAATGGCAAGTACCATCGCACAAAGTGTCAACAAGTTGATACTGAATCCGATCAGTGACAACAGGAAGAATGTACCGATCAAGGCTACCGGAATGGCAATAGCCGGGATCAGGGTTGAACGTAAGTCTTGCAGGAACACATATACCACGATAAACACGAGGATAAAGGCTTCCAGCAAGGTCTTGAGAACCTCATGGATAGAGGCATACAAGAAGTCGTTGGCGTTCATAGATACTTCCACCTTCATACCCGGAGGCATGGTGCTTTCCGATTTCACCAGCAAATCCTGGATATTGTTGATGGTTTCAGTTGCATTCGTTCCCGGCATCTGGTAAACGATACAAGCTACCGCATTATGACCGTTTACCTTATTCACATAGTTATAAGTCAAACGTCCCAACTCGATATCGGCAATATCTTTCAAACGAAGAACTTCACCATCGGGTAATGCTTTAACTACGATATTATCAAACTCTTCAGCAGTCTGCAAACGTCCTTTATAACGGATCGTATACTGGAACGACTGGTTTCCCTGTTCACCGAAAGAACCCGGAGCAGCCTCCACGTTCTGTTCAGCCAGCACATTCGATACATCATTAGGCACCAGCTTGTATTGGGCCATCACATCCGGCTTCAACCAAATACGCATAGAGTAGTCGGTACCCAACACGTTGGCATCACCAACACCGGGCACACGCTGTACTTCCGGGATCAGGTTGATCTTTGCATAGTTTTCCAGAAACTTCTGGTCGTAACGGTCTTCCGCATCATATACGGCAAAAACAACCAGCATGGAGTTCTGGCGTTTCTGGGTAGTTACACCGATCTTCGTTACTTCGGCAGGCAACAGACCTTGTGCCATAGACACACGGTTCTGAACGTTTACCGCCGCCATATCCGGATCGGTACCCTGCTTGAAGTATATGGAAATATCGGCTGAACCGTTATTGGATGCATTTGATGTCATATACATCATGTTCTCTACCCCGTTGATCTGGTCTTCCAGCGGCGCAATCACACTATTCAATACAGTCTGCGCATTGGCACCTGTATAAGTGGCCCTTACCGAAACAGTAGGAGGCGCAATGTCCGGATATTGGGTAATAGGCAATGTGAACAAACCTAATATACCCAGGATGACAATCAGGATGGAGATCACCGTTGAAAGCACCGGACGGTTAATAAATCTATCTAATTTCATATGTTACTTTTTTATATATGAATAGCATCAGGTGTAACCCGGCTAATTCTATAATACCTTTAATTAATTAAAAGCTGTTTTTAAGTTTCCTTCGTTCTGGTCTTTCATCGCCTGCTGAAACTTAGCAGCCTGCTCAGCCTGTGTGATCGGCTTAATTTCCTGACCGTCCCTTAAACTCTGAACACCTTCGACAACGATCTTGTCACCGGCCTTCAAGCCTTTTGTTACCAGATAGCTCTTGCCATCGTTCAAAGAAGAAATCTGAATTTCAACATTCTTAATTGTATTATCAGGTTGCAGAACATATACGAACTTCTTATCCTGAATTTCCACCGTAGCAGACTGAGGGATCATAATGATATTATCCATTGAGTAAGGGAATACGACATTACCTGTACCACCGCTTCTCAATATATTCTGGTTGTTCGGGAAAACTGCACGCATACTTACCGAACCGGTAGACTGGTCGATAACACCGCTGACAGCGTCGATCTTACCAGTTTCCGCCAACATTGTTCCGTCAGCCAGCTGTAACTGAACTGCCGGCATCTTATCCAACTGTTCTTTCAGCGTGCCGCCTGCCTTTGTCAGTTGCAGCAATTCTTTTTCCGTCATCGAGAAATAAACATAAACATCACCGATCTCAGAGACAGTGGTCAACGGTTCTGCCACAGAAGGACTAACCAAACTTCCGACACGGTACGGGAAAGTACCCACAACACCGTTGGACGGGCTGGTCACCGTACAAAAAGATAAATTCTGATTTGCACTCACCAAAGAAGCTTCCGATTGCGCCAACGTTGCTTCTGCCGACAACAACTGATTAACAGCTGTCTGATATTCAAAGGAACTGATAATCGCTTTGTCGAACAAATCTTTCTTGTTCTTCTCTGTTAGCTTCAACGTATTAACATTAGCTTTAGCCATAGCCACAGCAGCTTTAGCCTGATTCACAGTTGCCTTATACTGCGTAGGATCAATTTCAAACAAGGGCTGCCCTTTGCGGACTGTTGCACCTTCATCGACACACAACTTTACAATAAACCCTGACACCTGGGGACGCACTTCGATATCCTGCGTACCTCTGATAGTCGCCGGATAAGACGTTGTCTGATTGCTGGAAGAGGAATTAAGGGCCAGAACAGCGTATTCGCTGTCGCCTAATTTCATACCACTCTGGCTGTTTCCACAGGCGGTTAATAAAGACACTCCCACTGCAAATAATGCAATTTGCCTAAATTGGGTAATAGTAGTTCTCAACATTTGTCTATTCATATTCATAATTTAATATATTTCTGCCTAGTATATTTTCTTGCAAACGATTCAAAGTCTTGTTTTATCAGGCTCGATTTTTGAAGGACTCATATCTAAAAAAACGTACAAATGTAAAGTCTTTTTATTGTACTTTTCCCGTTTATACATTCTTTTATACTAAAAAATAGCTTATTTATATGTAGAGATCAAACACATAGCTTATTTTTTGACCGTTCGAAAGTAAATTAGTCCAAATTGCTATACAAATTCAGGGCATAATTTGTTTATTCAATAATTTACCTTAAATTTACAGCTATCTTTTAAACTTTATAATCTACAATCTGATGGGATCTAAATTTTCAATTTCCGAAGTATGTAGTACTTCATGGCAACGGACCAAGGCTCAGATATGGGTTTTATCCGGATTGATAATAGGTATGAGCATTATTTCTTTTACATTAGGGGCATTTGCAATGCCTATACAGCAATCGGTAATGGGAGCGATCGTTATTAATCTGATCAGTTGCATCATCTCTTGTATTTTTGCTCTGGGGTACATGAAAAATATATTCCAGGCTTTGGACGGAGAAGAACCTCAATTCTCGGCTTATGGACAGCAAGCCCGAAAGATCATTACTTATCTTGTAGCCAATATTCTTATGGCAATCATCGTTACTTTGGGGTTATGCCTGTTTATCATTCCGGGAATCTACCTGGCTTTGAGGCTGCAGTTCTATGCAGCTCTTATCGTTGAAGATGATGCAGGAATAATCGAGTCACTCCAACGCAGCTGGGAAATCACCCGTGGACAAGAGATGTCTCTTTTCATGCTGATGTTGGCTATGATCGGGATCTGTATTTTAGGTCTTATCCTGTTAGGTATAGGAATATTTGTGGCAATGCCGCTTATATATATGATGTATGCCTATGTTTTTCGTAAATTAAATGCACCTTTGCAAATTCTTGAAGAAGTATAAATAACTAATAGCCCTATGGGGAAAACATATAGAATAAAAGATATAGCAGAGTTATCCGGAGTATCGACCGGAACGGTCGACCGTATCCTGCACAATCGTGGTAAGGTATCTGAAGAAGCTCAGAAAAAGGTTGAAAAAGTATTGAAAGAGATAGACTATCATCCGAATCTGATAGCCCGTTCGCTTGCCTTGAAGAAGAAATATCACTTCATAACGCTCACTCCTTCTTTTGCCGAAGGAGAATATTGGGCTAAACTATCGGAAGGCATCGATAAAGCAGAGCAGGAACTGTTCAGCTATAACGTTGAAATCGAACGGATGTGTTTCGACCAGTATGACAAAACCAGTTTCGACAATCTGATCCCCGTAATTGAAAAATCCGATTGCCAGGGAGTAATCATCGCTACTTTATTCAAGGAAAGCGTTTTGCAACTCACCCAACAACTCGACAAACTGGAGATTCCTTATGTACTGATCGATGCCTTTATCGAAAATACGAATTGCATAGCCTACTACGGAACCAATTCGTACGACTCAGGATACATTGCCGGACGCCTGTTATTCGAACAGATACAGCCTGAAGACAATATCGCGATCTTCCGTTTCATCCGGAAAGGCGACATGCATTCTACCCAGGTTATGAAACGCGAGGAAGGTTTCCGTGATTATCTGTACGGACACGACTTTCAGGGAAAGATATTCCCGGTACATATTCACGCAGACGAATCAAAGGAAAATAAAGATATTCTCGATTCATTCTTCGCCACGCATGAGGAAATACAAGCCGGCATCATCTTTAATTCCAGAGCACATGTACTGGGAGACTATTTCCGGCATAGGGATACCGACAAACGCTTCAGGCTGATTGGATATGATGTGATCGACTCCAATCTGGACTATCTGAACAGCGGGCACATCACCCACCTGATCGCCCAGCGACCGGAAGTACAGGGATTCAATTGTGTGCGTGCCTTATTCCGGCACCTGGTATTGAAGGAAAAAATCGAACAGATAAACTATATGCCGATTGATATACTTATAAAAGAGAACATTAAGTATTACAATAATTATATTTAATGGCATAATTTATCATTTTTCCCCTCTATTTTTTTTGTTTGACAAATAAATAGTATACATTTGCGCTCGATGTGTGTTCGCCCACAAATCGAGCGCAAAATGGAAATATCACAATAAAATCATACATAAAATGGCTAATTTATTTTGTATTAAAGACAGAGTTGTCATTATTACCGGAGGAGCCGGTATTCTGGGTAGTGGAATTGCAGGTCATCTGGCTGAAGAAGGTGCCAAAGTAGTAATTCTTGACCGTGCTGTTGAGACAGGTGAAAAAATCGTTGCAGACATCAAAGCCAAAGGTGGCGAAGCTTGTTTTTTCCTGACTGATGTGCTGAATAAAGAAATCCTTGAACAGAATAAGAAAGATATCCTTGCCAAATATGGCCGTATCGATGCATTACTGAATGCTGCCGGTGGAAACATGGCCGGTGCTACTATCGGGCCTGATAGCAATATATTCGACTTGCAGATCGATGCTTTCAAAAAAGTTGTCGACCTGAACCTTTTCGGTACGGTTCTCCCGACAATGGTCTTCGCAGAAGTAATGGCTCAGCAAAAAGAAGGTGCGATCGTAAACTTCTCATCCGAATCGGCTTTGCGCCCATTGACACGTGTCGTTGGCTACGGTGCAGCTAAAGCTGCTATATCTAACCTGACTAAATACATGGCAGGCGAATTAGCAATCAAATTCGGTGAAGGTCTGCGCGTAAATGCAATCGCCCCGGGATTTTTCCTGACAGAACAGAACAGAACTTTGATGACAAATCCGGACGGTTCTTATACAGACCGTGCTAAATCTGTTATCGCTCATACACCGTTCAGACGTTTAGGAGCACCGGAAGAATTGTTCGGTACCATTCAATATTTAATAAGTGACGCATCTAAATTCGTAACGGGCACAATCGCCATCGTTGACGGTGGTTTCGATGCATTCTCAATTTAATAACCCAATAAACACTATACATATTATGTATTTATGCGAACAAACATGGCGTTGGTACGGGCCGAATGATCCTGTCAGCCTTTGGGATATCAAACAAGCCGGTGCTACCGGTATCGTTAATGCCCTGCATCATATTCCTAACGGGGAAATATGGACGGTAGAGGAGATCATGAAACGGAAAGAGTTGATCGAAGAAGTTGGTTTAACTTGGTCTGTTGTTGAAAGTGTTCCTGTTCATGAACATATCAAAACACAAACCGGAGAATTTCAAAAATATATTGATAACTACAAGGAAAGTCTACGTAATCTTGGTAAATGCGGGGTGAATGTAGTGACATACAACTTCATGCCTGTACTCGACTGGACACGTACCGATCTTGCCTATACAATGCCGGATGGTTCCAAAGCACTCCGTTTCGAACGGGCAGCTTTCGTAGCATTCGACCTTTTCATCCTGAAGCGTCCGGGAGCAGAAATGGATTACTCCGCAGAAGAAAAGGCGAAAGCGAAAGCCCGCTTCGACTCCATGAGCGAAGAGGATCGCCATTTGCTTACCCGCAATATGATTGCCGGCCTGCCCGGCTCGGAAGAGAGCTTCACTATCGAACAATTCCAAGAAGCATTGGATCGTTATAAGGATATTGATGCGGAAAAATTGCGTGCTAATCTGATCTACTTCCTGCAGGAGATCGCTCCCGTAGCCGACGAAGCCGGTGTAAAACTGGTTATCCATCCGGACGATCCTCCCTACTCTATTCTCGGCCTGCCGCGCATCCTGAGTACGGAAGAGGATTTCAAGAAGTTAATCGAAGCAGTTCCTAACAAGAGCAACGGATTGTGTCTGTGCACAGGTTCATTCGGCGTACGCAGCGACAACGATCTGGCAGGGATTATGGAACGTTATGGCGATCGTATCGATTTCGTTCACTTCCGCAGTACCCAGCGAGACGATGAAGGGAACTTCTATGAAGCCAATCACCTGGAAGGAGATGTAGATATGTACGGTGTTATGAAAGCCCTGTTGGAACTACAGCAAAGACGCGGCTGTTCTATCGCTATGCGTCCGGATCATGGCCATCAGATGATAGACGACCTGAAAAAGAAAACAAACCCCGGTTATTCATGTATCGGTCGTTTGAGAGGCTTAGCTGAACTTCGCGGCCTTGAAATGGGTATAGCCAAGTCACTTTTTAAGAAATAAGCAGCATTATTATTTCATTTCTTAGCGATTTATAAAGAGAAAGGTGCTCAACTTCGGTTGGCACCTTTTTTTATTCTAACCTCCATTAATCGTATTTACAGATCTTTGAAAAGCATAAAGAAATGAAAAAGAACTATAAAGTATTCCGATTTAAGACTTTAGACTGGATTGTTTTTTCTACTTTTGTTCGTCTGAAAAATGTTTTTATAATGTCTAATATCTATAGTTATATATTATCTTTTACTACATTACTGACACTAACCACCTGTTCTGCAGTGCAAACACTGTCTCCGTCTACAGAACAGGAAGTGGTTATAGTTCCTCCATCTACAGATATTCCTCTACCTTCGGTTGAATATATATTCCTTCAACCGACACCGGAATTAGGAAAAACAGAATATGCCCGTAAAGATATAACAGAGAACTTCTCTCCCCGGGAAAAAGCAGACATCGCTGTTCCTGACCCTAAATTACTGTGTGACGAAAATTCTTTGATCATCGATCTCGGGTTGATATCCAAGGAAGATTACGCTTTTCCTCTACCTGGAGCGAAAGTAATATCGGCTTATGCCGGTCGCAGAAGACATCATTCGGGAGTCGATCTGAAGACTTGTGCCAACGATACTATCGTTGCCGCTTTCGATGGAATCGTCCGCATGGCTAAGCCTTATGCTGCTTACGGGAATGTCGTTGTTATACGTCATTATAATGGACTAGAAACAGTTTACAGCCATAACTCCAAAAATCTGGTCAAGATGGGAGATCGTGTAAAAGCAGGTGAGCCGGTCGGATTAACAGGACGAACCGGTAGAGCCACTACCGAACATTTACATTTTGAAGTTCGCATTAACGGACAGCATTTCAACCCGGAAAAGGTGTTTGATCTGGAAAACAGAAAGCTACACAGCACATGTCTGGTAGCAACTAAAACAGGTCGAAATATTGCAATAAAATCCGTAAACATACTTCCTCACCAGAGTGCAGGCGATTATCAGTATTCTTATATGGGAGTTTCCCAACCGGAAACCAATAAACGAATGGATTTATAAATCATCACATAACAACAAAAAAGGCTTGCTACCGGATGGTGCAAGCCTTTTTTGTGTGGAGATGGAGAGATTCGAACTCTCGTCCAAACGAGGAATTAATCTGCTTTCTACATGTTTATCTTCGCCTTCGATTGTCGGGACCAAGCAAGACCGAAGCCACCCACTTAATCCTTATCCTCTAAATTTTCGCCTGAAACCCGAGGCTCATTTCAGACTATCTCCGATATTGCTGCACCACCTGATCGGAAAGCTTCGGAGCCACAGCATCCGGGTGATGTCACGTCCCCACAACTTTTGCAGGGATTAAGCTTGAATCTACTATACTTCGATTAAGCAGCGTAAGCGTAATTGTTTTCGCCAGTTAATTGTTCGTTGTCTGAGATTTAAGTGCAAGCCAACCACGCACTACATGCTTACAAACCACTTCTACCCGCTGTCTAAACCGGTCATCCCCATGATTTTGTAACTAATTAATAATCAAAAGAAAGCGAAGATGTTTTCGTTCATGGGTAACAAACTAGTAACAAATTTAAAGAACTTTTCCTTCAAATAATCGCTTTCTTTGATGCAAAGATACGGATTAATCCGGATTTGCCAAATAACAGGCCGTATAAAGGCTAAATTCCTCCAACATATCACCTATCACATTTTTGTTACTCGTTTGTTACTCGCAGTATAGAGTTACTACACCGTAGTCTTTAGTCCAGTTTCTCCTACTAATTTTATCTTAACGCTTTTTAAAGGTCACTACTACTATAGATAACTACAGTTGGTTGCTATGGGGAAGGGGGCAAGAAGATGCTACGGTTTTTCGTGTTTGGTTTTTCCGGGCTTTGCCATCACCCTAAACCATCTACTTCGAAAACATACAATCGATAATGAAGACAGCACAAAACAGTGCTCTCATGTTCCTGACATATTTTTGTCAAATACTCACTACTGAACATTAAGTAGTAAAAATCTCCGTTCTTCAAATAATTACACAGGTTACGGGGTTACGGTTACGGAAGCATCATAGCTCTTATAAATAAAGTCTTTGAACAAAATCAAACCGTAACCTCATTGTTCCCGGCATTCCATCAAAGGACAGGTTCAAAGACCGTGCCGGGTATGGCCGTACAACTGAATGTCTGTTTAAACGCACATAACGTCACCATTATAATAAGCTCCTTGTAATCGAAATAAGACCGCCCTCAACAGATAATATCTGCATCTGCTTATGTCCTGTATCTCGCCTCCGGCTATGCTGGTGCCGGTTCAGCGTACATTTGTTCCCTGTTGTAGTCTCGCCCTACATTGTCCGGTCGTTCCGGTCTACAGGAATATTATTTATGTGGGTTTTCACCGATATTGGCGATAACCTGAGAAAAAAAAGTTTTTTTTTACCTACACATCCTACACTCCCTACACCATTTCCATATCTCACTTTTGCGATATATTTGACAATCAGCAAATTACGAAACAGTCTAAAAAATATAGTCTTTTGCCCTACACAGAATCGGTGTCTTTAATCCGCTATTTATGACGATCCAAAACTGGATCATCATACAAACCCGGCAGCCGTATTACTGCCGGGGCATCATAGAGATACGGATACGTTGGGTACGTGTCCCCAATGTGCTGTATCAACGCTTGATATGTTGTTTTATGCGGCAGTCAATGAGGCAAAGAACTTTCTGTACTCTCTTATAGCTTGGATAATTGATAAGTACTTACCCTGTGAGGCTTCCGGGTCATTAAGGCTCATATCGGCCAGATCGCAGGTTATATCGTCTATCTCTTGTAAGATATCCATGATACCGGCATTGTTATTACTCTGTAATTCTTCAATCTTAGATAAGATTGCACTGTCGATGTTAGTTCTTTTTGTTTCCATAATTGTTTATGTCAATAATATTTCTTGTTTGGGATGGAGTGGTTACTATCCACCCCACCCAGATTATTAATCTCCCGAATAAGCTCTATTAGCATACAGGCTACTCATGCCAACATGAGACAATACAACATTGTGCTTTCTTTCTTCCATCTGCTTTTGAAAAGCAGCCCTCTGTTCAGTCAAACGAACCATAGCCTTAGCAGATGACCATGCTTGTTTCAGACATGATCCAAACGTCCTACCGTACTGCTTACATTCTTTATATAATGTATGAGCAGATTTCATGATCTCGCTTTTGTTGTATTTCTGTGTTGCCATTGCTTTGTACCGTTTTAATTTTCGATTACGTTACAAATGTAATATAAAACGGTACACAACACAAAATAAAAAGAAATATTTAACATTACTTTAACGTCTAAATGTACCGATATAAGATTACAAACAACTTTTATTTGTATATTTGTATCGAAAACTAAAACATTACAGTATGGATTTAAGAATAAAAGAAGTTATCAAAGAAAAAGGCATGACTATAACAGAACTTGCCGATAAGATGGGGATTAATAGGGTGAATTTATCAAATATGGTAAATGGTAACCCTACAGTAGAAACTTTAAATAAAATTGCTTTAGCTCTCAACGTTCCGGTAACGGAGCTATTCGAGCAACCAAAGAAAGACTCTTTATCCCTCACCTGTCCGCATTGTGGGAAAGATATTAACATCAAAGTAGAATAATCATGGAGAAATTATTGAAGTATGTAGAAGCTAGGGCATTAGATAATAATAAAGTTGCCGACTTATGCAATGATTTGATTAATTCTGATTTTATGCAATTAAAGAATGATTTTGAACGTCGCAATTATATCAGGAGTATAGGAAAGGAACACCCTGTAACATCAGGAGCGGTTCAACAGTTATTGTTGGATTATGATAAAATCAAAGATAGCTTATAAAAATATCAACGGGCTCAACCAACTTTGCGCCGGTTGAATACTCAAAACGAGGGAAGCTTTTCCCTCGTTAAGTAGGCATTATCGTGAAACACCTTTTTGCCTGATTATCAACGACCAGCAGAAATCCCGCTCGTCAACTTTCCGGTTGTCCAGCTTTCCCTATCGCCTCCTTTTCCTTAAGATACAAAGCACATCTCGAGCATTGTAAGGGAAGATAATAATTGATCTGTTCCCCCTGTTCCGTCTGTTCTTTCTTCATCTGTTGAAGGTCGGCAAGTTTCATGCCGATATCGGCCTTTAGCTTCGGGTCTTTCTCTTTTCTGAATAATATTGTCAGTTCCCGGACTAGTTCGGTCTTATCTACGTCCTGGCCTTCCGTGCCTCTGTCAATGGCATCTGCACGTACTTGCGTCTGGTGCTCCTGAATGAATGCTTGTACCTTATCACTGTTGAACCATTTAGACAAGTTAACCCGGAACCCTTCGCCTTCAGATTTTAACGGCTTTTCCCTTGAGCATACGAAAGCCATCTTCTTATCTTTGGTAATCAGATAAGCATGTAAACAAAATCGTTCCTTCTCAGTCAATTGAGATATGAAAGATGCTCTTTCTTCTTGTGTGTATATTCGTTGTGCCATAATACTTTGATTTAGGGGTATGCAGAAAAATAAGCATACCCCTGTGATTAATAATTATAAACCGGTTGAACCATAACCGGAAACTCTCTCTACTCTTTCATCCAATCTGGATGAGATCTGTTTTAACCGGAATAAATCCCATTTAGCAAATTCTTCAACCGTTACGCCCTGGCCAAAACGGGCAAACCAAAGCTGATTACCTGCAAAAGGTCGCAAACCCTGTTCTTTCTCATAATCCCGGCATTCCCTGTATGCTGCGTACAATTTTTGATATAGTTCAAACAGCTTCTTTTCTTCTGCACGGAATTTACGTACGCCGATTGACGAGATACACTTGTCTACTTCTTCAGGATTAAAGTAGAATCGCCCGTTTTCCGCTTGAATAAGCGATAATTTTACACCTTTGATGTTCCGGACATAATCCGTACAAACGCCCTCCAAACGACCTAATACAGCGTCAAAAACCTTTCTGATCCTAACTTTCTCCTCATTCGGGCAAAAAGGAAGAGAAAGAACGTATTCCCGTTCTTTATTTCGGATAATTTCCGCTATAGCCCGTTCAGTCTTTAAAGCTTCCAGCAATTCAATATCAACTGCAAAGCCTTCCTTTTCGAATGCAGGCACTAAAATTTCATTGATAAACTGCTCAATGTCATGGAATCTCTGCAATTCTTCCGCTCTAGCTTCTTCGTTGATAACTGTGTTTGGTAAATTAATAATCTGTGTCATAATTATTTATGATTTAATAGTGAGTAAAAAAATCCAAGAAAAAAAAATTTATCTGTATCGAATGCCCCCCCCAATTCTACCACCTGGTAGACCGGGGGTGTACCCCTCCCTCTCTTACCAGTCATCAAAATACAGATAAAAGCGTTTCAACTTCCGATCATATCGCTTCTGAATAAACTGTTGCCGTTGCTCCTTCGAACGAAAGTAGAACATTGTTCGAAGGTCAATCCTCAACTTGTACATTGTCGACACGTCAGGAGATAAACGAGTTGTGTCTAATGGCTGTTGCCTGTTGATTAAGTCCAGCTTCTCCATATTATTTAATCCAAAGTCCAAACTCCTTACTCCTTCTGGCTCCGTCCAGTATATCTAAAATTCTATCTGTATTATCAGCGTTTTTACCGGTATACCCAGCAATAGCAAGTGTATTATTTGCTATATTATTTAACTGTATAAGCTGCGCTTCTGCCATTGCGCTTATTATTGGCAAATCAGCATTGATGATGTTTGTTAAAGTATGCACATCTACCCTTTGAGCGGACAGGTCTGCACGCATAGCATTCAGATAACTTCCAATAATATCAGCTTGATCTTCGGTTATATTCTTAGCCGCACCAGTTAACCCAGATTGCTTATTGTTGTCAGGTTCAAATATATCATAGCCTTTATCTTTTGCCTCGTCTTTTCGGTCTTGTAGCCATGCATTATATTTATCTTGATCCTTCATGATATTATCTGTCGCTTTATCTACGACCTCACCGGCTTTCTCAAACTTTTCAGCATCGCTCAATGCTGTATTAAGCATTATATCACTTATCTCTTTTTGTGCTTTTTCTAACTCGGGGCCGATGAAAAGAGAATAAGCCATTTGGGTAGCTAGGTTTTCCAACATGTCAGAAACAGATTTTGTAAATAATTTAGCTGCGTCTGATCCATTTGAAAAAGCATCAACCAAAGCGTCCGATAATGTACCTCCAAAATCCCCGAATATTCCTGTTAAGTAATCATTCATCTCCTGCAATGCGTCCTCTGCTGTCTGTGACAAATCAATAAGATTCTGCAAAGCCGCTTTGTCTTCTTCGGACATTTTACGGGTATTTATGATTGTTTCGGCTAGCTCTTTATTAAATTTACCTGCACCGTCAATAAGATCCGGATAAACATCAAGTATTGATGAATAAATATCTTTGCCTTTACCCCAACCAAATATCCCCGTCTTTTTATGCCCCGTCTTAACCTCTATATCCGCAAGTCCGGCATATGCTTTCTTTAGTTCAGCTTGTGGATCTGCAATCCCAAAAACCTTCTTAAAAAAAGCATCTTTTGATTGGCTTTTCTGTTGTTCTACGGTTCCTAACAATTCATTGTTTAAACCCGACATCGCCTCTTCCAGCACATTTACAGCATTAGCAGCCTTTCCGTATGCGTCTGTACCGAAAATAGTTTTAGCTTTTTCATATTCAATATTTTGCTGTAATAATAATAGATTGTATTCTCTTTGTTGAGAAATGGTCTCATTCATAATTTCCTTCAACGCCGCTTGATGCCTGGCCTCAGCGGCAAAAGCTTTACCTATAAAGTTTGCGGCCTCACCTACCGCCGCCGCTATTCCTCCAATGATACCGCCTTTGGCGAATCCTTGCCCTATATTAGAAATAGCGCTCATTGCATCCTGTACACCGCTCATTGCATCGGCAGCCTTTGTGTTGCCCATTTCCTCAAACATAGAGGATAAATCACCAACGACATCACCAAGCATTGACGATGCAGTAGAAGCGGCAGACCCAATATCTTGTAGACCTTCAGAAACTTCTTTGAATCCCTTTGCTGATTTTAGCTTTGCTAAGCCTTTCGTAAATCTTTCAAATATATTATCCCAGGAGTTGGATTTTCCGCCACTTAACAATCCTTCTAGTGCTTTTTTTAATTTATCCAACTCTGCGGGACTTTCTTCAATGGCTTTTAATTGTTCAGGAGAAATAAATTCTATGCCATTAACATCACCATTACCCGAAAGATAACTGCGTAATAGCCTTGCCTGTTCTATAAGTTTTGATAAATCAGAAAAGCCCATTTCAGAAACATCACCAAATAATCGTTTAAGGAAAGTGTTATCTTGATTGGCTAACGCCTTATTTTCTTCTTCTGTAATTGATTTTAAGGCCTCTTTCATTTTGTCATTAGCCACTTTAACAGACCGGTCTATTTCCTCTCCGTTTTCATCTGTACGCTTTGCGTTTAATATAGCTATATCATTATTGAATTGTTTTTCAACAGCCTTTCTCCTTGTGGCAAAATCTTGATATTTCAGCAATAAGCTTTTTAACAAATCTCCAGTTTGTTTTTCCTGTAAATCAGAAGACTGCTTAAGTTGTTCGTTTTGCTGCGATTGGAAGTTTTCAACTTGTATACTTAAAGGATTTTTCTTTATTTCTTCAGCTAAATCATAATATTTCTCTTGAGCAAGATGCAACCCCTCACCAAAATCCTCTGCAATCTTGTCGCTTAAATCGGTATCTACATTTAGTACAATACCCAAACCGCCATTCTTTTTATTATCGGCTTGGAGTATATTTTCTGCATCATTTAATGTTGTATCAATATATTGTTCAAGCTCTTCTGGGCTTAACACGGTTCCGTCCGGAAGAATAGGCGTTACATGTACCATAACGTCTTTTCCTGCTTGATTTAACTGAAATGACGAACTAAAAACGGTAGCAATTCCTTCACCTGCATCTTCCCATCCTTTTTTTGCTAACTCCGCAGCATCTACAAGGGGCCTAGCTAATAAGTCGACATTACCTTTACCAAATGTTTCATTCATTTGATTTCCCAGAGTCTTTAGTTGATTGGTCAAATCGATTATACTTGTAAATTGTAATTTATCTTTCTTAAAATTAGGATTTTCTTTTTCCCATTGCTCACGTTCTAATTTTCTTACCTTTTCGAGACTATCTTTTGATTCTTTTTCAATGGCCGCATTTCTTTTATGGTAATCTAATTTAATTTGAGCAAGAGTTTTCTCACTCCCATCCTTCATTAAATTGATGCGAGTCTGTTCGATATCTAATTCGGCTTTTGTTATAGCTTCTTTTAAGAGTTGATTTGCTTTTTCAATTTCACTACGTTGTTTTTCAGAATCAATATATGGCGTTTTATCCTTTGAACTTTCATATACCTTAAGCTGTTCATTTGCTTCTTTCAAGGCATTGCTAGCCCGAGTGTAGCTTTCTATAATATCTTTAGGTATACCTTTAGTTACACCTTTATCTAAGCTTGCTCTTTGCTTTGAGTCAATATGTTCTAAAGCCGAATCGGCTTGCTTCTTGATTTCTTCCCAATAAGCTTTGTTTTTAATGACATCCTTGTCTGCTTCTTCTTTATTGAAAAATGGGTTATATTTTTTTTGAATCTGAATTAATTCTTCTTGATAACCATAGTAGTTATTAACATACTGCCTTACTGCATCTCCAAAGCCTTTACCTAGGTCTGCATTATTAGTTAAATATCTTATCTTGTCAAATACCCCTCTTACTGTTTTTTCAATACCATATCCTTCTTTTCGAAATGTTTCCGTCAAATCGACAATATCATCAACCATGGAAACAAAATAATTACCATCTTTTCCCTTTATCTTCTTTTCTGCAATATGCCTTATTTCCTCCAAGGCATCTGCCTGTTTTTTTATTGATTCACCTGCAACATCATTTATCGCATTTGACTGCAATCGAGCTGCTAAAGAATCTTTTATTGATCTGGTTATTTGTCTATAGGCGGCATCCAATTCGTCAATAGAACTCTTCTCTGTTAATAAATTAGGCAAATATTTACCGTATTCATTATTAATATCATTTATAGCCTTTCTTCTCCCCTCTGTCCCTTCGTTTGTACGTTTAAGAGCATCGAAAAGAAGTCTGGCATTTGTTTCTCCTTTAATCAACTCTTCATTAAAACTAGATAAGCTCTCTTTTAATTTGCTGATATTTTTTTCTCCACTAATCAAACCTTGTATCCACACCTGTATCTCTCTAGAATAGGCCGTAAGAACTGTCACGCCTATAATTAAAGCCGTCTGCCAATTCACCAACGCACTTAATATCTGTTTATACACAGGAGTAAAAGTTTCCCCTGACTTACGGAGCGATGCTACCTCTTGTCGGACTCGTGAAATTTCATCCGCCAGCATAGGCAAGTTATTACTAAGCGAAATAATACCTGTTGAAATAGATATAGCGAAGTTTGGAAGTTCTCGAGCAACCATGCCTATTTGAGTTCGCAGCCCATTATACTGCGTACCCATCGTTTTGGCCAAAGCTGCATTGTTAGCCATTTCAGCGTTGATCTTTGCAAGATTCTCATCTGCGTTGTTTATGGTTGTCAACAAAGATTTTCCGATGCCAGAATTACGGTCCGTCTCAGATAAAGAACGGTAGGTATCTTTTAGCTTCTTTAATTCATTCTCCAGCATTTTGATGGAACCGGCAGCTGTTTGAGCAGTACCTTGTTCCTTCTCCAACTCACTATAGTAAGCAGACATTTGCTTTTGGGCATCACTATATCTTGTTAGTGACTGGATGTATTCTTTAAATTCACCAGCAGACTGTTTTTTTAATGCTCTTTCCCGTGCCGCTGCTAATTGATCGGCTCCTTTTGCAGCACCTTGATAAGCGTTTCCAACCTTTAGAATATCCTCCGCATCTTTCTGTGTAATGCGTGTTTTACCAATCTTTATTCCTCCAGCGATTTTAGCAACCTCTTCAGCCAACTTTTTATCTTTTTTGAGGATTTCTTCTAATTTATCCTCTCCTGTTATACTGTAATATAACTCTCCCAAAAATCCACTTTTATTTGCCATGTTATTGTTTATTTAAAAATTTAACAATTAAATCTTCTCGTAATAAAGTCCACTTTTCGCCTTTGTGTTTTGCTTGGATAATACAAAAAAACAAGGGTGTGAAACCATGATTATTTTTTTCTGATTCATTAATAAAATCAAGTCCAATATCTGTACCTAGAACATTCTCTATAGATTCATCAACCCCATAAGTCTGATACATATCGTTTACATTCAAAAACACATCTTTAGTGTTCCTGTCAATACGTATATTAATTGGTGAACCTTTCACATCATACACATAATAAACATACGTATCATCTTCTTTTATTCTCTTTATATTCATGCCTTTAGGCTCTATATTATTTCCATTACAAACCGTTCAAAGGCCAATACAATTGGCTGCTTACCCGTAAATCGAAAAGCGTAATCTAGCTTATCGTTATGATCCACACATAGGTAGATATCCCCTCTTCTAAGATTCTTTTCCCACCAGGCGATATCAAACGGTATCTTCATACCCATTCTGTCAATTAGGCGTATCTGGTCGATGTTTTCTACTTTTGTCGCTATCATATGCTCATTTCGTTTAAAAAGTCGTCGTAACATTTAACGATAGCATAATGACCGCCAGCTGCTTTTATTTTTGCCTCAACATCCTTCTGTATATCCGACTGGCGATCCCTGCCTATCTTGATCTCAAAATTGTACACCTTGCCGTTATAAGTCACTTGTACATCGGCAATACCTTTCGTTGTACCGGACTTGCGCCAGCATCCCAGATGCGAATCATATTGCCCCTGGCTATTCTGACGCTGATAGAAGGCATTATTTACCTTTGACCAAGCATCTATACATTTAGCCAAAGAATTGGCTGTATCGTCCCGAAATGAGGTCTTAAATCGGCAATGTTCAGGTATAGAACTGTTCCGGTATTTCCAGTTGAAATAATCTGCCTCTAATTGCTTCACGCTATCCGGTTTCATATACCGGGATTTGGCCGGTTTCTTTATCTTTGCTATCGTAGGAATTAAATCATTCGTATTCATTACGCAATAAGCTTTAAATCAAATGTTTCAATTAATGATTTCAGTACCGGGTTAATACCTAATAGTGTATCCAATGTATTAGGAGCCGGTCTACAATCAGTCATAAGATCACGTATTAACCAATCTGCCAGGTCGATCTTATTAGTCCTATCCTGATCGGTCGCATTCTTTTCCAATATATCCGATACCTGGATGTTAAGCTCTATGGATTCAAGCTCTTTGGCCTTATCTTTCCAGTAGTCGAACCCATCTACATCGGGGAACGCCAGAACCGTTCTTCCATGTAATACCTTCATCTTTTCAATAGATAGCTGGGATTTACCGCCCGTAGCCAACCAAATGTATTCAGGATATACGCCAGACGCAATCAAGGCTGATTTCTCACTTTCTACCAATGCTACCGGCTTTTCAGGGTACATCTTCAAAAGGTGCTCACCGAATAAGCATTGAACCAGGTTGAAATTGTCCGGCAATAGCTTCTTTTTCTTCAATACCGAATGAACCCAGTTGATGCCACCTGCATCTTTTACCCTATGTCCGGTTTCCTGGTTATACTTCATGATCTTTCCAGTTCTAACTTTGCCATTGATATCAATCTGCCAGTAGATGATACAACCGTCTTTAGTGGCTCCCAAAGCGTAATCATTCATCAGTCTTTCAATCGTAGGTGATTCCAGCGTATAACGGTCAAATAAGCCACACAGGAAACGGATAAACGAACTGTTATAGCTTGCCGATCTTTCGACGTATTGAAAAGGAATATAGCCTACTTCCTGTTGAGGCTTCTGTATCGGTTTTTGCCGGACAGGAGCTACAAACAGTTCTTTCTCTACCGGATTATCAATAAAGAACTGTTTCGGTGTATAGTGGTATCCGCAACTACTTTCGTGGTTGCACCGTCCGACCGTTTTGGCTATCGGTTCCCCTGTATTGCCGTCCAGGTAATAGGCGAACGAGTGAGGATCGCCACACAACGGACATTCATGTCGGGAAGATCGACCGGAGTACTTTTCTAAATATGGTTGATTGTAATTTGTCATACTATTATCAATTGAAAAGAACAACATCAATGAATATAGGTGGGTACTATGGTTATGGCTACTTAGGTGGGTACAGGGTACACCCCCTATATATAGGGGGGTGTGTACCCGGTTACCCGTACCATTGCTACTGTACCCGAAAATACCCGATTGTACCCGGTAGTGTACCCGCTTAAAAAGGTAATTGTTCCGATTCATTATTTGTCTCCTTTCCTTTGTAATAAAGTAGCCCCACATTGTTTTCAACAAGTACCCCTATTTCCCTGGCTTCTCTTATTCTTCGGTTAGCCATAGATTTCTTTATCCCCTCGTCGACCATAATAGCATCTCTTAAATCAGTTTGCCGAATAGGTTGAGTATATTTACAAAAGATGGTCTTAAGATTATCTTCTTTATCAGACTTTTCAGGAATAGAAGCAAGTACGGGTAATCCTTCCTTATTCACGGCAAAAGCAAAATCGTCTACTGCAATATCTCTGCACCGTTCTACTGATACGGTTGAGATATCACCATCTGCCCGGACGATAAACAAGGCTTGTGCCTTATTGAGAAAGTTTGTTCCTAAATGACCTCTAGGTTTATCGCCTCCTGGGTTGGTATGTAATACTGTGACAATATGATTATCTAATTCTTTCGTGATATCCATGAACATCGTAGCCAGCTTTGCACTTTCAGAGCTATCATTTACATCAAGGATAAGATCAGCAGCACCGTCTACCACTACCAAAGAAGGACGATATAACCGAATCGCTTTATCTGTTAATTCCCTACGTTTTTCAGGTTCGTACTCTCTGAAACAAAGCATACGGAACCGATCTGTTTTTTGATTCGTTGGTAATCCTGCAATTCGGCATACCCGTTTAGCGACTTTGGCCGCATGATAGATACTTTGTTCCGTATCAATCCAAAGAACACAACCGGCATCGTTCGGACTACTCATATTCATGTATTCATCAGTACACAGATAAGCACCAACCATAGCAGATACACAAAATGTTTTCCGGCTTTTAGCGGCTCCGACCACAACAGAAAAGTCACCTTTGCTGATCATTACCTTATTCCCTTGATACAGTACTGGTGGTGGTGATGGGATATCAATACTTAAGTCTATTTCTGCTTTTTGAAGCAATGAAAGAGATTCATCATCGATATTTACGCCATTATTACCACTGTGCAAATCAATCTTTTGCAACTCGGCTTTAATAATATCTCTGTAGTTAGAAGTCATCTTGTTGGTCATTTAAAAAAGATAATTCGCCCTGTTTATTATCAGGTATCAGCCAGTAAAGTTTGCACATGTTTGCCTGTCTAACATCTTGAATATTATACCCATCTTTACGTAAATCAGAAATTACTTTGCGAGCGTCATTACTATTTGTGAGATTATTAATATCTTTCGCTGTAAGTCTTTTTCCTGACCTAAAAAGAGATCGGACAGTTGCACGTATTCGATTTTTTGTATTATCTTTGTTTCCGGTTTCAGGGGCGGCTTCGGTCGCCTTTTTTCTTTCAGCCATAACTAAACCTCCTATCTATTTCCGATTTTTCCAGTAACCAGATAATTTGTTGCTTTTTGTTCTATCTCATCATTTGTAGCAACCCTATTCTGCTTCATCCAGTCCTCTATTTCTTTTCTATCGAAATAAAGTTGTTTCCCATTCGGCTTGTAATGTGGAATTTGATGGCTGTAGGTAAGTTTATACAGATGGCTCTTGCTAAATCCTGTAAGTAATGCAACATCATCAAAGCAAAGTACATTCTTTGCAGCTAATAGGCTATATTGCTCAATTCTATCTAATTGCTGTTTTATTTCTTCTGACATAATACAATAAATTATTTGTTCATGAATGGGGCGTGTACTTTGCCCGTTGCTTTGTAATTACATTGCAAATATCAGCAGGAAAGGAAATAAAAATCCCCCATATAGTCACTACTATAGTCACTATATGGGGGTTTATATCACTGTATATCTTGCAGTTACTTTTTCTTTGCCTTATCTCTAATATCTTTGGAGAATAGAGTATCAATTATTTTTAGACTGTCTTGATCCGCTTCATACATTTTAACCTGAGCTAGTCCTTTTATGCCCCATAAATCTTCAAATGTTTTCCATTTTGATTTTATTCCTAACTCCTCACTTGCTAACTCCGCAAACCGTCTTTTTTGATAAATTGTCAATCCTATACTCTGAAAACCGTTACCCAATATATTTGCATTTACAGCCCTCTGCAATACTTCTAGTGCCTTTTCTGTATCTAATTCTTTCGGGACACTATCAGAGTTGTTCCGATTCGTAAGACATTGTTTTAACTCAGCAAATATATTCTGTAATATCTCCGTTTTTAAATTAATATCTTTTACAATATAAGCGATTTGCTGTAATATTTCATTTCTTTCCGTTTGTGTTATTTTCCCCTCTCTCACTAAACTAAGGATTTGTCTATGATATTCATTATTGATATCAAACATAATATCATCAAATTCAAAAGGGAATACAACAGCCGCTTTTTCAACCTCTAATCTTTTTGCAAAAAAAGAGGAATACTCTTTTATATTCTCTATTGTTGAGTTTTTCAATATTTCGTCTTTTATTTCGTATGGAGATAACCTAGATACTCTTTGACGCAAATCTTTTCCGTATGAAATACTACTATTAACAAGGCTATTCCCTTTTAATACCGGATCAGTCCATAAACCAACCCAATTCACAGCCTCATTAATAGTGTCTATGTAATTATCAACAATGCTTGTTTCCATAATTCGCATTTTTAATCAAATATACCATCCTGCTTATGAACCGCAGCTTTTTTATTTTTGTCTATGATCTTCGCATAAATCTGCGTTGTGCTTATCTTTGTATGTCCCAGTAATTTACTAACGGTCTCAATTGGTACGCCCAAACTCAGGTTTAATGTAGCTGCAGTATGCCGGGAACAATGGAATGAAATCTTTTTCTTGATACCGGCAGATGTACACCAGTTCTTCAGTTTTCGGTTAGAATTATCATTCTTTGGCAGAGTAAAGATCAAATTTTCATCAGATCCTGTTTTTTCTGGTAACCACTTCAACGCCTCCTTACTTACCGGAAAATCTTCATAACGTTTTGTTTTAATTACACGAAGTCGAAGAATAATTTCACCGTTGTTATCCTCCCTAAGATCTCCCCAAAGCAAGTTCTTTACATCGCTATATCGAAGTCCTACCAGACAACAAAAGAGAAATGAACGTTTTAACATATCGTCCTTACAAGGGGTTCCCATTAGTTTTTTTATTTCTTCAATTGTCAAGAACTCCCTTTGCCCCTCTTCAGGCTTTGGCCTATCTGTATTATCCACTTTATCCAAAGGATTAATGACAATTATATCCGCTAACATAGCCTTACGGATCACCCAAGTAAATTTCTTATACAGATTGTATTGAGTATTCTGTGAAAGAGTTTCGTCTTTGGGCTTTTTCTTACTATTCTCATAATTGAAGTTTACAGCAGTACGGAGATAGGCTATAAACCCTTTAACAAATTCAGTATCTACTTTAGCAAAGGTTATCTTATCGCCAGCATAAGCTTCTAAATGCTTTGCAAGCGAATGGAGAGTATAGTAATAACTGCGCTTGTTACCCGACTTTGCTAGTTGTTCATCTGCTAGGTGTAAAACAAATTGAATCAGATTCATCTTTGATCTGGTAGTATTTGTTTTAAAGCCATGTTCGTTATTTTGCAACTCTACGATTCGTTTAGCCTTGATCGCATTAGCTAACTCCAACGTTTTACGGTTGGCTTCCTTATCTGTTTTTGATTTTTCCGGAATAAGATAGAGTTTGAGAAACTCGTACACACGATCACCGTCTTTGTATAGATCCAGGTAAATCGATTCATTCCCGTTGGCCAGTTTCTTTGTACGAATACGTACCGGCTCTTTAACTTTGACTTGCTTTGCCATATCGTTACTTTATTTGTTACCCACCACAAAGATAAGTAACATTTTCGTTCACGGGTAACAAACGAGTAACAAAAGTAACAAAAAAAAGAGCTAAACAAAGGAAAACACATTGTTTCCGTCTAGCTCTTATATCACTCACAAAATACTGATATTTAGTATTTTATTTAGCTTTTCTTTTACTCTTATTTTCTTTGATTTTTAGGGTAGGTCTTTCTAAACCGGTCATCCCCATGATTTGTGAGTACAAAGATACAAAGAATCTCCGTATCCTCGTACTCTATTTAGATTTTTTATTCAATCACACCCAGTTCACGGAACCAGTCTTCGGCTCTGTCCGGCCATTCATTCACAGCAGCTCCTGTGTCTCTCAGTCCATAGCCATGACCTCCTTTGCTATATAAATGCATCCGAGCAGGAACACCGGCTTCTTTCAAAGCATAATAATAGAAAAGACTACTATTGATATATGATTTATCATCTTCCGTCTGCACAAGCATAGTAGGCGGAGTAGCAGAAGTCACCTTCAATTCCGGAGCCAACTGAAAGTTCTCACCATCCAGGTAAGCCGGATAAACCAACAAGCAGAAATCAGGACGGCAACTGACTTTATCGGCAGCATCCACTGCCGGATAAGTACGTTTATCAAAATTATTACTAACCATTGCAGAAAGGTGACCTCCAGCCGAAAATCCCATCACGCCAATACGCTGAGGATCGATATTCATCTCTTCCGCATGAGCCCTGACATAACCGATCGCACGCTGAAGATCCTGCAAGGGAGCTTCATGCTTCGCCAGACCTTCCCGGCGAGGGACACGGTATTTCACCAACACGGCCGTTATACCCAGATTATTCAACCATTCACAAACTTCATCACCTTCCAGGTCATAAGCCAGAATATTATAGCCGCCGCCTGGACAAACAACCATTGCAGCACCTGTGGCCACTTCGTCCGGAGCTGGATAAACGGTGATTGTCGGCTCACTCACATTCGATATACGCAACACAGTTTCGCCTCCGGTTTGTCCACCATCACTATCTGCCTTCTCTATCAGCTTGGTTGTTTCGCCTGGCGCTCCTTTTGGGAACAACAGGATCGGATTATCTTGTGCCATAACTGATCCAATTACACAACTTGCTCCTACAAGCAGGAGTATCCATTTTCTGACCATATACTACGAAGTTTAAAGAATTTATAAGAATCATATTTTTTGCGGAAAATTCGGACTATACAGTATAGTCTTTTCCAAAGTAACTAATTCGCCATTCTTCACATAATCATCTCCACGCTCTGAAAGATGATCAACCATTGCTTTACGGAGCTCCTTCAGTTGTTTGGCATATGCTTTCTTCTCCGAACAATCGGTTAGCTCACCCGGATCTTTTTGAAGATCGAACAATTGTTCTTTCCCATTATGAAAATTCCATACATATTTCAACTTTCCATCTGTCAATGCACACCAATAATTGTCGGCACTATAACAGGTGGCATGTTCCAGATCGATATATTTACGCCATTCATCCGAATGCCCCTGTACCAGTTTCAATAACGAACTGCCATCCATATCAGGGGGCACAGCACCACCTGCCAGATCGATAAAAGTAGGAAGAAAATCCCGAAGTTCAACCGGCTGTTCTATTTTTGTACCATTCGGCACTGATTTCTTTACATACGATGGCCATTTAACAACATAAGGGATATGGGCAGAACCTTCATAAGGATACGTCTTTCTCCAATGATAATGATCGCCCAGCATGTCACCATGATCAGCTGTAAAACAGATGATCGCATCATCATACATACCTTTTTCTTTTAAGGCTGTGATGATCTCTCCGATCTGATCATCGATAAAAGTAATATTTGCATAATAATGTCTTCTGGAATTAACGGCATAATCGTCTCCAAAATTTCCAAACGGAGCATCCGAAGCCGCTTTCTCCGGATCCAGGCGCTCTGCATATTTACCGCACCAGTCGCCTATAACCGGCTTTGGTATTTCGACATTCTTATATAGATCCAGATAACGTTTCGGAGGATCGTAAGGACTATGCGGACGTGCAAACGAAACCTTCATAAATAACGGTTTATCGTTATTATAATTACGGATAAGCTCACAAGCAGTCTGCCCTGTCCAGGTAGTCGGATGCAATCGTTCCTCCAGTTTATAGATACCGGCTCCATGATCATTCCAGCCAATACCTGTCAGATCCGGATCTTGTCCGGGAGCATTCAATTGAAACCATTCACGGTAATCACTAATAAAATCTTTGGATTCGACTCTTCCGCTTTCATCGATTAATGTAGCGTGGAAACCATGAAGCGCCTTCTGGGGAAACCAATGCATCTTTCCGATGCCAAAAGTAAAATACCCCAGGTTACGCAACATTTGCGGCATTTCATATTTATATTGTTCAGCCATTCGTCCATAACCGAGCATACCATGATGCCAGGGAGACAGCCCGGTCAGCAAACCGGCGCGTCCGGGCGTACTACTGGGGGCCGATGAATAACCACTTACAAATAAAGTACCTTCTTCTGCCAGCTTATCTATATTAGGTGAGATAACCGCTTTATTTCCCATACAGCCCAAAACATCCCCACGATGCTGATCGGTCATGATAAAAATTACATGAGGCTTTTTTTTCACTTCTTCCTGCTCCTGAGAAGGAGTTGCAGACTGTGCCACATGATTGACTCCAAAGCCTGTACCAGCCAGGAGGGACGATTTAAGAAAGGTTCTTCTTTTCATTATATATTTTTCTATGAGTACAGATTCAGATAGCGAAGATATATATCTTATTTGATACGTGCAAAGAGAAGACGATTAATATTAATCCGGAAAACAAAGGTTATAAAACAGCAAAAAGGGATCAACCTTACGATTGATCCCTTTTCCTTGTTTTGAGTTCTTGACTCTAAAACGGCGGCTATCTACTCTCCCACTTTTACGCAGTACCATCGACGTGGTTGGGCTTAACTTCTCTGTTCGGAATGGGAAGAGGTGGATCCCCAACGCTATAACCACCTTAATATCTTTAAGATGTTTGACTGGACAACGTTACTTTAACAGTAACCTTCGCTTTATGGCCTGTATTGCTACTTGCCATCTGCTGATATATCAATCCTTCCTACCGGAAATAGAAAGTCTCGGGCTATTAGTACTACTCGGCTTCGACATTACTGCCCTTACACCTGTAGCCTATCAACGT
>ERZ856578.1500-NODE-1500-length-43720-cov-98.479413_pt1 | contig 43720 bp, 59 predicted proteins | sample MGYA00514384_ERZ856578 | MGnify/ENA primary metagenome ERZ856578 (study PRJEB29103, sample SAMN06111958) | human gut metagenome | biome: human gut; feature: ankylosing spondylitis patient; material: healthy_person | host: Homo sapiens | place: China:Hangzhou...
GTCATAACTCAATCTGTTTTCTGTTACAAAATTATTCTTTTTATGCGTAACTGTCAGATTAAGTCTTGACTATTACACTTTATTCTCGCTGCTATCTTTCGCAGTTCGTAATGCTGCTTCTGAGTACCGAAGGAGCCTTCCATCTCTGTAGCTCTCACTCTGGCAAGTTCTCTTTTGGTAGCATTCTTCACCTCGTTCTTGCCAGTCCTGCCTTTCTGAGTGAAGGAGGTCTCAATATCATTCTCTTTGCAGAATGTTCTGTTGTCGTTTCCGGAGTAACCTTGGTCGCCACCTATCTTCTTTACCGGTACTCCGGTAAGCTTATTAGACAATGATACGCAATGCTTCAGTCTTGTACCCTCATTGAAGGCGTTGAATGAGAGTTTCTCAATGAATGAGATCCCATCAATCAATATGTTGTTGCTCTTCGCTCCAAACTCTACAGTCTTGATTTCCTTGCCTCTGACAATCGGTCTGATATAAGGTTTGTTGAGACTTACGATGCGGTTCGGTATGCTCTCGCGAGAGTCGCCACTCTTGAAGTGATTCTTCTGCTGACGATATACCCTTGTGATGACCCCAAGCATATCCAACTGCTTGTCGCTTAGCAGTCTCTCACAACTATGGACACGCATCTGTCTACGGATCTCACCGAGCATCTTGCACAGCAATGCAAGCAGTCTCATTATCATCTTTCGTGTCTGCTTGTGAGTGTGCTTACGCTGCTTCCTGTAAGCCAGATTCGCCCTCTCTATATCGTTGTACTTCGTCCTCAATCTATGTTCACCCAGCTGAGAACTGATACCGCACATCATTTTGTATGCTCTCTCAACACATTCCCAAAGCAACTTTACATCGGTCGGGAAACGCATCAGACTTTCATAGCAACTTGCATCAATATACACTGTATCAAGGTTCTTCATGTATGGCTTCCATGCATCTGCAAGCACCTTCTGCTGCTCTTGGATCTTCAGCTTCTTGGACAGTTCCAACAATATATTGTCAATCAACTTATAGTTTGTCAACTGGTTCTTAGGACTGATCCTAATGCCGCAAAAGATCTGATAATAGATGTTTCCATTCAATGCCTCCATCAATTTCGGAGCTGACAATCCTGTATACATCTTCAAGAATGTCAATGCCACCTTGCCTTCAGGGGTGAAGAAGGACTTTCTGCCTCTTTTAGCCCTTATGTTCTTTGACTTCTCCTCAATCAACCCAAACGATATCGCCATTTCTCGAAGAGGAAGAAGTGACCGGATGCGTCCAAGTTCACTCGTTTTGAAGGTTTCTACATATTGCTGATAAAAATCAAACTCTGTGAATGCAATCTCTTGCTGAATGTCAGATAAATTTCGTACTTTTGCCATGAGTTATTTTTGCTCATTTCCTCCGAAGTTTACTTTTCTACGGTATTCGGAGGAATTTTTATTTCCTTTCGCTAAATTACAACAAATATACCACATTAGCAATCAATAAGTTGCAAACGTTCAAAGTATTTTGCGACTATCCCTAATTAGTCGAGTCTTTTTGATTAGAATTGCTCCATTGTGCATAGACTCCATACATTCCCACATGGGCCAGGTGAATTTCTGATAGACAGAATCTAAGGAATGTATTTCGACGAGGTTGAGTCCGATAACATGTTTTTTGAGGTCTGTATTGCGGTATTGCTTCTTTACGACAGCATAGGCGCGTCCCAGATCCTCAAAAATGTAGGGCGCAACGTCGGCGAAAGGTTCCGATTCAAGACCATCCATAGTGATAATATAACACTCGGGAACCACATCATTATATGTGAACCCCCACCAATATGCCACTATCTTCGAACAGATAAATATGTGACGGGGTTTTATTCTTCAAAAAGCAGCAATTTTGTTGATAAAAAAAAATTGCAAATGCGAAATATTATCATTAACTTTGCTGCATCACAATACGAGAAGAATGGAAAGTACGGGGATTATAAAGAACGCAGGCCTAAAAATTACTTCGCAACGTAAAGTGGTTTATGAGGTTATGATGGAATTGCGTCATGCTGCCATTGATGAAATAATCAAGAGTGTGCAATCCAAAGATAATGAGATAACCATCTCAACCATCTATCGCATTCTTGATTCGTTTTGCAAGGCTAATCTGTTATCACTTGTGTTCCATCCCGAAGTGGGGAAAAGCTATTATGACATTACCGTGACAGAGCATCACCACATATTCGAGGGAGAGAGCATCTTGGATTATATGGATGAAGGGCTTACGGAATTGATACGACAGTATTTGAAAGAAAAGAATTTTGCATCGGTTGACATTAGCCGAATACAGGTGCAGATAACGATAAATAACCCAAAGTTAAACTCTAAAAAGTAAAAAGTATGAGAAGTATCACGACTTTCGATTTGCAGTATGCACATCGGTTCTATGGCTTCCAAGGCGAAGCCCAGTATCTTCACGGTCACACTGGCACACTGACCATTGAGGTGGAAGATACGGTTGAAGAAGGTGTAAACATGGTGTACCCTTGTAATGAAATCCAAAAGGTGGCATGGAGCCTGTTGAAGAATTTTGACCATGCATTGGTGCTCCGCGAAGATGACCCTTTGCTTCCTGCCATTCTTGATGTGTATGAAAAGCAAGGCATCAAAAACGGCCATCCGCAAAACAAAATGAAAGGAGAGGCCTTCAAGACCGAATTGGCAACGGCTTACCCCGATGCCCGTCTGGTTGTTACCAAAGAAACCATGACAGTGGAAGGTATGATTAAGATTGTATATGACTTGTTGAAAGACAAACTGAACATCGCTAAGATCACTTTCACAAGCGGTGTGAATGCTGCGTCTGCCGAGTTTACCACAAAGAATAACATCGACCGCTGTCCGCTTTGCGGTGTCGCCCTCAATGCAGATGGAGTATGCCCAAAATGTGGTTATCGGAAAAAATAATCCACGTAAAGCTGCATATAAAATAAAGTGATGATGAAAATATGGGGCTGTGTCGTAATTAAGGTTTACGGCGCAGCCCCGTTTTTTACAAGTTAGAAAAATAATTTGAAATTCGGCTAATGGCTTCAACCTTTGTTTCCATAACCACATCGGCATACACCTGTGTTGAATTTATGCTCGTATGTCCGAGCAACTTGCCTACTGTGTACAGGTCACTTCCGGCAGCCAGTGTCAGCACGGCAAATGTGTGACGGCTCGTATGGAAACTGACATTTTTCGTAATCCCTGCATCCGCAGTCATTTTTTTAAGATACCTGTTACATACTCCCAATATAGTCAGTTCAAACACCTTTTGGCTCGGCTTGCATCCGTTTCGCTCAGGTAACCAATGCAAAGCCGATCGGTTTAGAGGGATCATTACCTGTCTGCCTACTATCAGTACTTTTGCGGTCTTGAGGCTTTCAGCATATCCGCACCTTGCGCCTCATCCGAGCTTGTACATTTCCGTCACCGTATCGGAGAGGAGGGCGTGGAGCTTATCCTCAAGGAAAGCATCCACATCAATCTTGCCATGGAGGACAAGAAGAAGGAGGAGGATGACAGGAATAAGGGAAAGGACGGTCGTGGACGCAAGAGCGACCATCGTCTGGGACGGAACTTCTACAAGGGTCTTTTCGGAGACTCTATAAATGTCATGCTCGCTGCTGCCGCATATAACCTCAAAAGAGCCATGAGGCTCTTTTTGTGCCTTTTCAAATGGGTCATTAGGAGGCTCATGACAGAGGGACAATGGTCGGTTATCACATATAATGCATTCACATGCGCGCATGTGCGAAGTTTTTAAGGCTCGACTAATTATAGAGAGGCTATCATTCTCGTTTAATTTGTAAATTTTACTGTATTATAGTGATTATTCTTTATCCTTGCTAAGGGAAGCATCGTGGCATCACCAAGTTTTTTTTGAGGGGGGACGCACGTTCGTGAGGTCCTTAAGGTTCGGCTGACTACCTCTCCGCCCAATCGCCACGGTCGAGGTTGCGGTAGCCTATGGCCTCGGCGAGGTGGTGTGGCTGCACTCTGTCGCTGGCGTCGAGGTCGGCGATGGTGCGCGCCACCTTCAGTATGCGACTGTAGGCGCGTGCCGACAGTGAGAAGCGCTCCATCGCCATGCGTAGGAGGTCCATGCCGGCATTGTCGAGTTCGGCGTATTGGTGAATCATGCGCTCGGTCATCTGCGCATTGCAGTGTACGCCCTTGAAGTCTTTGTAGCGGGCGGTCTGTATGTCGCGTGCCTTGATGACGCGCTCACGGATGGCGGCACTCGGCTCGCCGGGCTGCGCTTTCGAGATGTCCTTGAACGGCACGGGCGTAATCTCGCACTGGATGTCGATACGGTCGAGCAAAGGTCCGGATATGCGGTTCAGGTACTTTTGTACTTGTCCAGGACTGCATACACAAGCCTTGGTGGGATGCGTGTAATACCCGCATGGACACGGATTCATAGAGGCTACCAGCATAAAACTTGCCGGGTACTCTACATTGCATCGGATGCGTGACACGGTAATCTTCCTATCTTCCAGCGGTTGGCGAAGAACCTCCAATACGTTGCGGCTGTACTCTGGCAGTTCACCCAAGAAAAAAGAATTGTGCCATAAATTGCAATCTCCGACAACCAAATTACTGTGTGGAGCTAATTTTTCTGCTGCGTTTCCTTGTGCAATACATGCAATAGTAAAGAAAAGGGAAACAGCACATATTCTAAACAATCTTCTTTTATATCTCATATTATTATAATGTACGCACGCACGAAAAGAATTAAAACTCATATATTATCTCTTCATCCCACTCATCATCAAAAGTAAGTGTTATACCGACATTGACCTTTGATAGGCTATAGACTTTGGCGGTTGAATCTGAAACGACGAACTCAGATCTTCCTCTCTTGCCATCAATTACAAGTTCTAACTCATGCCTGCCGTATGCCATACCCTTAAAGTCAATATATGCGGTATCGACATTGGATTTATGGACGGACTGGACGAGGGTTGAGCCATAGTAGTCATTAAGGGTCAAGTCATCACAGCTCACGCAAACTTTGAATGATACATCCCTGGTCTTTACTTCTGGTGTATCATCCTTACTGCATCCCATAAAGAGTAGGGCTGCTATTGTTAGGGCGATGGTAATTACTTGTCTCATACCTTATATATTATAAAACGTTTTACGCTCCGATTTATTGTGTCTCATCTGAACAATAGAGAGGCAAGTAAGGCGAGGATTGCTATTATCGCTGCTATCTTCCATAAACCACTACCCGAACTCTCTTGCAGTTGTCTTTCCAGTTGCCTCTGTCTCTCCCTGGCATCATTCAAGTCTTTGGCGGCTTGTGTATTCTGTACCGTTAGCTTGGATAGACTCTTGTTCAGTTCACCATTAGTTTCCTGCATCTTCTTTAGGGACACATTGAACTCCTGTTGCTGTTTGCTGTGGGCTTCGTTCTGTTCCTTCATCTGAGCCTGGAGTTTAACCATAGCCTCCGACTGCTGTTTCTGCGTAGCTTCATGTGCCTTGGTTATCTCAGAGAGCTTCTTCTGTAGTTCCTGGTTCTGCTTGCCTAATACCTCCACCTGCTCGTTATGTTTTTTGGTGGCTTCTGCTTGCACCTTCGTTAATGCCTGAACCTGCTCATTATGCTTCTTGACAGCTTCTTCCTGTGCTTTTGTGAGGCTTGTCAATTTCTCCTGTAATTCCTTGTTCTGTTTCTGTCCTGCCTCCAGTTGATCCTTGAACTGCTTCTTTATCTGTTCGGTCAGGGCGGCACGAGACTTTGTTTTCTTCTCACTCACGGACTCGACCATTTCAGAGAAGTATTGACCAAGACCATTAGGAGTAGGTGCGCACTTATCTACGAGTTGCTTGATGAATAATTTCTCCTCGACATGACCGATGGCTGCTATGATAGGGGTTCTGAGGCTTACGATGGATTCCAAGACATCAAGGTCATCCAGCTTCTCTATGCCACCTCCACCACCACGAACAAGGGCGATTACAGAGAAATCAAACTCATCAAGTGCCTGTAAAGTCCTGACAAGTTCCTGTGAGTTGGAGAAGTTTACACGCCGTTCTGTAAAGTCAATGGCAGACTTAGCAGCGTTTATGCCAGCCTCGAAGTCGCTCATGGTGATAGAAGTCTGAGCGAATACCAATGCTACCTGCGGTCTTTGGTCTGTGTAAAGGAGCTGTTCAAGAAGAGAGTCCACGTTCTTAAAGCCGGCTGATGCTTTCTTCTGCCTGAGTTCCATCCTCTTGATTTCGGACTCGTCAATGGCTTGTTCCTGGACTACATCAATCCTACTGACCACGAGCATTAATTGGATATGACAGTTATTCTGCGCACGCCGACCAAGCACACCACCGACCTGTACGAGATTGCCATCTTTCAGGTTATCACATAATCTCTGCGGTATCTGAAGTGTGATTTCCGTTTGTGTATCTTCATCACGGAGGGTGTCATACCTTGAATTCCAACGTGGGTCATGCTTCGGGTTTTTCAGGTAGATTCCACGCAGGTATATGACTTTCCTGTTCACGTCCGTCTGTGATAGATAGGATGTGAATATACCAAGCAACTCTGAGGGCTTATAGACCGTTGCTGGCAAATTTTGATTACTTGTCTTTTGTATCTCCGGCATAATAGTCAATTTAAATGGTAAATCATCAGGGTCTAAGGTTGTTCATTTATTACATGACCTGGCGTAATAAAGGTATTGCCAATGAAGAAGCCTACTCCATCAGATAATCCACCATCTATGAATAATATGTAATCCTCTCTATTCATACTTGCGACTGATTACATCGTTTTACAATATCGACTATACATTGAACATGAGCATCCTCACTCTTACCTTGTGGATGTTCTGTGCGAATGTAAATTACATCATTTATTTGATATACTTTACACTCATAGTTTGCCCATTTCTGTTTATAAATGCTCTTTGTCCCAACCTCACCATTCATGTATCTTAGAAGGTCAATTGCCCACCCTTCTCCAGTAAACAATACAACCACCTTCGGAGAGAGCAGTTCAATTTCTTTGGCAAATATCTTCTTGCAATCGCTAAGTTGAGCATAATAAAGAGAGTCATTAGGATTGCCACCTTTCCATGGTGCAACCTTACAGACATTACTCCAAGCTACATGAGAATACCAAGGCTCTGGATATAGTTCTTTTGTAATTTTCTTAATTACACGCCAAAATGCAGACTTTCTGGTATTGTAACCTTTCGTATTTCCTGAAAGATTCTCCACCCACTTCATCTGATCATGACGATTGAATATTGCATCCTCTGAGTCACCAAAAAGGACATCAACATCTTCACAGTCTGTTACCCATCCGTTTGTTGCTCTACCGACAAACATAACTCCACATTGTTTCTCCAATGGAAAGTCCTCTCCCCATTGCAGACAGAAGGTAGCCTTATCATTGTCAAACTCTGCCACATTCTTTAGCAGGTTCTCATACAAAGGCTTTAATTCCTTCCTGAGTATTTCTGTACGTTCAATGTTTGTCATAATTCTCACTTTTATATATTCCACACCTCATATCCCATATTCTGAGCAATTTGGAATAGAGGGTTAAATGTTTGTTGATATGCAGTTAAGAAGCGTTCCCTATTAAGGTTAAGTAAGTCTCGTGGCGTATATCCCAGAGAAGAGAAATCATCTAGTGCACTCTCTTTCTTTCCTGCCTCCAAGTATATCTTAATCGCCTTTCTATGTTCCTCTGCCATCTTCTGCAAGTATCTATCAAGAGGTGGCAGCTTATCAGATTTACTGCTATTGATGGAGTTATCAGCAGGTATGAGGTTCCATAGTTGGTCATGTGCTACGAAACTCCAAGGCATGAAGTGATCGACGGCATAATTTCCTATATGTATCTCTTGACCTGTATAAATGCAATGGATATGACCGCCAATCTTTATCACGTCATCCCAGAACTTACGCTGTTTGTTGAGTGAAGTCCTCTCCATCGGGCGTGTAAGTTTGTTTGGGATGTTTGGAATATTTGGGTTCCTGGACTGCAAGAACAAAGTAAGATTCCAGTTAATGAAGTCTGTGAGAATACCGTAATAGTCCTGTAGATACTTATTCCATACCGGGTTTATTGTGATATAAAACTCTTCCTTTGACTTTTGGATGGAGTACAGACAACCATTCTCGTAAGTATGACTACGAGCAATCACGTCAGAGTCGCTTGTATAATTGATCCAGGGACTAAGGAAACGGAAAGGCACATTTACAGTCAGAGTATTAAGCAGCCTCTTTACACTCTTATCGTCAAGTCTGTCAGTAAGGCACGCTATAATATCTTCTTTCCTGGCATCCATAGGTAGAGCTGTAATCCATTGTAATTCAGTCACTATCTTATGAAGTGAGTCCATAGAGCCAAATGACAGATGGAAGTAATGAATCGGAAACCAGGCATTAGCAACCATCCTAATGACCAAATCCCATACATTCATACGGTAAGCCCCCTCTTCATTGTGCATCTGGAGAAGGCTCTGAAACCAGTAGAACTTATAGGTCGCCGTTGTACTGTTGAACACTCGGCTCAGATTCTTGGTCGATAGATATTCGGATTGAGGTATATTTGCCATTATATCTTAACGATTAAATCGTAGAACAAGTCATTGGAAATGTAACCATACCTTTTGCCGTAATTTCCGATAAATGTAGTTGCATATTTTAATAAATGCGTATATGTAGCTGAGCCTGCCCTTACTATCCTAATTTCATAATCCTTATCAGACAGGCGAGTTATTGCAGCAATATCATCCTTGTCTGCTATTTTTGTATTTCTCAAACGCCCTGTTCCAAGACGGAAATCATAATTATTTTCAGCCTCAAAAGTCACTCGTGCTTCTTCTGTTTTTGTTGGGTCTATATCTATATACTTTACATTGATTACAGTCTGATATGCGTTCTTGGTTCCCCTACTATTCTTTTCATTAAGAGGAGGGAAGAAGTCAAAGCAATCTTTTGACAACCAGAAATACTGAGTACCTTTGCTTGCTGTTGTTCCTGGATCTGCTTGTATTCTTGCAGTATCAGAGTGGCTTAACGTGATAATCATTGTGCTAAACTCGTCTTTCTCACCTTCATCGCTTCGGTACTTATCCTCATCAAAAAGTAAATCCCAAACAGGATTCTTCATATCCAAGGTTGCTTTGTAAAAGTCAAGTTTCTGCTCCTTGATTTTCTCGAATAATTCCTCCCAATTAAAGGGCATCTTTATGTCAGTGTCATCAAGGAACATAGAGGCTTCTATATTTTGTGTCAAGCCTCTACTTGTGAAATTACCAGAAGATACAATTAAATTCTGATAATTGCTATTTTGGAAGCCATAGCATTTTGCATGAAATATAGCTTTTCTGTTTATTACACCTACCTCACAACCTATCTCCAGCAACTTTTGTACTACTTGTCGGCTAGACATTCTTTGCGATGAACTACCTCCTAAAATCACCTTGCACTTTCCTCCACTTTGTATGTGGTGTTCGAGGTAATTGTAAAATCTAACACCACCATTAAAGTTAGAGAATCCCGACATTAGGTAAAAAGTGCCATTTCCTAACGCATGGTGTTCTTTTATGTTTTTCACCCATGCCTTTTCTAACAGAGACATCAAAGTGTTTCCGTTTAAGGTTGCATATATATTAGGCTGTAGTAAAAATTCCATATTACTCTGGTTTTTGTAGAACGATTAAAGATTCATTCGTAATTGCATTTTGAGCATGAATACCATATCGCTGATATGTTTCAAGTGGTACTATTTCTGAGATAGTAAAACCACATTCTCCAGCTTCATTGCATAACAACGTAGGTGTATCAATCAATGTCTTGCCGCCTATTGTCGTTTTATTATGACCCACTACAAGACAATAATAGGCTCCTGGTTTAAGTACCTTGTAAACTGCCTCAAACATATTTCTCATTTCTGAGATATATTTGTATAACAGTATAGGAACATTTTGTTTTCTAAATCCATCAGTAGGCTCTAACATATTCTGCAAATTCATACAAAATTGAAGCGAACTTATAGATATGCCATTCGTATTGTTTAACAAATCCTCATGAAGCTTTGTTGCGGTGGATTTTCTTTTTAGTTCTCGACTTCCTATCAATGAGCACTCTAATGGAGCAATCTCAGAAGGTTCAGCAAAGCCAAGCCACACGAGACTTAAACGTTGCGTGTCGATATATGGAAGAGCAGTCGCATAAGGAGGGCTTGTTATTGCAAAATCGAAGAAATTTGAATACTCATTATAATTTCCAATGTTCACAATACTGTCATTATGGATTGTTGCGACAGGTACATTGCCAACATTATCATTCGCCATTTTGAGTATTTTCTCTTGAATTGCATGAAACTCGTTAACGAAGCGTCGTAGAAATGGTTCTTGTGGATAAGGAGAGTTCCTTCTTCTGATTCGCAAATCCGAAGGCTCTTGTTCAGAATAATCTCGAAGGATATTACTTGCTGTCAGAAGTATCAAATTCTTCAAAGCACCAGTTTCGTGTTCCTCTGCTGCAAGTCTGATTTGTTCTATCAACCTCAAATAGTCTTCCAAGAACCATTTTTTGAGGTAATCCATACGATTCGATTGCTCTTCAAGATTTACAGGCTGTTGTTCTACAAGAGTTACAAAAGCCTCTACATCAAAGTTTTGAAAATTCTCTATTTCATTGGCTATTGATGTTTTTGTTCTGGCAATAAACACTGCCATAGGGTTAATATCTACACCGAAAGGAGTACCTCCCATTAGCTGAGTTTCAAATAACGATGTTCCGCTACCACAGAATGGGTCTAACACTCTTTGACCAGCATGAACATTAAAGATATTAAGCAAAACTTTCACTATCTGAGGATTGAACTTTCCTTTATATTCATGAATACCATGAGTATAATAGCGAGTATTCTGCTTCTTTTGTGTTGTTTTTTCTCTTATATATTGATCTGTGTCTGTCTTTACGCCATTTTGTTCAAAAGAACGGCAAAATACTAATCTCTTCGCATTCCCAGATTCGTTACAGCCATGAGCAACAACAGCGTCTCGCCCTTCAATCGTCACTGAGGTTGGTTGAAGGACACTTTGAATCTCTCTGCTTGCTAATACTTTCTCGTATGCGAAGAGCTTGTATTCTTGTTTATATAATTTTATATCACTCATTTTTGGAGGACTACTATGTATTCTACTTTTATTCTTGCATGAGACAAGTTAAATGATTTATGACTACTGACCATGTCGCGTACAAGCGTGGTGATGTGTTTATAGCCTATACTTGTAGCTATATCGGCAATAATCTCGTCATTATTGAATATCACACCATGTATCTTTGAACGCCCTATTACGAAACTTAGTGTCGCACCTGGAACACATTTTTCGTACAATGTGGTTAGCAACTGACTCATTTGTTCCGCAAAATCATAACCTTCATATTTTGATTTTTTGAAATATGAATACCGTGCCCCAATTTCCTCGCTTCGTACTTGTATCGGATCAAAATTTAACCAGTACATTCTAAACTTGTGATACAACCAATATTCATAAGCACAAGGATATGGAGGTGAGGTAATTACTGCCCCAATATTATCAGGTAAGACCTCTTTTAGATTCAAAGAGTTCATATTTAGGACAGTTGTGGCTTTACCATCTTTAATAGCATTCTTCTTGAGTTTTTTAGCGGATTGCAGGAAGAATTTCAGAACATCGTCCTTTGTTCGCTTTTTATCTTTGAAAGCATATCTAGTATCGCTGTCTTGATTTGAGACTTTTACTATGATACTTGAAAAACAGAAATTTAACGCATCATATCCTGAATAATTGATACGTTCATCAATTTTTTCTTTTAATACTGCCAGAGCAAGTTGTATTTCAAGAGTAAACCAGTGATCTATATTGGGGAACTCTTTTCTTATATTTGGTTCATTTTGAAGTTTGCAAGCCTGTATAATCTCTTGGCAAACATCAATAAAATCATCTGCAACAGGATTTGTTTTTACCTTTGTTATCAGTGTGGCGATAGGGTTCAAGTCAACGCCAATAGCATGATACCCCATGTTTTGAGCGACGCAAACAGTCACACCGCTTCCACAAAATGGGTCAAGTACACTCAGTTCTTTATCTGGCGATAATACGTCCAATAAAGTTTGAGGTATTTGCGGAATAAACTTTGCTGGATATGGATGGATTGAATGTAAAGCCTCAGACTTTGCACTCTTAAACGTCCAATCTATATTATTTAAGATATTCATAATTAAACTCTATTGACATTTACTCTTTTCCAGTTAATAAATCTCTTGGATCAACTTCCAGTATGTCCGCAATCTTATCGAGTGTCTGTAGTGATGGTTGAGTTGTATTACTGCACCATTTTGACAGCGTAACAGGAGAAACGCCGAGTTCTTGCGCCAACCATTTCGCCGTTCTCTTCTTCTCGACTAAGACCAGCTTCAATCTGTTTAAGTCTTTATTTTCCATGATTAATCAATTAAATTTTAGGGCTAAGTTATTCCCTTTTTTCGAGATAAACGAAGGAAAATCGGGAAAACTGAATTTCTGAGTGTAAGATTTAACTTTTCATGCGCAATTTGCTACTTGGATTTATGATTCATTCACACAATTATCTGCATACCAATTGTAAGGAATGGCTGTATGAAAAAAGGGGGAGAAATCGAGTGGCGGTCAAATTCTTAATAGTGTATGGATATAATACTGAACTATAATAAAGAAATTTTATATTTAATTTATGGTGGTAGAGGCGAAAGCCATTGGATAAACAAACTTTCATATAACAATGACTTAACTGCACACGGAGGACTACCACCTTAGCAATGGAATATTAAAATTATCGGGAACAATAAAATGAAAAATAATAAAAACAAAATAATTATGTCAACAAACATCATATTAGAAATACCTACACCAAATGAATGGATGAGAATATGCCGCTCTCAACTTGGTTATTATTTCCCAAAACATTATAGTGATAATAAAGACAATATAGAGAAGAACTGGAACGCCTTGGTACAATCTGCCAATAATGGAAGCAAACTTGATCAGGCTTTGTTAGCTAAATGGCTCTTAGATCAAGACAGGGACGAAGAAGCTGTTCCTTATATGATAATGGTTCATAACAAAATGGACTTTTACTTCGATTATGATCTTGGAGAGTTCTACGAATATGGTGAAGCAGGCTTGCCAAAAGATCTGGGAATAGCCCTAAAACTTTACTCGAATCCTGCGGTACTCTGTGAAGATGTACCATCTATGATAAAACTCGGTCACTTTTATGAAGAAGGATTAGGTACTCCTATTGACATGAAAGAGGCTATGTTATGGTATAAAGAAGCATTTGATAAAGGAGATGAATTTGCAGGGCTTACCATTGGTATAAGATATGCACAGGGTTATCATGGGTTAAAGAAAAATAAGAAGAAAGCATTGGCATTGTTAAAGCAGGCTGCTAAAAGTAGTGACCCTGAGATTGCTGATATTGCTTCTGAATGGTTGGCAAACAAAAAAAATTGGTAAATCAATCCCTTTTGGAATTTCTATATTACGAGGCTGTCATATTATTGGCGGCCTCGTTTTGTTTTATCATCCCTTTTGAACTTAGAATCGAAATAACGCGCTTGACCAGGCCTGTAAACTTCATTTTCCCTAATCCCCTATACCAGCTCAAAACAGGGTATGTGTGAGAAGCATTTTACAGTTTACAGAGCATAAAAAAGGAAGATAGCTGATTCACTACCTTCCCTTTCTTTTTCACTCATAATTACCAAGCGTCGGAACCATCACCTGCCTCGCTGTCGTAGTAGAATTCATCACTCAGCCCTTGTACATCAACTCCAGCACTGGCCGCAAGTATGTTTTGTGTCTCTACCATATAAACCTTCATTTCTGGTTTTGAATATTTCTTCTTCATCTTACTACTTTTTTGCCGTTAATAATATATAATCCACCTCTCTCGCTATTGTTCAATCTCTGACCATTCAAGTTATAAATAACCTGTTCTCCTAATTTCTGGTCATTGATTATTATGTCGTTTATGTCAGTTGTCTCGTCATCTATGCTTATAGCCTTCGCCTTGGCAGCGTTTGGAGTGGACGGTTCGAAGAAAGCCCTAAATGCGTTGATCGTTCCTGCTTTTGCCAATGGCTTTATCGTATTTCCAGATGTGAGATAATATGAACCGTCCTTTGGCTGTGTCGCACTTAACGTGCCGACAAAGTTGTAATCGCCGCCAAAAACAGTTTGAGCATCGGAGGCAGACAATAAGCCTTCGAGTTTTGGTATGTCCTTATTAAATTTCACCAAGTACGGTTTCCCTGCTTCCATCCTATTGACTGTTTGGAATGTCAATATGCCATCATTTCCAGAGACAAATTCCGCTACCGTATAATTGTTCCAACCGACATTATCGAAGTCACCAGGCAAGGTCAAGGTGTACCAGTTGTCTTTGCTGAACGATCTGTTTATCCTGTATCGAACAAAGCCTCTCTCTTCTTCACTCACCACGAATCCATCGGTCTCAGACAGCTCTACATCAATGGAACAGTTATATCCATAGGCGAATCTTACCTTGCCATCTTCCGTAGGATAGATATAACCTGTTATCTTAGTGTTGGGATTATGTGGCGTGAATGATGTCCTGCCTTGAAGCATTTCGCCTGCATTATCAAGTAGGAGTACAGTTTGGCTTATCGGCATTATGACAAACTCACATAAGTGATCCCAATACTCTCCCTCTGAAATTTCTTTCGGTTTTGTATCTCCCATGTCTGGATTATCGCCATCCCATTTATAGGATATGTTGCTTAGTTCTGGCACTCCGTTTGCCAACTTACGATATACGGCTCTTAATGTGTTTGGCATCTTTGTTCCTTCATACTGGCATAAGTAATCATTAACCAAGACAGAGCCTGTCTCGTCTCTAAGGAATCTGAAGTTCGGGTCATTCATCATCAGGGTCAGGTTTGGGTTATTATACCTAATCACAGTGCCGTCCTCACATTCCTTCAGTTCTCTGAATGTGGTTATGTCCTTGTAAGGTAAGTTGCCGTATTTATGCTTTCCCTTAATGGTTATCTTCTTTATATAGAGCTTCGGATTTGGATTTCTCATTGTGTTGGCTTCCGAGAAAGTAATGTTAACTGTACCTCCATTAAATTCATCAATCTTTATATCCCCAGAGTTGACAAAAACAATCTCATCATCAGCAGTAGAGTATTGGTAGGGGAAATTGACTCCTGATAGTTCTTTCCCATTGGTTGAATAGATACCGATGTAAGTAGAACAAGAATGATTCCTCGTGGCGGCATATTCAAATGAGATTCTAATGTCAGAATAATCGAGGTCATTGAGTGGGATGTTTCTAACATTCAGTACCCACATATCAATGTTGTAACCCTGATTGTCTGAGACCATGCAACCTGTAGTTTCATCCAAATACCATGCGTCGGGTTTTGGTGTCGGGTTTTCCATCATACCGTCTTCCATGGAGAACTGTGAGGTGTAGATGTCCCCTTTTCCATTACTGAAATCCCATTCCCAAATGACGAAATCCTTCTCAAAAGGATTCTCTTCACAGAAGCCTGGCAATGCACTTGCTAATGCCAAGCCGAGTAGTAAAAATGCTTTTTTCATGTCGTTGTTTTTCTTTTGATTAAAGTGTTTTTTGGTGCAAAGGTAATAACGACACAGCCCAACCTCAAAATCACATAGTTTGCGAAAGGACTTATATTATATATATATAATACTGACTCGACAAGGCAGCAGGGACATCGCCCTCATAAATTGAGGGTAGAGTAAAAAGAATGGAAACCATAAAACAGGAAATTCGGAGGCTCTTGAAAATCTTGCGTGATAAGGGAGCTGATGAAGACGAGATTAGAAAGTTGTTTGAAATTCCAAAGTCCCTGAGCAGGCTTTTGATAACCGAGGATTGCAGGATTATCCTAGTGGACTATGGGAGGGTAGAAGTTAAACTTGAACCGCTTCATCGGGCTGTCTATATCCTATTCCTAAAGCATGAAGAGGGAATAAGGATAAAGGAGCTTCCAGATCATAGAGAGGAACTAGAATCCATCTATATGAAGATGAAGAAAAGGACTCAGGCGAAGAGGAAGGTGCATCAGAGTATCATTGATGTTAGCGACCCACTTAAACCATCTATCTCAGAGAAACTGGTGAGAATCCGAAAAGCGTTGGTTGATGCCATCGGGGACAAGTCCATAGCGTTGGACTACTATGCTATCACAGGTAAAAGAGGCGAAGCAAGGATAATATCGTTGGATAGAAGCCTTGTCATTTGGGAACCTGATTCGCCCCAGCCTTAGAGGATAGCGCATATTTTAGGGACAAAAAGAAGAAGCCCCACCTCCGAAAAAAAACGTTCAGAAGTGGAGCCTGGGATTTCTATGCCTATATGTGAAGAGGCTTATCTACATCAATAATAATGCTCCATTGTGTAGTTCTTTACCATTATTGCATACCGAACAGCGGTGAGTAGGTGTAGTCCATACGTACCTTTACGCTTTTCTTTAATAATCCCAATAGCCTCTTGTTCCTCCACAGGTAGTACATGTAACCCTTCTTCCTGTACCATCCATAGCAAGCACGGTTCCTTTGCCGTTACACGAGGTACATTTGTGAAACACCTTACGACCTTCTCTTCTGTTTTTCTCCCTTTGGTCTTGCTGTAGTTTCTGCAATTCTTTACGGAACTCTGCTTGTTCTGCCTTATGATGGGTCTTATCTTCCTGATTGAATATATCCATCACAAAATGAGCAGCCTCGTTTAATACGCTATAGGTATCTGGAGAAACTGTTTTGCTGTATGTACCGTATTTGGATTTTACAGTAAGTTTAGCCTTTCCATTCACGGTAGCCACTGTCAACTGCCTTTGAACGTAGGAACCTTTGCCTGATACTAAGACATCGTTTTCCCATTCTCCTTCAATAGTCAACCAGTGCCAACCCTCGAACTTACCATGACCATGCTTTACTACAGACTCACCTGCTTTTGCGAATGTTCCTGTGTATTTACAAAACTGTCTGTGTTCTGTATCATCGTCATCATAATACTCTATACCATTGGGAAAATCGTGACCTTCATCTATTCTAAATTCAGCCCTGGCATACTTTCCTACACTCAGCTCACTTGGAACAATCCACGTCTTAACATTTATTCTTCCGCTATTGTAATGCTCCTTATAAACAAGTTTTGGATCACCGTACTTTGGTCTATAGATTTTCTCTCCATCAGGTTGAGCATACGAAACAGACGCAACCAGGAGTAATAAGAGGAATAGTATTTTTTTCATCGTCAGAGTTATGGATTAACGAAAATACTGCTTGATACCTATTGTTTTCAAGCCCGACTCAAAGACACAGTTCATCTTGTCACCAAAGCTGTTTGCGCTTCTGATAGCGATAGTGAAATATCCTTCCTCGAATATATCCATGACCATCTGTAACTCTTCAATAGAATTACCTAACCAGAGACTGCCATTATCATCAACGTCGCAAGAGATAGAAAATTTCTCTCCGCTATTCATTTTGAAGTATAGCTGAGTGTCCTTATAGAAACGCTGGTTATCCCCATTACGCATTAGGAAAACCTTGGTCATAGGAACGGATGCCTCTTCTGGCTTTTGAACTATAATACACAATATACAAGGTTCTCCCTTTTGTACGAGGTCTGTAGTTCCATCAAGTTCCAATGTATATGATGGTCTGCTTCTATCCTCGTCACCGAAAGCATCCTTGGCATATCTGACCTTCCACTGTGGCTTATAATTATTCTTCATCGCCTCATAGTCACCAACCTCATAGTCATCAATATCTCCAGTAGCAGGTGGTTCATCAGCATAGGCAACCTCAACAGTAGCGGAGTCATTCTCTGTTGTAGCCAAATTGCCGTTTTCAGACTCGCTACCAGATGACACAGCCCATACAATAGCGACAATAGCAAGTATAGCACATCCTACAATGCCGATCATCTTCCAATTCTTCTTTTCTCCATCAAGCTTTGGAGTAGGATTGTTGACCGGAGTAGTAGGAGTTGGTGCTTCTTCTTTCACCTTCTCGTTGCAGTGAGGACAGACTACAGTATCTTCATCTATCTCTTCTCCACATATAGGACATGGTATCTTAGTCTTTTCACCAGGCAACCATTCTCCACAGAAGCGACACTTCTTAGCAACTGCAAGAACCTCCTCACCACAATATGGGCATTTTTTCGTATTCTGTTCCATGTCTATATGTTTTAAATATTTAAGATTGTTGTGCTAAATAAGACTTCATATTGTTCAACATTCCGTCATAATCTCCAATAATCCAACTATCTCCATCAGGATATAGTCGTAGATACACAGTTTCGTCATTACCGTAATCAGAAATACAAACTACAACTTCCGCATATTCATTATCCATGTAATCAGTTTCAAATCGAACACTTTTCACAGAGGCAGAAATATTATCAGAAGGGTCTTGGCTTTTCGTCCATATATCCTCCGTGAAGAATCCATATTCTCCCTGATGATGTTCTCTATCGTATTCTTCGATAGATTCAATCCACATATTCAATTCTTCTGAAAAATAATCGCACTTGACAGTACCCTTCCTAAGACCTTTACGATTAGAGAAGACATTTGCATAAACTTTTTCAACCCACTTCTTGACAGACGCTTCCTTTGAGGATGAATCGGGAGAATTATCTTCTACATTTTCGTCAGGATCAGCTGCTTCAACAGCCACTGTGTCCCATTCTTCATCATCACTTGTCGAATTATTATCCTCTATTTGAGCTTCAGACTTTGGCTTTGCAAAATTATCGTCATTCTTTGCGGTAATAAAAACATAACTTACGACAATAATAACCAGAATGGCAAAACAGGAAATGCCAATTACGTTTGGGTTCTTTAACTTCTTAATAATATCACCAAACTTAGCTTTATACAGTATTGAATAATATATGATTAGACCAATTATAGCGATACCTGCAATGGGTAGTATTATTGATTCCTCTTCGACCCAATAATCAGTGTATTCGTAATTTACATGAAACACCAACAATCCGATACTTACAATAAGGAGTGTGGCAAGAGGTATAATCAAGCTGTATAAAATTGGCGTTTTCTTCATACCAACACGGATTTCTTCTTTGCTGGAAGTGTCTTTCGCTGCGGTCTGTATATCTTTTGCAGCCTTTGCTTCTTTCTCTTTGTATAGAGCAGAAAAGAACTCTTCAACATTCTCACCACAATAAGGACAGGTCTTTGCTTCATCGCTAATCATTTCGCCACAGAAAGGACAGCCGTAAAGTGACGGTACTTTTACTCTTTTCAGACCATCAGAGACGAGCCCCGCTATTGCTTCATTCTCGCCAAACCTTTTCTTGTATGCTTCATGTAAAGCTACTAGTTCATTGTAATCGTCATCTTGTATTGCTTGTTCGATTAAGACCTTATACTGCTCAGTCATAAAAGAATTACACTGAGCAACAAATTTCTTATAATCTTCAGCACTAATAGATGCCGATTGAGCCATAGTACTGATTGCTTCCTCGTATTCTCCATCCTCGAACAGAGAATTTGCTTTTATCTGATACTCATCCATAATCACTTCATATTATATTTCTCGTCAAACTCTTGATCACTCATGCAGATGTAACATATGGCACATATTACTCCTATCAACGCAGGAATACCAGTGAAACAAAAGATTATGCATAAAATTCCTAGCAGAATTTGACCAAGGTAGAAAAAATTTACTCCAATCCCACCGAATAATAGTGCCAGGACTGCAGCTACTCCTTTTGACCTGTTGTGTACCTTTTGTGGTTGAACAGGTTGTTGTGTATATTGTGGCTGAACTGGCTGCTGTGGAACTTGCACCTGTACTACGACCTGTGGCTGTTGTGCTACAGATTGCGTTGCTTGCTGTACAGTTTGTTGAACTTCTTCCTCTGATTTTACTTTTATTGTCGTTCCACAATACAGGCAGCGATATGTTTCATTATTTAGGGCGGTGCATTTTGTGCCTCCGCATTCAGGGCATTTTACTTGTTCCATAATTATAGACGGATTGATTTCAAAGTTTGAGATAACTGATAAATTGATGTATAAATGGGCTCTGCATCATTTTGCTCTATGGAGGCTAATACAGAGTTTATTCTTTCTGACACTTGTGAAGATACTGTCGGGTCGTTTATCCTATTAGCAGGGATATTCTTCAGCAAATCAAATGACTTTGTGAGTGCCTTGTGATTAGTTGTCCGAGCATCTGATTCTATATCCTCTAACTTAACAATGGCTTGTTTGAGCTGCATTAAGAATACTTCTCTTCCTTGAATGGATGCTTGTACTTCTTGACTGTGTTTTTCAGAGATAGAGCCTCCCCAACCGCCCATAAACATGAGGAACACACTAACTATGAGTATTACCAAATAGCCGACATATAGATCTGTCATAGATCGCTCACCATCTTCGTATGAACCCAAGAGAAATACAAAGAAGAGAGTCCAAGCAAAGAATGCGATTCCCGAAGCATTCAATACCCATGTCAATGATGCGTTTCTTACTGTATTAGTATCAGTTGAAGATACAACCAACAGATTTGACAGCAGTGCCGCTGACATTGCTATACCACTAACGATACACCAAACCATCATTTCAGATGACTCAGTGAATATCAAATTGAAAATTCCCCAAATGGCTAAACAGATGATAGCCAGTGTTGTGAAAAATATGATCTTGTTACGCATAATCGTGTGATGTTTAAGTTTATACAGGACTTGTTGGAGGAGGTGGTGGTGGAGCCATCATTGAGAAGATTTGGGCAATCTCAGGCTCTTGTTGAGCATATACCCATGCTGTCCCACCAACTTTGTAAACATAAGTCATCGGTGCAATCTCATTCTTGATAATCATGTTTTGGATGACATCAAGCCTGAAAGGACCCGTTGTTTGACCATCTTTCGCCACATAATATGAAGGAAGGGAAGGTGGGGGTGGTGCAGAAGTGAGCGGTGATTGTTGCATCATACCGCCAAGAACTTGTCCTACTTGCTGACCGACACCCATTCCGACACCAGCGTTCATGAAAACACCAGCACCTTGATTACCGGCTAAAGTCTGAGCTATATCAATCTGTTTCTGTTGGATGTAATCTACACCGAGCTTCTTCAATCGGGCTTTTTCGGCTATACCTTCCATGACTGTCTGATAACCTTTATCTTTTTCATCGAAAGATATATCCTCTATGTTGAAATTCAAAAGTTCTACGCCGTACTCATCAAATGCGACTTGGAGTTCCTTAGCTATTGCAGCACCAAGAGACCGATATTCCGTTCCAAGCTCGTTGACATTGACATCATTGTCTTTCATATACCGAGCTATCGTGATTTTCGTAGCTTCGATAACATCTGACCTGAATTGTTCATAGATTAAGTCCATTTTTGCCGCAGCCTGTGTCCCTACGAATTTCAGCAAGAACAACCCTCCGTCCTTGATTCTGACTCCATATTGTCCTCTTGCAGACATCTTGATTGGAACTTCAAAATATGGATCGACAACTCGCAGACCGCCAGCACCCCAAAGAAGGTTTCTGTTTTCGAGCTTACTAACAAACCAGACACTTGCCTTAAAGGTAGATTCCCCTCCCGAAGGTAAGTTTATAATTTTTTCGAGAATTGGGATATTTGCAGAGGATAGGACGTGCCGACCTGCTGTGAATTTATCACATAACGTGCCATTCTTATAGAAATAGGCTTCTTGACTATCATTGACAGTCAACACGCTGCCTAACGTTATGTCTTTAAAAGGAAACAAATATGCCATTGTCTCCTTATCTGTTTGATTCCAATATATTGACTTTATTATCGGCATATATATCGTCTGTCTTTTACGACCCCAAGCCCACGAACAGATCAGTAATACCTATATATACAAGAAAAGGATGGAGCTTCATATCTGCCCATCCTCTGCTCAGGTGTCTGGAAAAACCTTTGAAACGAATGAAACGAATACGACAACCCCATCCTCGTGCTGATATTCAAAGGCACAGTTGGGGCTGTACCGAAAATGATCAAACACCAAGGAAGGGCATATCATACCTCTATCCATCGTTTCTATTTTTGCTTGTAGTTTTCCAGACTTCGAGCATGAAACGGATAAAGCGAAATATGCCTATCTTGACCAAATGGCTATTCTCCGTATTTATACAGAGCCTCCAATCGGCGTTGCAAAGGTACTAATAATAAATGAAAACCGCATGGTGTTTTGAAGATTTAACATAATATTTAACCTAAAATTCTTGGTTATTTCAGATTTTTGTATAACGACTTGGGTAAAAAGAAAAAGGACGGCACAATTAGCCATCCTTCATTCTTCCAATTATGAGAGAGCGTAGATTATCAAAGCAAGCCAGATAACAGCCGATATTATAGCTGTCAACGGCTCTACCTTACCATCAGAGAAACAGTAGTAGATTAAGCTGATTGACTCGAACGCCAGCATAATCCTCACCTTCCTCTTCATGGTTCCAACACTGTGAATTCATGGAACGAATAGAACAGGTCAGGATCCTCTTCCTCATGTTCCTCTACATAGTCATCAAGGGCTTGGCTTACTGCTCCTACACTTGCTTCAACTTCGTGCCCGACTATCTCTGAAACATACTTTGCTGCTTCCTCAATCGTCTCAAAGTATTCACTATCCTCATAAGAGTCCAGGAAATAACGTTCGGGAAAGTAATCACCCGAAGAATCGTTGGTATAGAACACTCCACAGCCAGGTTCTTCTTCCATGAAATAGACCTTGATACTTGGAAACTTCTCTTCGATGATCTGTCTCACTCCTTCCTGTTCGCACCACGCTGTTTCTTGGTTAATGGATAAGACATTCCCATCAAGCGAGTAGTCTGTTATCTCACCACGGCAACGATACTTTTCCCAATCACCGCCAAGTTTATGTACTAAATTTCCGAGCCACCATTTCCCAAAGCCGTTTTTGAGGATGGTGGTTTTTCTCTTGTCTATGTACTTTAAGACATTATACAGCGACCTTAATTCCTTCAAATCGCCCACGCACTTATACGACGTTGAACACCAATTAGGCATGATCGACCTCCTTTCCGTCTTTGTAGCGATGGATAGTCAGTGATTCTGTTACCATCCATTGCGAATTACTCACTCTAAATCCATATTTGTCTTCGAGGGTAGAGAGGAATTCTGAAAAATCCTCATATTCCTCTGATGCTCTAAGTTCTTCATCAGTCAGTTCTATAATATCCAAACTGCCGATGGTAAAGTCTAAAATCAAAACATACTTAAATTCCATAATTATTCAATTCTTTTAGTTCTACAAAAAATTAACTTCGTGATAAATGGGTTTTCTCTTATGATCTGATTTCTTGCTGCCATCTGATTCTTAGATTCAACCCAAAGAGTGATTGGCTTAGTCGCATCCTTCGTCCAAGCCCGAAAATACCATAAGATTCTCATAGTTCTATACCATTTGCCTGTGCTGCATCTATGATAACCTGGCACACGTTCAGTTGCTCTACATCCGAAAGTTCAGACAGTTCAACCTCAAAACCTTCGCCTACATCCATCATCAAGCCTTTGTCGGAGTCATAATAGAAGTCCTCGACGGTATTCTTGTTCTTAGCCATTTCATCACCATTCCAGCAATAGGTAGTGACGGTTGGGTAGCATGGAACTGAATAGAAATCCTCTTGTCCTGCTCCTTCTCCGAATTTCTTGATGATTGCAGTAGCCTTTTCAATGACCTCTTGTAATTCTGGAACATCCTCTAATTCAAAAGCCTCTCTGTTGTCATATTCAAGGTCAAATTCGTCATTAGGGATTTCGATTTGGTCAGCCTTCTCGATCGCTTCTTCTTTCGAGTTGGCTAATACAGTTACATCTGCGGTAGCATAGTAATTGTAATGGATAACAAATTTCTTCATATTTGTAATTATTGTTTATGCCCAATCATTCTGTAGCCACACCTCAATATCATAATTGACTGTGTAGCCCTGAGTCTGAAAGGAGATTTGTAATTCTTGTTTTATTCTCTCTTTTGCCTCTTCCTTAGTCAGCCCATCAAATTCATCAAGTGGGATGTTGTGATGTTCTGCTATGGCTTCAATGGCTTCTTCTTTACTTGTGTAGATACCCTTGCATTCTCTATTATTCAATGAGTGCCAAGCATCGGTCTCGTACACAGGATAAACGTAAGTATCTGTCATGCCGCTTGTTTAATAAAGAAGGTTATTGAGTTGAAGTTAGATGACCAGGGATAACTGCTAATCATCCTATATCCTTCACCTTTCTTGCCTGAGTATGGTTCGAGGTTCCAGTGTTTTCTAGTGCATTTACCTTTGCCTACTACTGTTTCGGTGGGTACATATCCCTTTTCAATGAGGGAGTTAATGACGGCTCTCTGTTCTTCTGAATAGATACGAGCATATATGTCACTCCGTCGTTCTGATTGGGTCTGGATAACAGTCCATACTTGCTGTTTCCATCTTGGTTCTTTATCTTTAGCCATAATTTTCAAGTAAGTTATAACGCTTAATAAGTTTGTAAACTGTTGATGAAGAGAACTGACATCCTTGTGAAGTTACGAATCCCTCACGATTCAGAATATCAGCCATCTGTTGTAAAGTCTTATCTTGACCAACGAGAACTTTCAGAAATGCTATAGCCCTTTTGTTGTTGGGATTAGCTTTCGCTTTATCTCTGTTGGTCTTGTTGCTATTCGCTATTGCCTGAGCGTGTTTGTCCATCAGATGCTCAGGATTACCAAGTCTTGCGCCTCTGGCTTTCTTTGCCTGTAGTGCTTGCCTTGTTCGGGTAGCAATGAGTTCTGCTTCATACTGACTGATAGCAGCGAGAATATGAAGTACCATCTTGTTTGCCTGTGGGAAATCGCAGAAAATGATCTCCACATCAGACTCCAACATTGAACTGAGGAAACTGACATTCCTAGCCAGTCGATCAAGTTTAGCCACAATCAGCGTTGCACCATCTTTACGACATTGTGCTAATGCGGCTCTAAGTTGTGGTCTTCCTTTGTCTGTCTTTCGTCCAGATTCGACCTCTGTAAATTCAGCAATGGGATTTATGTCACGAAGATGGTTGTGTATAATTTCTCTTTGTGCTTCAAGTCCAAGTCCTGAATATCCTTGTTTCTGAGTCGATACACGAAGGTATGCGACGTACTTTGTTTCTTTGTTTGCCATATTTTCCAATTATTAGATGTCCGTCTTGTAAATGAAACGAGCCACCGACAAGAATAGAAAAAAGGAGAACATACGAAATTTGTGATTCTGTGAAAATCTTGTTTTTCGTATATTCTCCATTACTGCATATTCGCTCTTTCTTTATACTGCAACTTTTGGTATGAGTCCAAGTTCTGAGCAAATGCGGTCGTAGTGTATTGTGCCATACCTAACATTCGCGTCTATGGTAGGCTCCAACTTGTCAAGCGAAACGGAATAGTACACAACCTCGTTTCCCTCATGGTCGGGTTTGAAAGTGACCATGAACGCATTGACGTTTCTCTGATACTGAATCATTACCCAACTCTTGATCTTGCAAAGGTAGAATGATGTACCGTTAGTGATAACCTTAATTGAATTGAGGTCGGGAAGCCAGCCAAAAAATCTGCGGCTTCGTTGCAAAGAACCACTCCAAATCTCTTTGGCGATTCTCTCATTGTTTTTTATTTCGAGTTCTTCCATTGTTACGAGCATATTAGAAAGTTCATTACTTTGGCTGTGTAATCGTCGGTGGTAGCATCTGCCTGTTTCTCTACCTTTTCATCAATCACACTGACCAGGTTGTCATTGTAAACGTCGTTGATGGTCTCTTTGAGTTCTCCATCTTCGCCGTAAAGAGTTACTTGAAATACGTCAGCACCTTCTATGTAAGTGATTCTGACATTGCCTGTGTGGACGAATCCCTGAACATGAAACTCCAAGGATGTGTTGTCTGACTCTAAGCTTTCCAAGTCGATACCCCATGACATAGGAATGTAGGGGTCAAGAGTGAGAATATGCCAAATGTACCTTGACATATCTGTTGTGAGTTTATTCACTTTCCAGAATAAGTTTAATGTTATCTACTTGTTCTTTGGTCGGAGCTGAGAAAACGATATAAGCATCATCTTCCTCCACTCCAGTCCAAACAACTTCTTCAATCTCACCGCCGTTATCTATGATTAACGACTTGTAATGCTGAATATCTCCGTCGTGTTCAGCATCTATCAGAAAGAATACCCCTTTAGCCATAGTACTCTTTCATATAGCATGATTCACACAAAGAGCCATAATCATTCACATCGGAACGGCTCATAGGTCTGCCACAATATTCACAATGTCTGACTGTTTCATGGTGGACGTAATTAGCCACCTCGAATATTGATGCCCCTCGGTAAGATACAGAGACCTTGCTATTCTTCTTTGTTGTCGTTTTCTTCGCCATTTTTATTTTCTTGTTTATGAAGAAAATAGGTAAATTCCTCCAGTTGTCTCTCATCTAAAAGTCCAACCAGGAAACTCACCTGCTCTTCGAGTTTAACTTTGTCTTTCATATCACTCGCTATAAAACCGCTCTCACTTGATCGAAATAGCACCAATGGCCGTTATCTACATCAATAACGCCATGATGCTTTGATACATCAGCCGACTTCACGGAACGTCCTGACTTCATACCTTGACGGCATATCTGAATGTCTTCCACTATGCCTACACACACTTCTCCATCAAAGAGAGTATGCTTAATCTTATCACCTATCTTAACTTTCATGCTGCTTTGAGTTTTTCTGCATACTTGTTTTCTATATAGGCAGTAAGAATAGCCTTGATGACTCTTGCACGATCTGACCTGTCATAGTTAGCAGGTACTTTATGTTCGTAGCCATTACGGAATGACTCTTCAAGATGACCCAGACATTGCTCTTCATAGCGATTGTCGAGGAAATCACGGAGTTTGTAAGAGACCTCCGTGTCTGTATCATCACCCTGAATATATACAGAGAGATAAACTTCATCTTTCTTTGAGTTGTAGATGTTCCTCACCTTGCTGTTCCAGTCGTTAGTAGCACCAGAAAGGTAAAGTGTCTTGAACTTGCATCGTGTCTTGTTTGTATCACCTACACCTGCCTCCTTTATTATTCTGAGGATAGTCTTATAAGTGATTGCTAACAGTTCGCCCTGACTGAGACTGTTGATTATCTCCAGCTTCTTTTTGGGGGCAGTTCTTGTGAATATAAAATCGTTGATATTCATAATTGTTTTGTTATTTGTCTTTTGGGAATGCAGCGTGTATGTCATCCAAGAGCATATAGTAATGTCCTGCTTTCTGACCACGATACTCTTCTGAATACTTTGCTGTCATATCCTTTGGGTTAAAAACTATAGTATTGTCATATGTCATTCTCCAACTTATCGCAAATTCTTTCTTCTTTGCTAATGCTTCCTGATACCGAGTCTTGATATTCAGGTTCCCTTTGCCATAATATACAGACCTGATACATTTACGGTCGTACATAATACTGCGAAACATCCGAGGTGTGATATGAACAATACCCTTCTTTTTGAGGTATTCTGCTTGCTCCTTATATGATGCTTCATAAAGGTACAACAGTTTATCCTCTGACTCATTGCTGAGTTTTGTTAGTTCTGGAATAAGGTTCTGCCATAAACCGCTTTGAGTTGTATAAGTCAGCATACGCATTATATTTGCGAAAGCTAACTGTACTTTACTACCAAACTGAGGTCTAAGGTAAGTCATTTCGGAAACTTCTGCTTCTTCATATTGATCCGAACTATTCTTCTTGAACTGACATAATTTCCCTGATGAAGAGAAAAAGAGTCGAACTTTAGCATATTGACCGTTCTTGTATCTGGTATAAAACCATAAATTTGACGGACAAGCCTCATTCGACTTCCTTACAATTTCTGTTGCTTCTGATAATTCCATATTGTTACTTCTTTATGAAATACTCTATAGCAGAATGACATAGAATGTAGTATTCCTTTGTTACTCCGCATTTATTTTCGTATGGATTGTAAAAGTCCAGCATCAAACTCTCGTACAACTGAGGTAAATGCTTCTTAATCTTAGCGACAAGCCATTTATAGGAGATAGGTTTAATCCCCTTCATGCGTTCCTTCCATTCATCTATTGTAATGTCGGCACAACAGCACTCGTAGTACATAGGCTATACAAATGGAAGGTAGATTTCATCCAATAGTCCAGACTCTACCATCTTCTTAGCGGCGTTATGAGAGGATTGATTTCTAAGGTCATATCCATAGTCATCCGAAGCCATGTGTCTGATAGTAGCCACAAACGACCTCATTATGTTCTGCTGAAGGGTTCTGTGCTGTAAGCAAACACCCATAGCAAACTTCTCGTGATTAAAGCCCATTGAGTTATGAGCGTCGGCGAGAGCATCAGCAGCTTTGAATTCACTGCTTTTCTTGATGATTTCGATTTCCTGTTGTGTCATCTTCTTTTTCGTTTTTTGAGGTTAATACTTCTAACTTATGACGGATTTCTTGTACTCCGTCAGCAAATTCTATAAACTCTTGAAGGTTAAGAATCACGCCATAAGACTTGATTTCTACTGTACCTTCGTTTGTGTCAAGTGAAAGAGAAACATCATCGCTCCCTCCACTTTCAGGGGTAATTGATATTGAATATTTCATTCTGCTTAAAAGAAAAAGAGCCAGGGAGAAAACTGTTTGTGTAATCTCCCCAGCTCTGGTTAATACTGGTGTTTGTTTTATACGGCTATCTTCAATGAGCCAGCGACCTTACTTGTCTTGATATAAGAATCGTAAGGTAAGTCAGGATAAGCCTTCTTGAAAGCCGCCAGATCAAAACTGCTTCTCTGGGTCTCTTCGATTCTGCTAAAAGTAATATTCTCGCCTTTCCAACTTTTTACGTCAAGGAATAGCATCGTTTCCAACACATCCTTCTTGATTTCATTGAGTTCATCTTCACACTCCTTCTTAGTCTGGATGAGCTTGATGATACGGTTTACCTTAGAAGCAACGTCCTTTGGAATGTTATAAGGATTCTGGAATTGTGTACCTTGAAGTTCACAGTCGAGGAGGTTCTGACATATATCACTAGGAATTCTGTCAACCGGAATGATTTCAGAAATATGATTCTCTGAGCCATCCTTCTTTGTCTTACAGCAGATATGAATGATGCCGAGATTCTTCACCTTAGCACCTTTCACTTGTCCCTCGAATAGCATTGAGTATATCGAGAGTTGAAATTTAGCCTTCAACAGCTGAGACTTTGTGAGTTTGGCATTGGAGTAGGTCTTGATGTCGTACAGGTTAAACTCCCTGTCTGAAACTCTTGCTACGATGTCTATATTACTAGCCCAATGTTTGAGGTCAGAGACGTTATATTCGCACGCCTCTATACTCATATCCTTGGTCAGTTCGCGAAAATCTTCTGTTTCGATTGTTCCGTCATGTTCAAAGTCATTGATAAGCCTCTGGATAGACTGGTGAACGTCAGTGCCATATTGTCCTGCTTTCTTTATCAGATGTTCAGGGCAGTTGTCATACTCAGATTTTGCAACCTGATTCTGAATAGCGGATGTGATACCAAATAGCTGTTTCTCTCCAAGCCAATATTCGTGAGGCTCTTCGAGGAAAACAACGCCATTATTGATAAGATTTACTTTTGCCATAATTATGCAGCATTGAGGGTTTGTAATGCCTTCTTCCTGTTGGTAAGAAGGGATTTGAGTTCACTGTTAGCTTCAATCACTTGTGTATTATCCAAGTAGATTGACACGAGGGATGCTACATCGTTGGTTGAGTTGATTTTCTCTATTAACGATGCGTGAGGATTGACCGTAGGCTGTTGTTGAGCTTGCGGTTTCTGTTGGGTAGGCTTGATGGATGCCTGTTGTCTCTTCGGCTTAGTGGACTCTGCATTAGGCTCTTCATTTAGGTGGTCAAGCCCATTGTAGATGTATAAACCTAAACCATGTCTGGCAGTTGCACGTACTAATGACCTCTGGATTGCAGCGTTTACGTCAAAAGTAGTTGCAGCCTCGATTCTTCTCTCGACATACTGCTTCGTAGTCTTGTCGTAAACTTGGATAGAATACGGAACAGACTTCATGGAACGATTGGCATAATCCATGACTGGCAACCAATCTTCATAAGTAATACCGTCGGCTTCAACGGCAGTATGTACCATTAGACCCAGGTCAGACTCAAATACAGGGAGTCCGTTGGTAGAGTTGGTGAATATCTTGAAAGTAGCAGATGGATAAAACATCTTGAATACCTTCCAGCTTTGACTCCATGAAATGTAAGTCAAGCCATTCTTCTTCTCGACCTCTTCAGAAAGGTCAGTTGAAAACAGTGCATCGAAATATGCCTTACGACGCTCATCATTGGTAGCATTTACATCTACCTGGGGAATTGTGAATTTGCACATAATTGTAGATTTTAAATTTGTGAATACTCTTGTTAAAATAAAAAAGAGACTCACAAAAATCTTCTTGCGTTGATAATTGTGAGTCCCGACATCCTTTTCAAAAGTTTCCAGACTTTATGAGCAGAGGATGCTTAGTCAATAAACCACTGCCATACGTCGCTCTCGTGATTAACTGCTGCCGCTATGCCTTTTGATACTTCGTAGGCATTTGCAGATCGTTCGAGGGAAACGTCAATGTAGTTGTTTTTATAGTTTGTCAGCAGCATATAGAACTGCCATGCGGTAATCTCGTGACCATATCCACCAAAGTTTTCATCGGTGTAGAAATCACGACACATTTGATTAATCTGAGCCTCTGGTAAAATAAATTCAGGGAGGTTCAGGTCTTTCTTCATTTTTGTTGGTAATGCTGCCGCCATTCTAGCTCGACCTAAGAATTGAGCAAAAGTCGATACGTCAATGGTAGTATCATTCAAACGTCTCATTTCATCCAGGTGTTGCTTGTAATCATACTGATGGAATAGATCCATAGCATTCTTATACAAGTCCGCCGTATTTGTAACCTTTACACTCAGATTACAACCGTCTGTTGAGCGTATCAATCCATTTACACATTGAGTATTTAAGAATCCGATACACATCTTCCAAGACTGAAACTGAGTAGAGTTGCCCAACAGGTTTATGTCTGCGTAGTTGTGAACGAGACAGACCTGCAAATAACATAGGCTACCGTTAATGTTTGCTGAGATAGATGGGATTTCTATCATCGCCATCATTCTCTGGAAATAAGAATCCGTTTCCTCTGGTTTTAGGTTCTGTACCAATTTCCCAGCTCCGAAACGGTTTCTGAGTTTCATTTCGTGACTCACTCTGACAATTGGAGCTTTAATTTGCTCACGGTCAAAGTAAGTGCTAATCGCATCAGCTATTGTCGAAATACCTTCAACATGGCTGATAGTTTCTACGTTGTCCCTTGAAAAAACAGGAGTCAACATATCTGAAAGAGAATCCATGTCGATTGGTTGTGTATTGCCCATTATAAATGGATTTCTCTGTGGTTCTTCAACCTCTATAAGACTATTGAGGTTGTTAGCAGTTTCGTCCACAATAGGAGCAACTGCGGTTGTTTGTTCATTTTTCTTCATTTTATTCTATGTTTAAAAAGTTATGCTATTGTGAAATAGTTAACGCTCGGATATACGGCAGGGCGTGGGAACTTGATTACCTTTGCCCTCGTATTCCTGATAAGTTTCACCACGCCACTCTTATTGATGGCACGGATGATTAGCTCTGATTTCTTTTCTTTCATTTTCTTTCGATTTTGAAATGGTTAAAAACTAAGGAGAAACAGACTTGCCAGACTTATTATTATTATAATTATCCAGTTTATCTATTCCTCCGAGAATTTTCTTAATCCCCTTAATGCAGTATAATACACCGTCAAGGATTGCAATTAGAATGTCAAGGCCTTCTTCATTACGCACCTTCCACTCCGTTTTGAGGCGCAGCAGTTGGTTCAGCGACTGCACCGTTTGTTGTTGTACCGAGTTTACCACCGTTTCTGTAGCAGACAACGATATTCACTAACTCCACGATTACACCAGTCGCCATCACAACTTTGTATGCGACCGAAAAAAAGCTCTTACAATTCATATAGTTCTCAAAAATTAAAATGTTTATTAAAAATGTTTCTTTGTTTTATTATCATATATAAGGCTTTGGGGCGAACATAGAAGGAAAAAGAAGGAGAGCTTAAATGCTCTCCTTTTGTTACTGTTTGTTATCTTTTGAAGCAGTAAAATGCTCTATAATAGCCTGACCGCAGAGTTCTAAGCCTTTACGAATATACTTCATTTGCCAGAAGGCGACATACCCTGCTGCAACACAAGCTGCAACTACTGCTGGATCGACTGTGTGATAACAAACGGAAATGTGTTTTGAAATTCTCATAATGAATCTTTTATTTTAAGTTAATATTGTTGTTTCAAAAATAAAGCACAGAATCTACATACTCTTCGTACATAAACCCTGTGCTAAGTTGTTTAGGTTCCACAATAATAGTATGGGAACACTAGAGGTTACACCATAATACATTGCTTCTTCGCCTTGGACTTCACTTGGCTATAAACCCTATAACCTTCCATAGCATTCCTCATACTATTTGTTTAGCCCGATTATGCCTCATTATAGAGGCTTTCAAATTGTGCTAAGTTAGATACTTAGCCAATCGAGGAATCATCCTGTAATAAGGTATGTTCCTCATGTATAAGGCTTTTAGCTTAACTCAGACGGAAGTATCAATAAGTCACTAATCGTCCTAAATAACGCCACCAAATGCTATAACGTCGATCCTTTTCTGAAACATATATTATCTCAGACGTAGGGAAAGGAGTTATAGCACAGGTTAGAAACTCTTGATATGTTGGAATTGTCATACTACTTTCTTGAATTTATATTCCCACTTTTCGCCTTTATGTCCACGATTGAGGATGTTGTAAATTGTCGAATATGGCACACCAGTTTCTTTAGCTGCATCTGTAATAAAATCAAATTCTCTCTCTTTGCCATCAGGAGAAACTGCTATCAACTTGGTTCCGTGTGAATGAGCCTTTATCTTTTTCTTTGTCTCTTCTGAGTGAAGGTTATTGCCATTGTTTCTCCTGGTCTCAGTTCTTTGCTTTATCTCCTGTTCTGTATATTTATGTCCTGATCTACCAGTACCCCCAGCATTCCCATTGAAGCCATTGTTTTCAGAATCGTATAGAGCAATATAATATTTTTCTCTTGCCTCACACATAGTTTCGAGTTCATCAACATCCTCATGATATAACTTCTCAACTACCATATAGACATACATATCCCTACCATACTTCTCTCTGGCTCTATTGATTTTTTCTCCAGCATAAGTCTTTCTCTTTGATAAGAACTGGCTTCTTCTATTGGCTTCTTCTATAGTGCAACCAATATACACTTTACCATTATCTATTGTGTCTGGAGCATTGAGAGTATATTTGTAGATAATACCTTCATACCCCTTGCCTTTTACATAAGTCAAATGCTTTATGTTATGTTTTTTAATTTTTCCTACATAGACATTTTCTTTTTTCTTTGTCATTGATAGTTCTATATAAAGGACGTTTCGAGGGTTTCGTCCTATCCCTTTAATATCTATCGTCTCACTTACATTTCTGAGACTTAATTATTAGGTTAATACCCTTTGTCGATAAGTAATTAACAAGGCGATTGTAATACTTCGTCCTGATAAACTTACGAGGACAGAGTACGCCTAATTCCTTTAGCGTAATACTAACCTCTGAATGTGTACCGCTATTCCATGCTTCACTGAAAGAAGGATATGTTTTCAGAGAGGCTATATCTGCCATAAATAATCTTTCCTCTACTACTGGATCGTGCTTATTTTCCATAATAACTAACAATCATTCCTACCATTACGTCATTCTCTGTAATATCTATGCTTTTCACTCTGTTTGCCTCCTTATCTTTAGCATCTGCCTTGAATACATCTGCAAAGTATTCCTTCTCAAAGTGCGCATCAAAACCAAAGAGGCAAGGAGCAGGAAGAGGTTTACCCAGGAGCATTGTTGCATCAGCTCCATAAATTGTGTCATCCTCAAAGTTTACCTCGTCCTTGAACACTCTCATAATATAAAACTTCGTTGTCCTGGCTTTTTCATCAACGGAGATATAGAAAGGGAATAAGTAACCCTCTTTATTCTCCAGTCTCTTACTCAAATCGTCTTTAATGGTATCTATAGTGTCTTTCTCCAAGTCATACACTTTATCATAAAATAAAACTTTCATTTTGTCTTTCTGCTTTTGATGTTTAATTCTATCCCCATCTTCTTCAACTCTGATACTAATCCTTGGAAGCTCTCTATGCGCCGACGGTTTCTTGGTGCTATTAGAAGCAACTCCTGCAGGTCAATAGTAATGCAGAGTCCATTTGTAAAAAGATCGCCATACTTATCTCGTAAGGCTGAAATGTCGCTATCATACTTCCCAATAGCGATAGTGGGTTCCTTTGCTGGCTTGCTCTTTACCTGCACAGGAACATCTGGAGAAGGAGCCTTGATATTATTCTCAAAGCCCCCTTCCATACAGTTAAAGGTACATTCAAATTCCATGCTGTTTGTCAATTATTAGATATGACCACTGAGGCGAATATTCTCAGCATCCCTCCATTTTTTCCAGTTTTCAGACTCTTCTTTTGACTCTGGAGTATTATATTCAACTATCTCCAAATTGGATAAGTCATTATCACAGATGTTGCCATTTTTGTGATATACATCCTTGCTGATTCCTGATACACTCTGGTTTAGCCACACCTCTGACATCATTTCTTCAATGCGGTGTGTTTTTCCACTTTCACCCAGGACATAAGGAGGACAAGCACGAAAACAGCCCATATCAGAGTCACTAACGCTTGTATGAATGGTTCTTACTTTATCATTGCTGTCTATAACAATACCCTTTTGTGAGATATAACAGTCATCCCCGAATAGTACATAATCCTCTCCATCAACATTCTTCGTGTGTTTCGAGCGATAGAAAGCAATGTATTCAAGGCGAGATACCCACTTAATGTTTCCGCAGTAGTCATCACCAATATCGCCGTTAATATGAATAAAGTGTGTAGAGCCATAAGGTCTTTTACAGAACGTATTGGCTACCATTTCATCGACATAGATCTTCTTGCTTGGCTTGTTTAACTGAATATAATGCCTACCACTATCCTCTGTCTCAATACTTAATGGATTGATTTTATACCCAATGGTCAGAGCATCGTTGTCATACTTCCTTTTCGCTATCTTACCAGAGTTATGAATTATGATATTCCTCGCACCTACTCCTTTTGCAAATTGATAACCTTTCCCCAATTTTACAGGGAACTTAAATTTTATGTAACTCATCTTTTTAAGTTGTTTTATACTGCCACCGATATATGAGGAATGACAGGTTGGTTGTTAATGCTATCCTCCGTAGCCTTCAATTTCATGTTTAGAGCAAATACTTCCTTTTTGAACAAACAAAAATTACAACTCAATCTTCTCTGCCCAAAAAACGCCATATTTTTCTCAAATAGTTATAATAAAGTAGTAGTATATCTAAATACTACTTATAGCAAGTCACAGAGAGAACACCTATTGTGGAGGGTGTTCTCCTGTAACAAGACTATTAACTGAAACACATTGTTGGAAAATCGGTCTCCATGTATAAAGGAGGAAATTCCCAATTATACTTTTCATACTGATAAACCTCTTTGTCATTGGGTTCATCTTCCTTTGGCAAAAAGTCCAGGCTAAATTCTGGCACACATATCTCTCCCCATCGGCTTGACATATCTGGCTTATAATACAGTTCACTCCAGTTATCAATAGTACCTTTAGAAATATTCAGTCCATTTTCTGCCATAAACTCCTTGTTCTGACGAGTTGACTTGTTTGGATTATAAAGTTTCTGAAACAATTCTATCTTCTCCTGCTTCAAGTCTCTCTTCTGTTGCCTCTCTTGTTCTCGTGCCGTCATCGTTTTATTAGGGTTTGTATCTATCATCCTATCTGCACAGTATCGATATAATGTACTTAGAGGAACTGTTAATCCCATTTCGATATTCTCTTTCAGGGATATACTTCTATCATACAATACATCCAGTTCCTTATAGCGAATTAGTTTCATTACATGATTGGCATTTCCATAGTTTGCTATTACTCCAGGTTTGAATATAAAGTATGGTCTATTCGCTTTCCAATAAGCTACAGTCGCTCCGCAAAATCGCTGTAGTTCCTCATAGGTCATTTCAAACGCTTTTCTTACTCTTCTGGTCAGACAGGCTATTGACATAACTTCATCAGAATTGTCATAGAACCTCTCTCGATCTACATACAAGTTAAACAGAAGAGTATTCGGGTCAATCTCAGGGTTAATCAATCGTCTCAAACATGCTGCCCAAAATAACTTCTTTCTGCGATGCTCTCCGTCCTTAACCTTTTCCCGGTAATAATAGAGTTGCAGGTAATTCTCATCTGTGAACTGATACAATCCATCTTCCCAGGCATCTTTTTCGGTCCGATAAATATACTTGTACCTTGTTGAATAGAGGTGCATGAAGGTTTTATATTCCATGCTCTCCATATCATTCAGCATCTGGTTATCAAACTTCATCGGATCATCTTCTGGCTCAGGTTCGGGTTCCTTAGTCTCTTCTATGTATGGCTTTATGTAATAATCCCCCGAAACACAAAAGTCTCTCGGTGTATAAATCCAATCAGACTCATACTTTTCATCATTACCATAAACGCCATTCATGTACTGAGACATCCTTGTTCCACAGTCATCTTCCATATCTTCACCAGTATCAGCTATAATCTGGTCGTTAATGGACTTAGACACATACAAGAACTTCTGTTGGTCAAGGATTTCATCAAAGACATACACAAGCCTAAACCTGCGAGACTTCACATTAGATTTTTCAATGCCGTCGCTGAAACTCATATATACACACGTCGGCTGCATTGACAGTTTAGATAGATACTCAGGAACCGTTTTGTAGGATGTATAGTCAACATCTACAAATACAGCCTGTGAACCTTGAAAATACTTATCAGACTTGAACTGTATCTTCATAGCACCCTTATTCTCTCCTTTGCAATAGAGAGGATAAGTCTGATAAGACTGTCCTTTGCTGTTCTTAATCCAATATTCTTCCTTTGGATTGTAATTAAAGAGATTGCAGAATGTGTGTCCTGTCGTAGCGAGGTCGAGAAACTGCGGAACCGTCATCTCCTTCTGATCAAATGCCATTTTGTTTCTCTTTATCGCCTTTGCCCCTGCATATACAAGGCAAGCACGAGCATCTTCTTTCTTCTGATATGCCTCTCTCGAAACATTTATCAGGAATTGGAATTCTTTGTTATAATCGTTAAACATAGATAGCCATGCGGTATTAAACAGTTTAGATGATAATATCGCAAGGTGAATATGTCTTCACAAACAAGAATTCCCCACGGCTTAAAGCTCTGTTATATCCATTGTGACCTAACGCTTGCTTAGCCTCTTTTCTGTTCTGGTACACTACTCCAGTCTTTAAGTGTTTAATCGTACTATTATACATATTACTACATTTTATATTGTTATATCTATTTCTGGCGGGTAAAAAATCCCCCCACATGTCTTTTTCCAGAGTTAAGGTATAGGAATTTCCACAGGCGAGTTTTTACCAGTTTATGAGCCTTTTTTACCATATTTTTCAAGATTTCATTCAGGTTTTATCTGGTTTGAAAAAGAAAATAGGTTACATCAAATTTGTAACCTTTCTATTATATTATGTAACCTTTTTAAGAGACTGTAATTGCGGTGGTATCAGAGATTTATGGATAAATGTAACCCTTTTCTGCTGTTTTTTCAGAGGACTATAAAACCACCGAAAAGTAATAGTATAAGAAATTTTAGAAAAGGGTTACATTGCAGATTATATAACTACTAATATTTCATTGTAACGTGGTGCTTATTTCGCCCCACTCACAATCTTGTAGAGCATCTTATTCAATTCGATTTGAATATTTAACCAATACCTCTCTTTCTGTTATACGCGCACAAAAAAAGGGAGCAATCATCACGACTACTCCCTCCCTTGTATATATAAATGGAAAACAACAATTACTTCTTAGGATGCTCTTGCTTGTATTTTTTTACCCTTTTGGTGAGACATTGACGGCTTATTCCATATTCATCAACAATTTGATTCCATGTGCATTCTTTTCTTTCAACCCTTGCTATAGCCTCTGCAACTTGGTGATCTGTCATCTTCTGATCTGGATGAATAATTTTATCCTCGTCAGCAACGTCATCAGCCTCCAGTTCTACGTCATCCTTGTTCCCCTTTGGTCTAAGAGGTAATGCTTCGGATTCCTCTATTTCGCCCTTAAACTCAAAGTGGAGATATGGCTTTTCTTTCATATTCAGCAAAGTTACTTTAGATGGCATTTTCCCCCAACGTCTCTTTACTACTTTGAGCATCTTAACCTCTTCTCCAAACTTTGTCTTTGAAAGTACCATGATATTCTTGAACAGTCTAGCCAGATAAGAAGAACCTGCAAGGGAATCAAGGTTAATAGAACGATACACATCTATCTTCGTCGTGTGAGCAACAACAATGAAAGTTATATAACGTCCCTCATTCTTTGCTTCATTCCGTACTTGTTTAATTCTGTCAAAGAAATACTTAGCCTGCTTTGCATTAGAAGAAGGACAGATCGCCGAGATATTGTCTATGATAATCGTGCAATTTGAGTTTGGGGCAACATCTTCAATCTTTTCATTCAAATCCTCGATGAAGTCATCTGTATTATCAAATTCGCAGTCTTTGACAATCATAATCTCTGGGTAATCATCTTCGCCGTTACCATAGCGATCCTGATAATCCTCTTCTTCCTGTTCTGCGTCATATATTATAACAGGTTGGTGTGCTCTTTTGACGTTAGCAGAAGCTGACAAACTATAAGGTTGTACCCCTCTGTCTATACCAAATGCCATCTGAGTTATCAAAGCAGACTTTCCTGTTCCTGGCAGACTAAATATGATACACATATCGCCCAATTTAATAAGACCAGGAACAAGCATAGACTCCTCACCCTGTAGATGTGGTCTGCGGATCATGTCATTTAACTTATTGATTTTGGTTGTTATTTTGCCTTTGTTAACCTCTGACTCGACAAGACCTCTCTTATACTCTTCTGAATCTTTTATAAATTTAAAGTCTATTTCTTTTTTTTGACGATACTCTTCTATATTTTTGTTCTTCTTTTTTTCGTCCTTGTCTTCGTCGATTTTTTTATCTATCAATTTACGGCTTGCATGTCCTAATACTTTATACCCTTCATAAATTGCACCAAGTGCCAATGCAATATAAATGGAATTCTTAAAGCCGTTGGATTTGGGATATAAATATTGGTATCTCATAATTTTAATTTTTTATTACTACTAAACTAAACAGTCTTTTGCCATACTACCGTTCGATAAACATTATATTACTTTCTTTAGATAATCATAGAGGGAATCAACCTCATTCTTGTCATAGTCTGTATTGCTCAGTTTATCAATCCAGAGGCGTGCCTGACGGAGATTCTTGCGAACACCAGCCCCACGGATATAACAAAGTGCTACATTCTTAGTTCCATCCAGGTTTCCCATGTAATGTGCCTTCAAGAAGAAACCGAACCCTGTTGTAAAGTCAGGTTCAATACCATTATTGAAAGAACAGCATAGTTTACCTATTTCAACACATGCCCTTGAAGAACCCCGAATAGCAGCCTCGTTATACCACACTAAAGCTTCACTGACAATGCCACTATTCAGCATCATATCACCAAACATTGCTAAAGCTTCTGGATCCTTGTTTACAATACCTGCAAAAAGCTCTTTTGCACTTACGTTCTGATTCACGTTGTTTTTCTTTTTTTCCATTGATTTACTCGTTTTTATATAGTTAATAATTATTTTGTTTTACCGCTTGAATAGTAATACCTCCCCAGTTCTCAACTACGAGGCTTACTAAAGAACCTGTTCGCTCCGTCATTTCCTCAATGAATTCAGGGTCAGAACTCAAACGATCCACAACAAAAAGGGTATTAGCAATCTGTGCGTCGTTCTGCTCCATAGTAAGAATAGTAGCAGGAAAGTTGTTAGCATTTTTTGCCACCATTCTTACCTTGGTCAGCAGCATATTCCAAAGCCTGGCAAACTCTCTTGGCGAGATAGTCGGCTTTTTCTTACCTGACGGTTGATTTTTATGTATCGATTTAACTGCCATAAATTCAGATTTTTAACTTTTTGATGGTGCAAAGTTAAATCGAAAAAATCCCTCCAACAATCATTATATGATTGCCACAAAGACTATATGAAAACTATATGAAAACCGATATGATTTAAGACCAAAGAACAAAAAAAGCCACCCCGAAGGATGGCTTATTATTAAATAAGTGATTGTCGTTTACTCAAAAATACTTTTGAAATCCTTTTGGAACTTCTTGCAATTTTCCGCTTTATCAGATGGGTTAACTAAACCTGCTTCAAAATAAAACAAGTGTTCCATCATTTTGAACTTGTCATAATTATCGGTAAAAACCTTTACACAGTAACACAATGGGTTTGGTTTATCGTGCCAAATAATTTTTTCAATTAAGTAATCAGGCTTATTCATTCCAGTTAATCGGAAAGCGAGGGTTCTTTTAGTGTTAATATCGTTATCTATGTACCCTTTTTCGGCAAAGTAATTGATAAGTTTCGCCAATTTATTAGGGTCTCGATATTTTTTATCCATTTCCCCTATGCTGTTGGAGTCATAAAGATATTTGCCTTTGAAATAATCCTCTGGAAGTTCAAATTGTATAGGTTCGTTTCTATCAAGACCTATATACTTTGACAATTCAGGATCTTTTATGAATGGCTGTAATATCTCTGCCTCCCTATCAGTTAAGCGAAGGTACTCTAATAGTTCCTTATTCCAATAAGTCTGCAACCACTCAACCATTTTTTCAAAGAGGGTAGTTATTGGTCCGATTGACTCTACCAAAGATTTCCCTTTTATGGCATTCATTTCCATGAGTAGGGCTACAGCTTCTTCTATCTTCGGAATATCTTTTTCGCCATCAGAAAATGAAATTAGGTATTCAGATAGACATTCTTTTGCATTATCCTTATCCTCTTCTAATGACAACAACGCTTTTATCATTTCGGACTCACATATAGTAGAGTCGTTAAATTTGTGTTCTTTGATAAATTCTACTGTACGCATGAAAGGTCTAAGCAAGAGAAACGCCCTTGAATATTCAAAAAGAGTATATGCATTGTCTGTTGAAACACCATCTAACATTTCTGATAGGAATTCTCGATAGAATACCTTTGGAGAATAACACACCTCTTTGTGTACATCCTCAATACCACCAAGATTCATGAATAAAGACAGAGGTATATCTTCCCCTCTTTTCCCATAATCAATGACGGTGCGTAAGAACTGAGACATCTTTTGTATTTTGGCATAAGCACTCTCTTCATCTGGACTAAACCTTGATAGTTCAGATAAAGTTAGGTAATATTGCTTTTTTGCCTCGACAAGTGCTTTGGCTTTCTCTATGTATTCATTCCCCTTCATACGCGCGCTCATATATATAATTGTAAGGGATGACATTCTCGTTGGCTTCGCATACCATCTGCATTTCTCTGAATTTAACGTGTGCTGGATCTACATCCTCTGTACCTACAAGAACATCAGTATTCTTCAAAGAAAAGTATGACTCAGCTTCACTCGACTGTATTTCGCCTTTAACTGTACTATGCCATACGGCAAAAGACTCATGTATATAATGAGCAATACGCTTCTGGCCAACTTGATTGCCGTCAAACAACACCCAGTAAATACCGTTGATTGTATGAGTCTGCAATATCACAACGCCTGGTCTTATACCAATAGGAACGATCTTCTGAATGAGTTGCAGGAAAATTTTGCGCTTCTCATCCTCTTTGTCCTCGATGCTATCTATGTATTCTGTAGTTATGTTCGAGTTGTTATAATAATCAATGGACTTTTCCCATCCTTTGATTTGTTTCTTTAATTGTTTTATCTCTTTTGCGTAGTCATCCTTGACCTTGGTTGCGTCGAGCAGAGTTTTATGATAGTCCTCCTTGGCTTTCTCCAGTGCAACTTCTGGAGCATCAATATAGGCATTATATGCTCTCTTGATTTTTCTGTCCTGACGAGTTATTTCTTCCTCATAAACAGGTATCTGGTTTTGGGCATCGGCTATCTTTTGTTGCAAGTCATATATACGAGTCTCACGGTCATCCTTATTTAAGTCGGCAAACGTCAATAGTTCCTTCTTAATTAAGTCCCAGATGATAGTCTCTGTTTTCTCATTATTCAGGTTTACATGGCTATTGCACTCACCAGCATTGTTTATTCTCGTCATGCAGATCCATGAGTATGCTTTCTTTCCGTTTATGATACGATGTTTCTCTCCTGGTTTATCTCCAGAACGAACTCTTGGTGAAAATGAGTGCTCACAATGAGGACATTTAATCAAACGAGAGAGAGGATGTATTGCTTGTTTTGGATATGGCGAGTCCGTTGATTTTTTTAAGTCTCGCTTTTCCGTTGCCGCATCAAATGTCTCTTGATCTATTAGTGGCTCAAATGTTATGGTGAATGGCTCTGGTTCCAAGTCCTTGTTATCAGGGTCAGACATATATACAGTATATTCTCCTGTGTAGTATTCCTTACGACACAGTATCTGTTGAACTCCACTAACAGTTTTTCTTTTACCTTTTAATTCTTTGCTGTACTTTGCGGAAATGGCCAGCGATACGCTTTTAAGAGTTCCCTCTGGTTCGAGATACATTGCAAAAACATCCTTGACCATCGGAGCCAATGCTTCATCAATTACAAGTTCATTCTTGGTGTATTTATCAGTACCACCACGCTTCTTATAACCAATCGGGGGATGGCCGACAACCAGTTGATTGTTCATCAAACTATTTCTGCGACCTGATGCTATCTGTGTTTTCATACTTTTCAGATACTCAGCTGCACCATCAAAGTACAAACCTAACTCTTTTACGAACGATTCATCCTCCTTCATCGTCTGAGGGTCAATCGTCCATTTCATTTTATCCCTAAAATAAACAGGGATTCCCAAGTTGCAAAACTGGCGTACATATACTCGCCCAGATACAGAGTCTCGACTCATTCGGCTAACCTCTGCCACAAGTAATACATCAAACTTGTGCAATTCTGCATCCTTACGGACACGAATAATTGAAAGACGATCCCTTTTTGTGGTATCATCCTTACCTGTTATATGTTCGCCGTATATCTCATATAAAGAATAGCGGAAACGGTCTGCGACAAGCTGTAAGTCCCTGACTTGTCGGTCATAATCTTGTTTATTGGTGGAGCAGCGAACAAGAAAAGCTGCTTTTTTTATAGTTGCATTACCCATTATTTCAACGAATTACGCTGCAAAGGTAATAATAATTTCCGAATGGCACAAGTCTTTTCTCGTTTTTTCATCAAGATATAAAATGCCGTTATGTGCCAGACTGATTTCACCGGGCTGGGGGAAACTTCCTCCACCGGTCATTGCTACCGTAGAAATGGTGTGGTGAGGGGCGCGGAACGGGCGTTTCGAGATGAGTCCACCGTCTTTGCCCAACTTTCC
>ERZ856578.1502-NODE-1502-length-43674-cov-6.676629_pt1 | contig 43674 bp, 74 predicted proteins | sample MGYA00514384_ERZ856578 | MGnify/ENA primary metagenome ERZ856578 (study PRJEB29103, sample SAMN06111958) | human gut metagenome | biome: human gut; feature: ankylosing spondylitis patient; material: healthy_person | host: Homo sapiens | place: China:Hangzhou...
TAGAGTATTTTTGCTGTTTCCATAGTTATCGGAAGAAAATTGCGAAGCTATCAGATCAAGAGGTAGGGCGGCTATTCCGGTCTTTGCTTGAATACAGCGAGACTGGCGAGACGCAGGAACTTGCGGGACGTGAGGCGGTTGCTTTTGACTTCATTTCTGATGACATTGACAGAGCAAAAAAGGCTTATGACGAAAAGTGTGAAACGAACAAAAGCAACGGGTTAAAAGGGGGCAGACCTAAAAACCCAAAAAACCGAACGGTTATTTTGGAAACCCAAGAAACCCAAACAGAAGACAAAACAAAAACAGAAAGAAAATACAAAGAAAAAAACGAAGGAAGAGTTAAGGCGGCGAAGCCGCCTACCCCCGCACGGCACAAATACGGCCAGTATGGCAACGTTTTGCTGACAGACGAGGAGCTGGACAAGCTCAAATCTGAGTTCCCCGATTGGGAGGAACGGATTGAGCGGTTGAGTGAGTACATGGCGTCCAAGGGCACGAGCTACAAGAACCATTTGGCGACCATACGGGCCTGGGCGAGGAAGGATGTACAGGCCCCTACAGGCGGAGAGAATGCCAGATGGGCCGAGCCAAAGCGGCGAAAGACATTCAGCGAACTGATCGCGGAGGAAGAGGAGGCTGGGAGGCTGTGACCCTGAAAGAAGCGGGCGCGGTAATGGACATTCTGACCGTCGCTTATCCGCAGTTCTACAAGAAGCAGACGGACGAGGAGCGTGTAATGGCCGTGCGGCTGTGGGCTGAAATGTTTGCGGACGATGCGTTGGCAACCGTACTGGCAGCAGTGAAAGCACATATCGCATCAGACGAGAAGGGCTTTCCCCCTCATATTGGGGCGATTAAAAACGCTATCGTGAAGCTGACGTGTCCGCCGGAGCTGGAAATGAGCGAAATGGAGGCCTGGAGTTTGGTGCGAAGGGCCATTCGCGGGTCGTCCACGGAGCCGTGGAGCCGGAAATGGCGCAGCGGCGTGCTGGACGGGAGGACCAGCGCGCAGGTCCATTTTGAGCGCCTGCCGGAGCTGCTGCAGCGGATCGTTGGCTCGCCGGACCAGCTGGCCGAATGGGAAAGGGTAGACGACGACATGATCGACACCGTGATTCAGTCGAACTTTATGCGCTCATTCCGGACACGGGCGGCCAATGAGCGGGAGTACCTGGCACTTCCGCCGGACATCCGGAGGGCCATGGAGAGCCTGTCCGGCGGGGCGGTCCGGGCACTGGAGGAGAAGACATGGGAAAAATGAGCCGGGAAAAAGGGAAACGAGGAGAGCGGGAATGGGCCTCATTTTGCAGGCAGAACGGTTATGATTGCCGCAGGACAGTCCAATATTGCGGGAAAACGGGAAACGCCGCTGACGTGGTGGGACTGCCCGGAATCCACCAGGAGGTCAAACGGGTGGAGCGCCTGGATCTGTATGGGGCATTACTCCAGGCAAGGCGGGATGCGCCTGGAGGTACAGTGCCGATCATTGCACACAGGAAAAATGACCATAGCTGGGTTGTGGTTATGGACGCGGAGGACTGGTTTGCGCTCTATCGGGCGTGGGAGCTGTCCGAAAACACTTTTCCGCCCGCAGGAAGAGATTGCAATCACGGAGGAGAAGAATGAAGCAAGCGGAGAATAGAGCGCCGTGCTACCGGTGCGGGAAGTGTCCAGTGAGGCCGGAGGCGTGGGGGAAATGGGAACTGAGCCGGACCTGTGATCCTACATACGACTGTCCGAAGTGGAGAGAGTGGTTCATGCGCGGAGGATGGCGAAGCGTATGCGCGCCATTGCGGGCGCTGAAAGGAAGAAAAGAATGATCGGGACTGGATTTAATAAGCCGTTTTCGGGCAAGCAGGACAGGTTGGAGGGGGCGCACAAGCCGTGGAGCGGGCCGGAGGGCGGCAAATGCAGGCGGCCTATAGGGAATGATAGGGTGAATGCCCAAAATGCCAGAGCGCGGGATGCGGGCATGACCTACATGGAATATACATCACTGGAGGCTGAGGGCGGCGCGATTTTAGGGCTGACCCTGATTGCAAGGAAATGTGAGCAGATGTTTCGGCCTGATGATACCGGGGAGGAGTTTTACCGGCAGGCATACAAGAGCTGCATGGACGGCGTGAATCAGATGCGGATGCAGAAGTTTAAACTAGACCGCTTTGAGCAGAAGGAGGCGCAGAGGGGTGGACATTAAGAAGCTGATTGAGCAATACCAGAAAGCCTCCGAATACTGGCGCAAGAATAGACCCAATTTCCCGGATGTGGCCGCATCTTACGAAGCGGCTGCCACCGCCCTCTCCACGCTCCAGGTCGAAAACAAGCGGCTGAAATCCCTGCTGGGTGAAGGCGGGCAGGACTTGTGGAGCAAAGAGAACCAGCGGGCGGACCGGCAGGAAGCTGAGAACTGAAAGCCAGAATGGAGGGGTGGAGAAGTGAGCATATTGAGCCGAATGATTGCGTGGGTAGAAAGGGCAAAGTATTGGCTATCCCGTGAATACTGCTACGATGAAATGGAAGAGAAAGGATACGCCTCAATGGGGCGCTGCTGTGGGCTTGTGGGCGGCGATAAATGGTCTGATTATACGGCTTACAGTTGCATTGACTGCCCGTACTATACACCGATTATTGGAGGGGAACATGAAACTAGTTGACATAGAACAGGTATATTGTTCCGATTGCGAGGAAAAAGATGTCTGCGAAAAAGTCACTTGTGATGTAAAGAAAATGCCTACCATTGACGCCGTGCCTGTGGTCAGATGCCGGGAGTGCAGATGGTTTAATACCGCCGGATGTGCAATCTGGATTGATGACGATGCCGATAATCCAAAAGAGGACGATTTTTGCAGCGAGGAAACCGAGGCCGCACTACGGAGGGAGCAGGGATGAGTTATGATATCTATCTGACAGACCCCGTGACGCATGAACCTCTGGAGCTGGACGAGGCACACCACATGAGGGGAGGCACTTATGCCATGAGCGGGACAACTGAGGCATGGCTGAACATTACATACAATTACGCCGACTGGTATTACCGCCCCGGCGTGTTTGCCCGAACAAAGAAAGGCAGCAAAGGAATCCGCACTATTTACGGCATGACCGGGGCACAGAGTATCCCAATTTTGCAAAGGGCTATTGCAAAACTTGAGAGCCTGACAACAGACATCAGCGTCAAGGAACGTAGAAAATGTGAAGAGCAAGGGGCAACTGGCTACTGGATGCCGACCAGAGAAAACGCCATTAGGCCATTGCATCAACTACTGGCTCTGGCACGGATGCGACCAGATGGTATATGGGAGGGCGACTGATTTGAAGGAGTACATTGAGAGGGCGGCAGCCATTGAAAGGTTTACCGTAGCAGAGAAAGAAGCAGATTGCCCCGAAGCGGACTTCCCGGTCATCAATAAGATCCTGGCCGCTATCCCCGTCGCCGACGTGGTGAAGGTGGTGAGGTGTGATTGTTGCGAAAGACGTTACGAGGAGGACGGAGAGTATTTCTGCGGCCGCACCGATATGCCGTGCGCAGATGATGATTTTTGCAGTTACGGAGAACGGAAGGACGGTGACGGCAATGGCTGAACTGAAACCGTGCCCGTTTTGCGGGGGAGACGCTGCTATGCTTCGAATGGGAGGGTTGAAAAAGATTTTTTTCAATTCTACAGACGCTCCAACATGTAAGGATGGGTATCAATCTTGTTCAGTATGGGCGATTCATCACCCGGTTGAAGCCGCCCGTCTAATGGGCTATGAGGTGGTGGAGGATGATGAAAAGTGCTTGAATTGTGTCTATCCAAACCCGTCAGTGGAGTGTGTAACATGCGGGGCATCGCATCGTAACTATCGGAAGGAGGAGGCCAACATGGACAAGCCGAGAATTTGTGAGGTGCTGGGGGTTGAGCTAAAAGAAAAGTTTGATGTCGGCCCGTACAAAGATTCCTATATAGATTTACATGGGGACATAAGGACGAATATTGGTACGCTGATGGACTCTGCCCGTGTGTGTGAACTCATCAACCACCCAGACCGCATCGTCCGAAAACCCCGCTGGACAGAGCAGGAGGTAAAGAGGGCTGAAGCGATTCTGGCGCTTTGGCCAAATGCAACCATACTGGAAGATGGCCGTCCATACGATATTCGGGTCCATGGAAAAGACAGGTTGTTGACTAGCGTACCCTTAGATTTGTTCCCATCTCTTGGACCAGGCCAGTCCGTCAAGCTGTCAGAGATTTGCGGCAACATCCACGACGGGGAGGGCGGAGAATGAGAGCACCGCAGATTATTTTGTGTGCCATTTATGGAGCAAGCTTATTAAGCACAGCATATTTGCACGGGAAACCGAAGGAAGGTAAATACAGTCTACCTACAGCTCTTATAACGGTTGCAATAATCTTTGCCTTGCTAATTTGGGGAGGGTTCTTCGAGTGAAACCATGTTATGGGAAATGTGACCGCTGTGTTTGGAGGTACAACGGTGGATGCTCGGAGTGGAGACGGCTTTGACTGATCTGCAAAAAGAAGTCGTGCTGGCTATAGCTGAATGCAACATGAACGTATCAGAGGCGGCACGTAGAATCTATCGGCACAGGCAAACCGTTGAATACCATTGCAGACAGATGATAGAGCTCTATGGACTGGACCCGAGGAATTTTTATGATCTGGTCATGCTGGTGGAGATGGCCAAAAGAGACAAAGGGGAGTGATCGCTCTGAACGAGTTCCCGGAGAGGCTGAGGAAGCTGAGGGAGAGCATGCGCCCGGTGCGAAGCATGACGGTGACTTCACAGTTGATGGGGCTTGCGCCTGGTGTACTTAGAAGATATGAACGGGGTGAGAGAACACCTGGACTAAAAGAGCTAAAACTGATTGCAAATTATTACCATGTGGGCCTGGATGAGTTATGCTGGAACGAAGGAGAGCAAGAGAGTAAAATTTAATCGTATATCGTAAATACATAAATACCTGTGCCAAATGGCACAACGAGAAACAGCAGATATGCGAAAATGGGAGCGTGGGGGTGTATGCCCTTCGCTCCCACTTTATTTCCATCCTCCCTCCTTCACATGGCGGGGGTGGCGGCGGTGCAGCCGCTGCCCCTACTGTGTGCAATATGCCGCACGGCTGAAAACCACCCGATAAACTGGGCGGAGGGTCGCGCCCTTCATGCGGCAACCAGCCTGGTATGTAAGGCGAGAAGTCCGGGACGACACCGGACGGCAGGCCATAGAGGAAAACTGTGACCAGCCAAACAACAACGTGTTTTGCTCCAAAGGCCAAGGAGCTGACACCCCGGAAAGACGGGGGCATGCGGAACCTGGGACGGGGTGGAATTCGTCGCTTAACCGAAAGGGGTAGAGATCGCAAGTTCAAATCTTGCAGGTTCCTATGACTGTGGAAAGACACTATACCGGCAACCCAAGAGCGTCTGACGGGCCCGGAGAAGGTACTGGACGCCCGCCTGTCATAGAGGCGGAAGCAGTGGCACTATGACGTCCACTGAGTGTGCCGACACATAGAAAGCGGCTGCGCCCGGCGGAGCGTGTAGAGACGGAATCCGCCCATCGCTGGGTCGCTCCCATCCGTGTAAGCCGGACGCATAGCCAAGCGATAAGAGCCAGCGCTATCCCGCTGAAAACTGCCGTGCTGCCTGTATACGGGCCTCCCGCAACGGTGTGACAATCTAAGCGGGAAGCGCAAATAAAAACCGCCCCACGAGGGGGCGGATCAATCAATGGAATCTATTGCGTTCTGTAATCGTTCCTGCTCGCCTTGCTTCCTGGCCTTTACCGCAGCCTGAAAATCTGGCCCGCGATAAAGCCGGATGCGCTGGCCCTTGTAGTATAGCGTTGCCTCCCACTGGCCGCCGGTCCAACATACGCCGCGCACACCGGAGCGATTATTTCGTTGCGGCTTTGATGATTGGAGCCTGGATAAGTTGGTTCCGTTGGTAATGCCGGCATTCTGGACTACCTGACCGAGCCGGTCCCCCAAATAGGAGGGGTGGAGGCACCCACAGCTCTTTGTTTTTGCAGACCGGAGTGACCTTGTGGACAGATAGCACTCCTTGCCGCAGGCTGTACAAAGGCACTTGTATACCACGTTAGACCCGGCCCGGCGGTCAGTCGGGGAAATCACTTTGATATAGCCGTAGGTCTTGCCGGTCAAATCAAGTCGTTTTGGCATTTGTAAGCTCCTTATATCAAGGCGTGGGGATCAACGCCGAGAACATCGGCAAGGGCAAGCAGGTTTTTTGCTGTCAAATTACCGGCCTCGGACTCGCCAAGCTCCACCCTCTGGATCTGGCGTACATGCACGGAGGACTTAGCGGCCAGCTCCTGCTGAGAGAGCCCGGCGCCGCGGCGGTACCACTCCAGCTTGGTGAGCGCATTGTTATGGCAGTCCCGGCCATAGTTGACCAGGGAGCAGACAGTACAGTCTCCGTCTGCCCGTTGGCAGTCCCGGTATTTGCGTCTCATTCGTCCACCTCTTCTGCGCCGCCGTTGCGGGCCTCGACCAAGCTTTGGATCGCACGGTAGCACGCCTCTGGGTCGTCCTCGCCGCCCTCCCAGCAGTCCTCGATCGGGTCGCCTCCGGCCTTGAGGTCGGCCAGGGTGGCGCGGACGAGCTCCTGGTCCAGGTCGGTCAGATAGTAGACGCAGCGGTCGTCACTGTCCAGCACGGCCAGGTGCAGGCCACCTGCATTGTCTGCAAAGAGTTGATAGTTGTATTTCATTTTGCTTACCTCCTGTTAGGGATTCATCATTTTTTCCACGGCGGCCCGGTGGGCCTCCACCTCTGACATAATGGCATTGTGGGCAGCGATGCGGCGGGCACGGTCCGCTCTCTCCTCACCGTAAACGGCGGAGGACACCTCGGACGGAAGGGCAACCAGGATGCGATCCTTGCCCACGCGGTCGATCAGGATGCAGTCGGTGCCGCGCTCATTATAGAGCTCATGGAGCTTGGTGGGTTTGCCGTTGACGGTCATGCTATCCACGGACCGCTCCCAGCGGCTGCAATCGACCTCGATCTGCGCACCGTCTGCATAGATGGTCTCGCGGGTGACATGGGTCACGGTAATGGTGGCGGAGATCTTCGCTCCGCGGGGGGTTGTCCAAGTGTAAGTGTTAGTCATTGCTGTGACCTCCTGTCCTTTGATGATTTTATTATACGCCAATATTAGCACGTTGTCAATAGAAAAATGCTAAAATTAGCATAAAATATTTGCCGCCCTGCGGTTGCGGGAGACGGGGGCGGAACCAGAACAGAAGGATTTTGACGTAAGAGAGGTGGTGGACGTGGCTGCACGGCTGACAGATAGGCAGAAAAAGAAAATAGTGGCTGACTATGTGCAGCTTGGTAGCTATAACGCCACAGCAAAAGTAAACGGTGTATCACTCAACACTGTAAAGAAGATTGTGCAAGGAAATGCAGACATTGCAGAAATGTGCAAGCGAAAAAAAGAGGAGAACACCGCTGACATCCTGGCTTATATGGACAGCAAGAAGGGCGTTGTGTGCGAAATCATCGGAAATGGACTGACCGTGCTGAACGATCCGGAGAAGCTGGCGGAGGCCACCCCAGCGCAGATCACAACGGCGCTGGGCACACTGATTGACAAGTGGGCATTGCTTAAGAACAGCGGAGAGGATAGCGAGGTACAGGTGATAATTGATGTCTAAGGTTAGATTATCCACAGTATTAGGTCCGTCTTTCCATCTTATGGCCAGTGATGTGTTCCAGCATGGGCATACACATTACGACTTGTCGGGTGGGCGCGGCTCTCTGAAATCCTCCTGTGTGTCTCTGCTGGTTCCTCTTATTCTGCTGACAAATCCAAACACTCATGCTCTTGTGCTCCGCAAGGTAGCAAACACCATCAGGGACAGCGTATATGCTCAATATCTTTGGGCTATTGGCGAATTGGGAATGGCGGCATACTGGGACGCAAAGGTCCAGCCCATGGAGTTAATTTACAGGAAGACTGGTCAAAAGATCATGTTCCGTGGCGCGGATGACCCGATGAAAATAAAGTCTATTAAGGTGCCGTTTGGATATATTGCCGTAACGCATTTTGAAGAAAAAGATCAATTTGCGGGTCGAGCTGAAATACGCACTATTCTGCAGTCTACTATGCGCGGAGGGGAAAAGTTTTGGAATTTTGAAAGCTACAACCCACCCATCAGCCGGGACAACTGGGCCAATAAGGACAGTTTGGAAGAGCGAGCGGACAGGCTGTGCCACAAGAGTACATACCTTGAAGCCCCGCCTGAGTGGTTGGGGGCGCAGTTTTTGGCAGAAGCCGAACACCTAAAGGAAACGAATGAGCGGGCATACCGGCACGAATATCTGGGCGAGGCGGTCGGGACAGGCGGGAATGTGTTTGAAAACCTGGAGTTGCGGGAGATTACAGATGAAGAAATATCTCATTTCGACCGCATCTATCAGGGCGTGGATTTCGGATGGTTCCCTGATCAGCTTGCATTTGTCAGGGCACACTACGACCGTAGCAAGGAAACCATTTATCTTTTTGACGAGCTGTATGTAAATAAATGGCCAAATGAGAGTTTGGCGAACTGGGTAAAAGAGAAGAAATACTTGGACGCTTATATCACATGTGACAATGCGGAGCCGAAAAGTGTTGCGGATTTGCGGGCCTTTGGCCTTCCAGCAAAATCAGCAATCAAAGGACCCGGCAGCGTAGATTATGGCTTTAAGTGGCTCCAGAAAAGGAAAATTGTCATTGATCGTCGAAGAACGCCAAACGCTTACAATGAGTTTGTGAACTATGAGTATGAGAGGGACAAGAACGGCGAATTTATCAGCGGATATCCTGACAAAGATGACCATATTTTATCCGCAACAAGGTACGCATTTGAACGTGCGTTTATGAGAATGGGGGTGACTGCGTGAACGTCGTCGAAAAACTGCGAGAGCTTGGCTACTCCACAATTTCAGAGGATTTCTACCGCAAGATTAATGAGTGGAAAAGCTGGTATACAGGTGATGTGAAGGGGTTCCACCGGTATAAGGTCCGAAACGGTACGAGCATGGTCCGATGCAAGCGGTACACCCTCAACATGGGCAAGAAAATCTCAGAGGATTGGGCCAATCTTCTGATGAACGAAAAGGTCGAGATCACTCTTGAAGGCCAGCGGGAACAGGAATTTATTGACCGTGTGTTGAACGAAAACAATTTTCTGGTCAAGGCAAATGAGATGCAGGAAAAGGCGTTTGCGCTCGGGACGGTGGCCTTTATCCCGCGAGTAGTGGGAATGGAAGTGACAGAGACCGGGCCCATTCCTGGAAGCGCAAAAGGTATTGTAATGGATTATGTGACTGTGGAGCATATCTGGCCGCTGGCATGGCAGAACGGAATTATTACCGATTGCGCCTTTGATAGCATCGTGACCGTAAACGGGGCGCAATACTGTTATTTGCAAATCCACCACAAGGTCAACGGACTGTACGACATCGAGAACCGCATTTATCATTACCGCAACAATAATATAGACGCGGAACTGGATTTGGTGGACGTTCCAGGGTTTGACCGAGTGCCGCCCGTGGTACATACTGGCTCCGACCGGCGGCAGTTTGTGATTGACCGGCCCAATATTGCAAACAATTTTGACGATTCTCCATTGGGGGTTTCTGTCTATGCAAACTCCATAGACATTATCAAGGGTGTAGACGTGGCCTATGACAGCTACGTCAACGAATTTATCCTAGGGAAAAAGCGCATCATGGTCAAACCAGCAGCAACAAAAGATTTAGAAGGAGAGCCGTTTTTTGACCCGGACGACCTGTCCTATTACGTCCTACCAGAGGATATAGGCGATGGCTCTGTTATTACTCCAATAGACATGACGCTGCGAACGCAGGAGCATAATACGGGCATTCAGGATCAGCTAAACCTTCTGTCTAGTAAGTGTGGATTCGGAGAAAATCATTATAGGTTTGACCAGGGGAGTATTGCAACGGCCACACAGGTCATCAGCGAAAATTCGACCATGTTCCGGACTATCAAAAAGCATGAAATCATTCTGGAACAGGCCATTTCGGAGTTATGCCGCATCATCCTTCGCCTCGGGAATATGGCTATGAAAGCCGAACTGAACGAAGAAGCGAGAGTGACTATTGACTTTGATGATTCCATCATTGAGGACAAGACCACGGAGCGCAGTAATGACCGGCAAGACTTGGCGGCGGGGATCATGAACGACTGGGAATATCGAATGAAATGGTACAACGAGGACGAGGCTACGGCAAAGAAGATGCTCCCGAAAATGGATGATATGGCAACCGAAGAACAGGAGGAGATTGAATAAGGGGCGGTAGAGGTGGAGCGGGCGGAACTTCTGGTGGGACGACAAGCAAATTGCCGGCGTTGAGCGGTAGCGAGAAGCAGGTTTCGTGGGCTGAAAGCATTCGAGCGTCTGTGTTTGACAATCTTACTGCGATGCAAAAGACCATCGAGAAAAGAAAAGGGGAAATTAAATATATTTCCGAAGATAAGGCAAAGCAGAAAGAAGCAGAGGATTTGCTTGGATATTCCAGCAAAAATGTGAGGACTGCAAGAGAATACTATTCAACATTCTTCCAAAGGGTTACATCTGCAAGCGAGATCATAGATAAAAGGGCCGAGTTTTCCGCCAATCAAGTAGATAGAGCGGTTCGTGCGGAAAAATCAAGAGGGGCGCTATCAAGAGTATTGGAAATGGTGAAAAAGCAAAGGGCAAAACGATAATGCCGAAATTTGAAAACCTTGACCGTTTTTGCTTTTCTGGAATTGGGAAATACGACATTCCGCAAATGGAGCCTGTTACTAATTACCCAATCGGCGAGTTTATCCCAATGAATTACGCAAACACGGCAAAGAATCCAGCAGACAAGATCGTGCATTATTTTGTGGATGACTACCAATTCGCCCGCTATTGGAATCGCCCAGATGACTACATAAAGAAGTTATCTCAATTTGCGGCTGTGTGCTCTCCGGATTTCTCGCTGTACACAGATATGCCGGTGGCTATGCAGATATATAACCACTACCGCAAGCACTGGCTGGCGGCTTATTGGCAGCTCCATGGTCTTACTGTTTATCCGACCATTGCATGGAGTACACCAGATAGTTACGAATGGTGCTTTGATGGAGAGCCAGTGGGTGGCATTGTGGCCGTTTCCAGTGTAGGAACACAGCAGAATAAGGAAAGCAGGCAGCTGTTTCTGCTGGGCTATAAAGAAATGATGAAGCGCCTTAATCCGTCTTGGGTGATTTTCTATGGCAAAGTTCCGGAAGAATGTGACTGGAATGTGATACGGGTTGCGCCGCATTATAACGAAATTGTGAAACGGAGGAAAGCGCATGAAGTACCCCTTCACCCCGGAACTTCTTGACGCCCTCCCCGAGGAGCTAACAGAACTATACCGCTCTCTGGAACTGAAACTGCTGGACGAGATATGCTCCCGGCTGAAAATTTCCGGGGATCTGAACGAGGTTACGGTGCAGGATATCCGGGTGCTGCGCTCCCACGGCATCAGCCTAGAGGAAATCGAAAATGCCATCCAGCGCACCGCCAACATCTCTCGGAAAGAGCTGGACAAGCTGCTGGACGAGGTGGTGGAGCGGAACCAGCGGTATTATACCGACCTCATTGACCTTGCTGGCGTAACAGCCCCTGAGGCACTGGTGAGCGTGGAGGACACCTGGGCCATCTACGAGCAGACCCGGCAAGAACTTCGAAACCTAACCCGCTCTATGGGCTTTCTGGTGGACAACGGGCGCACCATGCTACCCTATGCAAAGACCTATCAGTGGGCGCTGGACAGTGCGGAGATGCAGATTATGAGCGGCGGCATCTCCTATAATCAGGCCATCAAGAGCTCCGTGAAACAGTTAGCGGACAGCGGCCTGCGCATGGTGGACTATGAGAGCGGACACCGGGATCAGATTGACGTGGCTGCCCGCCGGGCGGTGATGACGGGTGTATCTCAGCTTTGTGCCAAGTACACGGAGCAGAGTGCTGAGTATCTTGAAACACCTTATTTTGAAGTGTCCGCCCACATTGGGGCACGGGATAAGGGTGTCGGCTGGCAGAATCACAAGGCATGGCAAGGCCGCGTGTACTCTGTCAGAGCCGGGGATAAGTATCCGAACATCTACGAAGTGTGCGGACTGGGCTATGTGGATGGGTTAGAAGGTGCCAACTGCCGCCATATCAGGACGGCCTTTTTGGACGGCGTGATGGAACGCACTTATACCGACGAGGATCTGGAGCACATCGACGACGGCCATGACGTGGACTTTGAGGGCAAGCATTATACAGCCTATGAGGCCACCCAGCAGCAGCGGAAGATAGAGCGCACCGTCCGCAAGCTGAAACGTGAACAGACCGCATACAAGGCCGCCGGGCTGACAGAGAAAGAACAAGCCGTAACGGCCCGTATTCGCCGGTTAAATGCGGAATACAAGGCATTCAGTGAAGCGGCAGGGATACCGATGCAAAGAGAGAGAATGAGGGTGGAGTATTGATGGACGAAAAAGCCTGGGCCATCATTAAGGCCATCATTGCAAAGGGGAATGACGCCGTAATCCGAAAAAAAGGAGATGGGTATATCGTTCTGGAGGACAAGCGGGAAATCAAGTTTCAGGCAAAAGAAACCCGCCCCGGTTAGGGGCGGGGGGAATCAAAGCAAACCAAACTTTTTCAAAATTGTTTCAACTTCTGCCGGGCCTAGAACTTCATCTTTCCATTTGGAAAGGCTCTCAAAGTTGTGCGGAGCGCCGCCGATCCAACTGAATTTGCACAATTCAGAGGTTTGCTTTTTGTGGTCTATAGAGATGTGGAATGCGGTTCCAAAGCGCATCCCGTGAGAATCAAGGCGCTCTGGCTCAAGCATGCCCGTGTAATACTGATACCCGTTTCCATCAATCTCACTTACAGTGAAATCATATACTCCGCTGATGTTCATTTTCTTTCCCTTTCTGCCCTCGTAACCTCCGGGGCGGGATTGGACAATTAAAGGCGAATCCCGTAACCGTCTGGGCCATAAATACGCTGTGTGATGGGGTCAGTGCAGATGGATTTAATATAGTGTTTTGCGGAATCCATGCTATCAAATTCCCCCAACATGTCCCAGTTATAATCTGTGTTCCTTTGTCCTCTCACAAAGTACCCTTTAACTACCTTGTGATTTTTTATGCTGGATGTATCAATTCTAAACGCTACGTATTTTTTCATTTTCTTTCCCTCCCGGCCTGTGGCCTGTCTTGTTTGTTCCTTGTGAGTATATGATACTATAAGTCTACTTATATTTCAAGCGTTAAATTAGACAAATATAAGTTGACTGACTTGTTTATTGTGTATAAGTTGACTTATAAAAGAAAACGTGATACCATATCCACAAGGGAGGTATCACAAATGGGAAGCGAAGCACAGACGAAAGCAAGCGTGAAGTACAACAAGAAAAAGGACAGCATAACGATTCGGCCAGATAAAGAGACTGGCGCAAAGATACGAAGTGCGGCAGAACAGCGCGGAATTAGCGTGACGGAACTGATAATGACGGCGCTGAAACCGTATATTGAAGAAAAATAAACACTGAACCCCGCTCTAATTGGTGAGCGGGAAGGACCATTGGGGTCAACTTGTAAGGATTTCTTACGGGTTGACTCCTTTTTCATTTGCCGAGAGGCGTAAAACCGCAGGGCGACGGCCCTGATAATAAACGGAGGTAATACCATGAACGAACCTATCAATAACCCTACCCCTACCCCGGCCCCTGCGCCGGAGCCCACGCCTGAAAAGACCTTCACTCAGGCGGAAGTGGATGCCATGATTGGCAAACGGCTTGCAAAGGCCATGAAGGGCATGCCCAGTGAGGACGAGCTGACAGCATTCCACACTTGGAAAGATGGACAGGCCGGTGAAAAAGAGCGCTGGGACAAGCTGTCCGGAGAGCGTGACACGCTGGCCGGTAAGCTGACAGCCGCAGAGGCGGAGCGGGACCAGCTCAAGCGGGACCTGTATCTAGCTAAGAAGGGACTGACCGGCGAGGAGGCCGAGTTTATCGCCTTCAAGGCCGGGAAGATGGTGGACGATAAAACCACCTTTGAGCAGGCCGTGGACGCTTTGACGGCTGACCGGAAGAAGACAACCTTTGACTGGACTGCGCCCCTGGGCGGAGATGACAAAAAGCATGTAGAAAACGACGCAATGAACGCCCTGATTCGCGGCGCATTCAAGTAAGAAAGGAGAGCATTTATGCCTGCTATTGACAGAACCAATCTTTCCGGGCTGATCCCGGAGCCTGTAACCCGTGAGATCATTCAGGGGGCTGTGGCTGAGTCCGCTGTACTGCGGATGGCCCGCCGGCTGCCCAACATGACCTCCAAGACCCAGACCCTGAACGTGCTGGACGCCCTGCCCACCGCCTACTTCGTGAACGGTGAGGCTACCACGACCGGTGCGGAGCAAGCTGCCTTCAAGCAGACCACCAGCATGGCGTGGGACAAAAAGAAGATCTACGCAGAGGAAATTGCCGTAATCGTACCGATTGCAGAGGCGGCCCTGGACGATGCTGATTACGACATTTGGGGTGAAGTCCGTCCCCGCCTGACCGAGGCGTTTGGAAAGGTCATCGACGCCGCCATCCTGTACGGTACGAACAAGCCCACCTCTTGGCGCGATGGGTTGCTGGCCTCCGCCACCACCGCCACCGCTACCGTCAAGGCCACCGATGACATTTACACCGACATCATGGGCGAGGGCGGAGTGATCGCCAAAGTGGAGGAGAGCGGCTACATTCCCAACGGCGTCATGGCGGCTATCCAGCTGCGGGCCAAGCTGCGCGGCCTGAAGGATACCACTGGTCAGCCTATCTTCAAGACCGATATGCAGGGGTCGACCCGCTACGCCCTGGACGGCATGGACATGTATTTCCCCATCAACGGCGCATTCGACCCCGCCAAGTCCCTGGCCATCGTGGGCGACTGGAACCAGCTGGTGTATTCCGTTCGGCAGGACATGACCTTCAAGATTTTTGACAGCGGCATTGTACAGGACCCCGCAACCAAGGCTATTCTTTACAACCTGATGCAGAACGACATGGTTGCCCTGCGAGCTGTGATGCGGCTGGGCTGGGAAATCCCCAACCCCATCAACGCCTATAACGCCGGCAACGAGAACGCCTTCCCCTTTGCTGTCTACGCCCCGGCGGGGGAATGAGCGCGCGCCTCTCGGGGCTGACGATTGGCGCGCTGACCCTGACCCCGTCGTTTGACCCTGACACGACGGAGTACACAGCCACAACGACCAACGCTACCAACACTATCACCGCCACGCCGGAGGATGAGGGAGCCTCCGTCACCATCCTAAACGGAGATACCCAAGTGGAGAATGGCACAGCCGCCGCATGGGCCGATGGTGAGAACACAGTGGCCATCACGGTGCAGAACGGGTCTGTCCAGAAGGTCTATACCGCAACCGTGACGAAATCGTAGGAGGGCAACACATGGCTTACGCAGACTATCAGTATTACACAACTGAATATCTGGGAACAGCCATCAAAGAGGCTGACTTCCCGCGCCTGTCTCTGCGTGCAAGTTCCTTTTTGGACTACTACACGCAGGGTCGGGCGGCCCAAAACGCAAAGTTGGACGCGCTGAAAATGTGCTGCTGTGCTATCGCGGAACAGTATCAGTATATTGATATCGCCAAGGCCCTGGCGCAGAAGTCCCTTACCTCATCTTTGGAAAGCAATGGAGAACTACAAAGTCAGACAGTTGGAAGCTGGTCCAAGACCTACCGGAGCGGCGGGGACAGCGCCCAGCAAGCCCTATCCTCTATACAGACAGCGCAAGCGGCCCTTGCAGCAATCGCCCAGCAGTATTTAGCTGGCACGGGCCTTTTGTACCGGGGGAGGGGGTGTCCGTGTGTTCCCTCATGTTGTGACGATCTATAACACAGAGACCACAGAGCTTCCGGAAAACAATTTTGAACCATTCTTGGTCAATCATATCACCGTACTGCGCGGAGTCCTCCTGGATGCCTCCAAGGGCTCTAACGTAGCGAAAAGTGGCTTAGAGGGAGCTGACGCGGTAAACCTCTATATCCCGGCCAGCGTGGAGGCCGTGGACGGCGTGACCGGTGCGGCAAAGCGGTATATCGGGCCTATTGAGTTTTGGAGGACAGAGGATAAATCCGACCTGTGGACGCTCTCCGTGAGCCGTAACTGCTTTTTTGTTAAGGGAGAGGCTGTGCATCCAGACTGGACCGTGCAGACCATAGAGGCTGCCTATGATGATGTGTACGACGTGACAAAGGTAGACTTCAAGGATTTCGGCGGTGAAATGGCTCACTGGGAAATTGGTGGCGTCTGATGCTGAAATTCAATGTGCATACCAGCGGGCTTGATTCCATTCCAGAACGGCTGGCGAGCGCATCCGAAAAGGCGGAACACATAGTTGCCATCCAAGTGAAGAAGGACACATCCCCCTATATCCCGCTCCTGACTGGTTCCCTTGATACACGGACAAGGGTAGATGGTTCCAGGATTATCTACCCCGGTCCATATGCCCGCTATCTCTACTATGGGAAATTGATGGTTGATCCGGAAACAGGCAGCAGCTATGCACGAAAGGGCACAACCAAAGTCCTGACAGACAAAAACCTTGTATTTAACAAGGCGATGCACACACAGGCACAATCTCACTGGTTCGAGGCCAGCAAGGCCGAAAATCTGGAGAAATGGGTGCGTGTGGCAGATAAGGCGGTGAAACGTGATCTCTGATAAAAAAGAAAGGCCGCGCATGTTGGCGGCGGCAGAAGAAGTGGACAAAATATCCCGATCCATGCTGGTATGGGCCAACACCTTCCCAGAAAAGCCGGTTGACATTATCAGGTATGAGTTCCTGACCGCTGACCAGGGAGACGAAATCGGTATGGCTTTGTCTACTATCCAGGGAATTTATATCACAAAGAGGTTCATTCTGGGCGGCTATCAGGCGGAGTACCAATTCAAGATTATATACCGCATTAAGCCAGGGCGAAGCAACGATAAACGCCTGGAGGCGGACGAACTGTTGAATCACTTTGGCGACTGGGCAAGAAAAAATCTCCCTGATTTGGGAGATGAGATTCGGGCGCTACGGGTGGAACCAACCACGCAGTCATCCAAATTCGCCGCCTATGAGGACGGCTATGAAGACTACCAGATACTAATGAAGCTGACTTATGAGGTCGGCGTGTGAAAGGAGAAATAATATGGCTGATTTAGAGTTTAACACTACAGCGGGCCAGACTGTAGCCCGTGAAATGCTGATCGCCTACCTGAACACCGGCGAGAGCGGCACTCCTGTTTGGTCTCCCATCGGGAAGCGCGTAGAGGATAGCTCTATCGAGTTCGACTGGCAGACCGAGACTAAGGTGGACATCTTTGGAGACACATATACCACCGGCAAGAAGGCCACCAAGACCCAGACCTTCGATCCCTGCGAACTTGACGGTGCGGATAACGCCCAGAAGAAGATTTGGAATCTTGCCATCAAAGAAAACAACGTCAATGCCCTGCTAAACCAGGACATGTTAATTGTACATCTATATGCCGGAACGGCCAACACGGCGGTATTTGCCGAGCGGTATTCTGCCTGCTCTGTGCTTCCGTCCGGACTTGGCGGCGAAGGCGGGGGCGCCATTGGAATGCCAATTGATGTGACCTACGGAGGAACTCGCACGACTGGAACAGCTGCAATTTCTGGCGGAACTGTCACTTTTACTGCTGACGAGTAAGGAGACACAAAGATGAAAGAGCTCAATTTCGAAAGCGGTCTTGTTACATACAGCCTGAACGGCAAATGCGAGGTTATCTTCAACCCGTCTGATTCCAACTTTGTGGAGCGCCTGTACTCTGCATTTGAGGACCTGGACAAGAAACAGGAGGGTTACAAGGCGACCATTGAAAAGATGGCAAACAAGAGGGAGATTTTTGAGTTTGCACGAGAGCGTGATTCCGAGATGCGGGAAATCATTGATGGCTTGTTCGGTGTTCCTGTCAGTGATGCCTTGTTCGGCGGGATGAACGTCTATGCTTTGGCAAATGGGCTTCCGGTGTGGTGTAACCTTATGCTGGCTGTGATGGACGAGGTAGACAGCACCTATGCAAGAGAGCAGAAGGCAACAAATCCAAGAATCGCTAAGTATACGGCGAAATACCAGAAATACCAGAAGAAGTAACGGAAGGAGCACGGTATGGGCTACGGTTTGCCAAAAAGCGTGACAGTAGGCGGTCAGGAGTTTGCTGTCCGCTATGACTACCGGGTCATTCTGGATATCTTCGAGGCCATGAATGACCCGGAGCTAAACAACCAGGACCGTGCACTTGCCGTGCTCCAGATGTTCTACCCTAGCTGGGAGGAGCTGTCCGACTTTGACGATGCGCTGCGGGAGTGCATGGTTTTTATCAACGGAGGCAAGGCCCAGCCGGAGGGTCGGAAGGCCCCTAATTTGGTGAGCTGGGAACAGGATTACCCGTACATTGTCGCACCCATCAACCGGGTCCTAGGGTATGAGGCCAGGGCAGTTGAGTACGACCCAGAGGCAAATTCAGGCGGGCTGCATTGGTGGACTTTCTTGGCAGCCTATTATGAGATCGGGGATTGCCTGTTTGCTCAAATCGTTAGAATACGGGATAAAAAAGCTCGCGGAAAACCGTTGGACAAGGCAGATCGGGAGTTCTACCGAAAAAATAGGGATTTGGTAGACATTAAAACTCGGCACACGGAAGAGGAGGACACACTCCTGAAATTGTGGACAGGCAATTAACTTTCGGCATAGAAGCCAAAAGGTGGTGATTTTATGGCGGCAGATGGGTCCATCATTATACAGACGGACATTGACAATAAAAAGGCCCAGACGGAACTGAATCGTTTAACAAGCAAAATTGATAAAATGCGAAAAAGCCTATCGAAAGATGAAGGGGAAAAGAGCGGAATAGAGGCTGAATTGAATGCAGCCAAAGACGAAGCTCTAAAAACAGAGCAAACAATCAAGCGACTGAAAACCGAGCTGGCTGAAACTCAAAAAATTACCATCGGAGAAGTTGATGCACGTCCTACTGTCTTTATGGACGCCAAAAACAGACATGCAGAAATTTTAGCGCAGTTAAAAGAGCAGGAAGCTTTACTGGCCCAGCAGGACAAAGAGACGCAGCGGCTGGATACCAAATATGCAAAAATTACAGACAAGGTAATACAGACAACAAATGAGCTAAAAGACGCAGAAACCCATGCAGGCGCTTTGTCTGCTCAGTTGACACAAGCCGGGACTGCTGGGAACGTAATGGCTAGCGCCGCAGATCAGGCTGGAAAATACATGGACAAGTTTATCAATCGGGTCAAGGGATTGGCCCGCAGGGTGTTTGTTTTTACACTTATCACCTCTGCGTTGCGCGCCATGCGAACATGGCTCTGGAAAGTCATACAAACCGATAGTGAAGCTACGGCATCCGTCGCAAAGTTGAAAGGTGCGCTTTTGACGCTGGCGCAGCCTCTTGTAAATGTAATTATTCCAGCTTTTATAACGCTTGTGAATGTGTTGGCTAGGGTCGTGTCGGCAATTGCGTCGCTTATATCTATGTTGTTTGGGTCGACAATAGAGCAGTCAAGCGAAGCGGCAGAAAGTCTCTATCAGGAAACGGAAGCGCTTGAGGGCGTTGGAAGCGCAGCAAAAGATGCCGGAAAATCTATGGCTTCCTTTGATGAAATTAATCAGCTTTCCGGCGGTGCTAAGAGCGGTGGAGGCGGAAGCGGCAGTTCAACGATTACTCCTGATTTTAACCTAGATGCTGAGGAAGGCATCCTAAACGATATTCTAAGGCTGGTGGGTGCAATTGGGGCTGGCCTCCTTGCATGGAAAATCGCAAGCGGTTTTACAAATTCGCTCCAGACATTGGCCGGAGTTGCCCTTATTGTCGGCGGTGCATTAGAGTTTGTTTTTAATTGGCTGGATGCGTGGAATAACGGCGTCGATTGGGGAAATTTGAACGGTATGGTCCTTGGGCTTGCTGCAGCGGCAGTTGGACTATACATGGTTCTAGGGCCTGTAGCGGCTGGCATTGCACTTATAGTAGGAGGTCTTCTAATCTTAGCGACGGGCATCAAAGACGTTATTGAAAACGGATGGACAATGGAGAATTTATTCACCATTATTGCTGGACTATTCGCTGCAGGAATTGGAATTTCCATTTTAACTGGTTCGTTTATCCCGGCATTGGTGGCTGGAATACTTGGCATCCTCTTGGCAATTACAGTCCTGACCGGTCATGGGGGAGAACTGATTGACGGCCTAAAAGAGATGTTCAGCGGCTTTACTGACTTTTTCAAAGGGGTATTTACTGGCGACTTTGAACTGGCAGCCCAAGGAATAGAAAAAATATTTAATGGACTCGGAACTGTATTTAACGCTGTCCTGGACGGAATTAAGGATGCCTTTATCGGCCTGCTGAATTGGCTGGATGAAAAAACAGGTGGGAAACTGCATGGTATCTTAGAGACAATAAAGGGTATGTTTACCGGACTCGTTGATGGAATAAAACAGATTCTTGGTGGTATTATCGAGTTTCTGACTGGAGTATTTACTGGCGATTGGGATCGCGCATGGAATGGCGTCAAAGACATTTTTAAAGGTGTATGGAATGGTGTCGTCTCGCTCTTAGAAGGCGCTGTTAATTTGATTATTAAGGGCGTAAATTGGCTCATTTCCCAGCTAAACAAAATCCATTTTGAACTTCCGGATTGGATTCCTGGAATTGGCGGAAAATCATTTGGAATTAATATCCCGCTTGTCTCTGAAATTCAGATTCCACGATTGGCCCAAGGCGCTGTGATTCCACCTAATCGGGAGTTTATGGCTGTGCTTGGAGATCAGAAGAGTGGCACAAACATTGAGGCCCCGGAAGCGTTAATCCGCCGAATTGTAAAAGAAGAAGCAGGAAACAATGGCGGCAGCATGACATTGGTTTTGGACGGAGACCTTGCAGCGCTTGCTACTGTATTTCGCCCGTACCTATTGAAAGAGGACAAACGGATAGGCGTTAAATTGACCACAAGATAGGAGATCGTCATGAGCTACATCAAATTGAACGGAATAGAGTTTGATGCCGACGTGGCGATCTCCTCATATAACCGGAATTTTAATGTTCTAGACGGAGAGAACGCCGGACGAGTCATGACGGGACGCATGGTACGAGATGTGATTGGAACCTATTTGGGGCACAAGCTGACTGTATTCCGACGCGGTGACAATTACCAAGGACTAGACAAATTTTGGGATTACTTGTACCAGCATTCTGTAGATGACAGCGTTATGCTGGAAGCTGCGGACGGACAATCTGTCATTAAATATGAAGCCTATTATACCAGCGCTTCTCAGGACATAGAGAAAGTAGAGGGCGGAATTAATTATTGGGGAGAAATTGAAGTTAGCTTTATTCCGATGGACGCACAGGTGAGACCGACATGAGTATTACAAAAATTCTTTACAAGGATGTAGCCCCAGCAGCCGAAAGTGATGCCACTGTATCTACTGCGGATGCATCTGAATTTTCCACACCTTCGCTTCTTCCGTCTGGTCTGGAAGCTGTTCCGATTTCTTCTTTGGAAGTGAATTATTGGGGACTAAATGGAAAGCATAGCTTAATTGATGGTCATATGCTGGCTTTTTGGTCCGCTGAAATGAGCGGCATAGACGGAGTGTTTGAACACGCTCCGGTTATCGAAATATCTTTTAGCCAACAGCATTCCTCTTTAGGTGTTACGCTACTATTTGACACGGCGAGCGGTGGTTATTGCTCACTTGTAAATATCAAATGGTATCAGGGTGAAACGCTAAAAGCAGATTCGGATTTTAATCCGGATAGTTCTTCATATTTTTGTTCGCAAAAAGTAACTAGCTTTGACAAAGTAGTTCTTACAATAAACAATACAAATCTTCCGTATCGCTATGCAAAGCTGGAACAAATTGTATTTGGAATTTACAGATATTTTGGCATGACGGAAATTCGGTCGGCTTCTGTAACGAATCAAATGAATCTTATCGCTGCAGAACTACCGGTATCAAAGCTTTCTTGGACGCTGGACAGCCATGACGATGTTGACTTTATGTTTCAACTAAAACAACCAGTAGAAGTGCGCAATGATAATAGTCTGATAGGAGTTTATTACATAGACGAGTACAGACGCAGCGCGAAAAACATCTATTCTCTTGAATGCTATGATGCATTTGGAGTTTTGGATGAAAGTACGTTCCCTGGCGGTGCGTACTTATCCGGAATTTCTGCTAAGGAACTCTTTAGCACAATTGCTGGAGGATTTTTTGATGTAGATTACGAAACAGAAGATGTTACACTGATCGGCGTGCTTCAGCCCAGCAGCAGACGAGAAGCGGCACAGCAGGTATTGTTTGCCTGGGGCGCATGCGCCTCCACAGACGGACGGGAAAGTATCCGTGTATTTTCGCTTGATGCTGATTTGACTGAAATCGGGAAAAATAAGACCTATACCGGAGTGACAGTAGAAACAGCGGCCATTGTTACAGAAGTAAAGATTACAGCGCATACTTACACACAGAATGAAAACGGGAGCATTGAGATCAACGGAACTAAATATCAGGATGTGCAAACCATATACACGGTATCAAATCCTGATGTGACGGCCACGGATAAGCAAAATATCATCGAGGTAACCAATGCAACGCTAGTGTCAGAAGGGATTGGGCAAACGACTGCACAACGGGTGTACGACTATTATCAAAAACGAAATACAAACAAGGCTAAGATTGTGTGGAATAGAGAACGGCTTGGCGACTATGTGGGCCTTCCAAATGCGTGGGGGTCCACGAACGAGGGACACATTGAAAAAATGTCCATTACCTTATCTAATACAGTAGCTGCCACCTGCGATGCATTGGGGGGATAAGCGATGGAGAGCTATCCGGTAGTAATTCCATCAATAACGTGGGCAGAATTTAGCGTAAACCCTGCAAACATAAACACAAAAACGAAACTAAGCGCATCTGTTTCTGAAGTGACAATCTACCTAGAGCCCTATTATTACTATGCGGGCGAGCTATACAGCGGGGAGGTTTGAATATGGCAATATCCAGCGTCACAGCAACAATTAATGGGCAGGTCTATACTCTAAACCTGAACAGCTCTACGGGTAAATATGAAGCCACCATCACGGCGCCTGGGGCTACGTCCTACAATTTAGACGGCGGCTATTATAATGTAAGTATAAAAGCCGTCAACGATGCCGGAACCAGCGCCACCGCAGACGGAGCAACTTTGACTGGGCTTCGTCTGGTGGTAAAGGAGAAGGTAGCTCCTATTATCACAATCCTTTCTCCATCCAGCGGGGCTTATGTTACTAACAGTAAGCAGCCGGTGGTGTTTACTGTTACCGATGAGGCGGGCGGCTCCGGCGTGAACCTGAGCAGCGTAGCGGTTAAGCTGGACAATACTTCCGTAGCGGCCAGCACGCTTGCTCACACAGCGATTACCAACGGGTACAGCTTTACATACACCCCGGCATCTGCGCTGTCAGACGGGGCTCATACGGTCCATGTGGCGGCATCGGATAACGATGGCAACGCGGCCACGGCAAAGAGCACGACATTCACCGTAGATACAGTTCCGCCGACTTTGAATCTGACTGCTCCAACGGACGGCCTGATTACCAACAGCGCAAGCCTGAATGTGTTTGGCTCCACCAATGACGCCACGAGCAGTCCTGTGACGATTACGATCAAACTTAACGGGGCAGACCAGGGTGCGATTACAGTTTCTTCAAGTGGCAGCTTTACTAAGTCGGTCATTTTGAAGGAGGGCTCCAATACACTCGTTGTCACGGCGACGGATGCGGCTGGGAAGACAAGCAACGTTACGCGGACGGTGACACTGGATACAAGCGTGCCGGTTATTTCGGACGCTGTTATCACGCCCAACCCGGCAGATGCGGGTGCAACAGTTGTCATTACAGTAACGATTTCTTGAGGTGATCTATGGGGACTCAAGCGCTATCAGTATCCCTTCCGTCCGGGACGATTTACGTCTCCGGCACCGTAAACGGTGATACGGTTGTCTGGACTAACACGGAAGGGAACACCTGGGAAGCCGTAGCGGATAGAGCGACAAATGATATTTATGAGGTATCTCTGACAATCATAAACAGTGCGGGGACAACGACCCATACAGATTTGACGCTATACTATGGAGTGCTCAACCTGATTACCGACCGGACGCAGGCGGACGTGGAGCGGGTGCAATATTTAGCCTCCGTCGGCTGGGAAAACATGACGGACGCAGAAAAGGCAGAATGGAGTACACCCCTAAAAGGCGCTTACAACGCTTCCGATCTGAATCGTGTAGGTGCTGCGGTTACTTATATTTCAAACCGGCTCTTTGAGTACGGATATTTTGTGCCGGTTACAGCAAAGCAAGATTGGGACAAGACCGGCATCCCAACGCAGGCGGATATGTATTTGCACCTCCAGAATGTGCGAAAGCTGAAAGGCACCTTGGACGAGATTGGGTACACTCCGGATGTGCCTGAAGATATGGAACACCTGACTTATCAGGAAGCAAACGATATCGAGAAAATTTTGGTCGATCTTGATTTCCTTTTGAACAATATGGTTGCCGCATGGTTTTACGCGGGAGAACTATATGCCGGGGAGGTATAGAAATTGATTGATGTAAACGACAGAGTTCCGCTTTATCCTGGACGTGTAAAGATGACTCCGGTAAGTGGGCAGGCCAATGTCTACGACATGGTGCGTGCGGATCAACCGCAAAAGGGCGGAACTCCATTAAACCGCAACACATTCCGCCAAACGCAAGCCGATATCCGCACCTACCCCATCGCCACGGGCAACAGCGTGATGGCGGGGGACGTGGTGGACGTGGTGGACGGGGAGGTGACGAGGAGCGTTGTCGCTGAGGCGAATGTGCAGAATGTGTTCGTTACGAACGCAATCACTAAAAATACAATATGCTGTCTGAATGATAATGTATCTGTAGCGGCTTATGTCCAAAGCAACCAATTGGTGGCCAGTCTGCTCGATAATCAGACTGGGAAAGTAATTAATACACAAAATTCAACGTCTGCCGCTACTGACGTAAGTCTTGCGCGGTTGAGCGACACCAAGGCTGTAGTTTCTTGGGCATACGGCAGCCAAGTATACACCCGCCTTGTAACAATAGACACATCCTCAATTACTTTCGGCACCACAGTGCAGCCAACCGGAAACAATTCCGAATACCCGTGTGTTGTGGCACTAGATACCGATAAAGTTGTAGTTTTTTATAGCTCCGTTGGTGCGGATTCCATTGATGCAAATGTTGGAACTATTTCAGGGAATACAATTACGTATCCTTTATCTGGATACTCAAAGTCTGGGTATGCACCAGCAAACATCTCTGCCACCCTCCTCCCTGACGATAGCAGCGGCAACAAGCGGGTGTGCGTGTGCTTCTCGGACACAAATGACAGCAACAAGGGCAAGGCAGTGATTGCCACCATTAACAGTTCCAATGTGGTGACGTGGGGGAGCGTAGTGACGTTCAATAGTGTGAACAACCGCTCGATTTCTTGCGCAGCGAATGGGAATACCGTGGTCGTCTCCTACAACTTCGGTGAAAATCTTGCTGCTTGCCAAGCTCTCATTGTGAACGGAACGAGCATCGCGGTCGGAAGCCAAACGTCCCTTTTGCAGATCGAATTTGGATTCAGGAACTGCATAATTTATGTTGGTAAAAATTTTATTGTTTGCGGAAGCGGAATAACTACCAGTTTCACACCAACTAATTCTTACGCCGCGGTACTAAATGTAAGTGGAACAACCATAACTGTAAATACCGCATACAAATTTCGTTCTGGAGTTTTATCTTATCTGAGTGCCTGTCCAATTTCTGATAATAAATTTATCATCGCCTACGCCGACAGTGGCAATGCCTACGGAACAGACACCATCCTAGAAATCAATGGCAACCAGATTGCTGGTGGCTTCACGGATACCAGCGCCCAAGCCATTGCTCTGGAGAGCGGCGAGGCAGGGCAGGAGATCGAGGTAATCTTTGCGGGCACTACCGCAGCGGACTTTGTAACCGAGGGGCAGGCGATACCGAGCGACGGCGTATACGGCTACGGGCCTGTGGGTGGGTGGCTGAATGTTATCCCCTATTGGGCCAAGGAGGCCGGGGTCAGGATTGCCACGGGGAGCTATGTGGGAACGGATAAATCGGGTAGTGCAAATCCAAATATGTTGACGTTTGAATTTGAGCCAAAACTGTTAGTAATAAGCGGCGACAATGGGTCGCAAGGCATTTTTGTAATTAATAGTGTTGCACGTGCAGAGTATTCCAATTCCAATGTTACACTTAACGTGAAATGGGAAGGGAAAACAGTAACATGGTGGGCACGCGCTAGCAACGAGGCGGCGGGGCAACTTAATAGTGGTGGTACAACTTATTGCTATGTTGCCATCGGCTAAGAAAGGAAAAAAGCCGCCCATAAGGGCGGCGGCAATTGACAAAAAGCGGCGCTATTGGTAGAATGACGATGGCGCTGCCATAACGGTAGGCGGTTCGGCCACTACCCCTGAAAGGGGGTGAGGCCCATGCGGATCACATTACATATCGGGCGGTTCACCGTTACGATTATTGTGAAAAGCAGAAACCGCCACTCGGCCAAGTGACGGTTTCTATAGCTTCGCTATTCAACTGACACAGGGCTGAACCGCTTATCGGCAGCGCCCTATCTATTCTTATTATAGCCAACCCAGCCGCTTTGTCAAGTATGGACAGGGCGGTTTTTTGCCGTCCGGAAAGGAGGCCCAATATGCTAATCATTCAAATTGCAGCGCTGGAATCGGGTCAGCATCCAATCCAGAGCCAGAGCGGGCGGAAAACCTGCTGGCTGCCTGGCTACATAGAGGTGCCCGGCCACCTGGAGCGGGAGGTATGGGCGTGCCTTGGCTGGTGCGACCTGACCATTGAGGGCGGGAAACTGACCGGCATCACGCCCGGCACCATCCCGGAGCTGGAGCCTGCGCCGGAGCCTGAGCCCACGGCCCAGGAGGACAACGACACCATGCTGGTAGATCACGAATACAGACTGACCTTGATGGAATTGGGGGTGACGAGTGATGCTGTATAGGACACTGAAGCGCATGATTGAGCGCGGCCAGACTGCCGGAATGGAAGAGAAATTGGACATCTTTTACGCAGCGGACAAGCTGACCGAAGCGGAGTATACCGAGCTGACGGGCATGTTGGTAAAATGAGAAAGGAAGTCATTGACTATGGAAATCAAAACGATGAGCTTTACGAACCCCTATTACAAGAAGGAGTGGCAGGAGTGGGTGCCCGGCTTTGAGGGCAAGGTGCGCTACCGGGAGGGTACATACACCCTGCAGGGAGACGGGACCAAGGTCGTGTATGACGGCGCGACCAACTACATGGGCAGGGTGCGGCCTGACGGCAGCTTTACCAGCAACGACAGCCAGGGCGCGGCCCCGGACGAGTATGAGCTGACCTTTCTGCGGGCGGCAAAGGAAGCATAAAAAAAGCCGCCTAATGGCGGCAATTGACGAAACGCGGCGCACGTGGTAAGATGATTGCGGCGCTGCACAAGAGGCAGGCGGTTGGCCACACTCCCGGAAGGGAGGTGAGGCCATGCGGATTACGTTACATATTGGGCCTTTCACGGTTACGATTGTCGTAAAAAGCAGAAACCGCCACCCTGGCCGGTGACGGTTTCCATAGCTTTGCTATAAACTGTTTCCATCTGGGCTAACCGCTTGTCGCAGCGCCCTTTCTATCTGAATTATACCACTTGCCTCCGTTTTGTCAAGAACGGGGGTGTTTTTATTTGAGCAAACAAATCGCAACAATCCCCTTGGGGAATATCTCCAAGCTGCAGATCTATATTAACCGTGGGTGCAAGGGGCTGTCCGTCATCAAGAAGGAGACGGGGGCGGACTACGTACTCAACGGCGGGCTGTTCAATCCGGACTGGACGGCATGCCCGCTGCTGAAGTCGGACGGTGCGATGCAGTCCAAGACGACCTGGCGGGCCTACGGCTTTGGGTGGAACAGACCGGAAGACATTTCCCTGCGTCTGGACTATGAGAATGTGAGCAATTTTATCTCCTGCGTGTGCCTGCTGCGGGGCGGAAAGCGGGAGAAGATCAGCGTAACTTCCGCCCTGGACGGGGCGCGGCAGCGGTCGGCCATCGGCCTGATGGGGGACAAGCTGGCGCTGTACTGCACGGACGAGGGGACGACGCCGGGGGCGCTGCAGCGGGAGCTGGAAAAGCTGGGCTGCACGGACGCGGTGATGCTGGACGGGGGCGGCTCCAGCCAGTGCGACTTTAACGGCAAGCAGATCAAGGCGGCCAGGGTGGTGCACAACCTGCTCCTGGTCTACACGAAAAAGACCGGGGAGGCCCCGGAGAAAGGGGACAAGCCTGTGGGCAGACAGTACAAGGTAACGCCGTCTGTGGGCGTCAATATCCGCAGCGGTCCGGGGACAGGCTATTCCAAGGTTGGGGCCTATGCGTGCGGCACGGTGGTGGCGGTCACGGCTGCGCAGGGCGGCTGGGGACAGACGGCCAAGGGCTGGGTGGCCCTGGAGTATCTGGCGGCCGTGGAGGGCGCTCAGCGGACCACGGACACGGGGATGGAGATTCGTCCGGCGTACATTGACGCCGGACGGAAGAACCGGCCGGGCGGGGTAAATCCCTGCAGGTACATTACCATCCACGAGACGGGCAACAAGGCCTCCGGCGCGGACGCCGAAGCCCATGGGGCCTATCTGAACAGCTCCGCCGGGGAGGCCGATCTGGTCAGCTGGCACTACACGGTGGACGACCACGCCATTGTGCAGCACCTGCCCGATGGGGAGACGGCCTACCACACGGGGGACGGCAAGGCGGGGACGGGCAACGCCCAGAGCATCGGGATTGAGATTTGCGTCAACGCGGACGGGGACTTTGCAAAGGCCAAAGCGAACGCGGCCGCCCTGGTGCGGCTGCTGATGGAGGAGCACGGCATCCCGATTGCAAACGTGGTGCAGCACAACCGCTGGAACGGCAAGGACTGCCCGTACGCCATCCGGCACACGGCCGGGGCCTGGGAGGCCTTCCTGGCGCTGTGCGAGGGTGAGAGCGCCGCGGAGACAGACCGGAAAGCGGTCCAGGAGCGCTTTGGGCTGGCGGACGAGACCATGGACTATCTGGAGGCATACAAATACGGTAAGGATTTGCTGGCCAAGCTGGCCAGTGGAAAGTGAGGACAACATGGATATTTCTTCTCTTGGCATCGCCGGTGTGGCGGCCATTACGGTGATCTGCTTTTTGATCGGGCAGGTGGTCAAGGCAAGCGGACTGGACAACAAATGGATTCCCATTACCTGCGGTATTTCCGGGGCGCTGCTGGGTGTGTTGGGGTTGTTCATGATGCCGGACTTCCCGGCCACGGACTACATCACCGCCCTGGCTGTGGGCATTGTCTCCGGCCTGGCCGCCACCGGTATCAATCAGGTTTACAAGCAGCTGAGCAAGGGGGAGTAAATGGATGGAGTGGCTTGGCCCCGCTATCACTGCGGCATCAGTTGTAATTGTGGCCGTTATAGAGGCCATTGCAGCAAAAGAGCGAAAAAAGGTAAAAATCGGAAACCGAAAAAGCGAGGCGATGATGAACGGGGTTCAAGCGCTTCTGCGCAATGAAATTATATCAAAATATAATCACTATGCAGAACAAGAATTTATTCCCATTTACGGAATGGAAAATGTCCTTGACATGTACGTTGCCTATAAAGACTTGGGTGGAAATGGAACCATTACAAAGCTGGTTGAGCACATGAAGAACATGTCAACAGAACCGCCGAAGGAGTGAGCCGATGCAAGCCCGGATCAGACTGCCAAGCCTCCTTGAAGTATTGACAAAAAGAGAATTGATACGGGCCATTGAAGAGTCTGCGCTAAGTCGGACAGATGAAAAGATTGCAAAGCGCAGGTTAGTGGAAAAATGTGAAATTATTGATATTGCTTGCGAGCTTGGATATGAGCGATCTACAATCAGTAAAAGACTGAAACGAATTATTCTTCGCGTGGAAGAAATTGCAGAACGGATTTATACCTGAAGCGAGCCCCCATCACACTTGGCTGTGATGGGGGTTTTTATATTTTTCATGCTGAAAGTTTCACCTAAAATCCACTTAAATGCCGCGGGGACATCACCCAGCAATTTTTATTTTCTGCGATAATGATTACAGAGAAACTAGAGGAGCAAAAATGATGGTTATTAATGGGAGCAAGTTGATTCAACGGCTGATAAACTGTGGCTATACAGAAGCCAACGCAATTGATATTTGTCAGAAATATGCTGCGGACAAGAATCTTGAAGGCCTGGAGCATTTCATCAGGCTTGCAGAGCGTTTCGATGATGACCGGAATGAATATGTTTGAGTATTTTAATTTAAACCCTGCGGGACGTAATGTCGGGGACTGTACAGTCCGAGCCATTGCTAAGGCTACTGGACAGGGATGGGAAGAGACTTATGTAGGGCTTTGTGTGGAAGGGCTATCCATGTATGACATGCCAAGCGCTAATTCTGTATGGGGATCGTACCTTCGAAGAAAAGGATTTCAGCGCAGGATTATTCCGGATGCCTGCCCAGACTGTTATACCGTGAGCGAATTTGCATCGGAACACCCAATCGGGACTTATATTTTAGCATTGTCTGGACATGTAGTATGTGTGGATGATGGAGTAGTCTATGATTCATGGGACAGCGGCGGAGAAATACCGCTTTATTACTGGACAAGGAGTGAATGATATGGCGTTTGGATACCCGAATTATTATCAACCAAACTATGGCTATGTGCCACCAATGGCGGATCAGCTAACACAGCTGAGGCAGAATCAATTCCAGGGCAGTCCACAAATGAATAATCAGCCCGTAATAAATCAACCTGTTATGAGTCAGCCAGCTGGGAATGGAATCATTTGGGTACAAGGCGAAGAGGGCGCGAAAGGTTATCTTGTGGCACCTGGCAACAGCGTTATGTTGATGGACAGTGAAAAGAGTTCCTTTTATCTGAAGTCGACAGATCAGAGCGGAATGCCACAGCCTTTGCGTATTTTTGATTACACAGAACGTACAACGGCGACAAGGCCGACAGCAGATGTTGCCTCACCCACGAATACGGAATTTGCCACAAAAGCAGAGCTTGAGGCGCTTGCGGCGCGCTTGGACGCTTTAATGGCTGAAGAAACGACAAAAACCGCTAAAAAGCCAGTAAAGGAGGATGCCAAGAATGCCTAACCCGTTGTTTTCAATGCTTGGCGGCGGAATGCCAAACATTCCAGATCCCATGGGGAATTTTGCACGGATGATGCAGCAATTTCAGCAATTTAAAGCCAATTTTCAGGGCGATCCGAAACAAGAAGTGGAAAAGCTGCTGCAGTCTGGGAAACTGAATCAGAGCCAGCTCAATCAATTGCAAAATATGGCCCAGCAGTTTATGCAGGTAATGCCCAAGTGAGGCTTTAATCGTGGCCACGATTTAGCATACATTTTATTTTATTAAAAATTGAAAGGAGAAATACTATGTCTCTTTCTGGCGACACCACTATGATGATGCCGGTTGCTCCTACTGGCTATGCTGGCGGTAACGGAGGCTTCGGCGGATTTGGTGATAACGGCGCATGGTGGATTATCATTCTTTTCCTGTTTGTGTTCTGCGGCTGGGGCAACAATGGATGGGGCGGCAACGGCGGCATGAACGGCGGCGTCGGTTCTGAGGTACAGCGCGGATTTGACCACTCTTCCGTTGTAAGCAAACTGGACGGTATCACTCAAGGTATTTGTGACAGCACTTATGCCTTGAACAACGCAATTAACACCGGTTTTAGCAATGCGGAGCTGTCCCGCTGCAACCAGCAGGCGGCCCTGATTCAGCAGCTCAACAATATGGCTATGCAGGCTCAAAACTGCTGCTGCGAGACCCAGCGGGCGATTGACGGCGTGAACTACAACATGGCAACCAATACATGCGCCCTCCAGAACACCATGAACAACAACACCAGGGACATTATTGACAATGCCAATGCCAATTCCAGAGCCATCCTCGATTATCTGTGCCAGGATAAGATTTCCACTCTCCAGGCCGAAAATCAGAGTCTCCGGCTGGCTGCGTCTCAGGCGAACCAGAACGCGGTACTCCAGGCGGCTATGGACGCAAACACTGCGGAGATTTTGCGCCGCACCGCACCTCTGCCTGTCCCGGCTTATCAGGTGGCAAACCCCTATACGGGTGTTTATGGAAGCTGTTGCAATCCCTGCGGCTGCTAAAAAACTGTATAGACCTCAACTTGTAGGAACTCTTACATGTTCGGCCCCGTGCCGATTTTGAACACTGCGGCGGGGCAATAGCCTCGCCGCTTATTTTAACCGGGTCGAAATCGACCCCTTTAGAAAGGATTGATTTTATGGCTGAATATACGAATATTGGTCCTGTGACCGTAGCCGCTGGTCAGAATGTACCGCTTACCGAAACTGCCGTATCTGGTGGCAGCTGTATCGTCCACCGGGAAGGAGCTGGTGTTGTAACCCTGAGAGGCCAGACCAACCAGTGTCGGGCGCGGTATAAAGTCAGCTTTGGTGGGAATATTGCAATCCCCACGGGAGGGACCGTGGCTCCGATCTCTATTGCTCTATCTGTGAGTGGAGAGCCGCTTGCCAGCGCAACAGCAATTGTAACCCCTGCTGCAGCAGAAGATTATTTTAATGTGTTCACAGCGGTCTTTATTGAAGTGCCGCGTGGCTGCTGCGTAACTGTGGCCGTGGAAAATACCAGCACTCAGGCGATTAATGTTGCAAATAGCAATCTGATCGCCGAACGTGTATGCTGATAGGAAGGAGTAATATAATGAGCATGAGAGCCTTGGAAGACCTGCGTGAAATGCTTTGCGAGGAGCTTGACGAAATTGCAAAGAAACAGGAAATGAATGCAGGTGACTTAGAGACTGTACACAAGCTGACAGATACTATTAAAAACATTGATAAAATTTATCTGCTGGAAGAGGACGGCGAGTATAGTCAGGCCGGAGACTGGGAGGCTGACATGCGCGGTACCTATGGCCGTGGCAGCTCTTACGCCAATCGAGGCAAACATTATGTGCGCGGCCATTATAGCCGTCGTGACGGGGATGATTATAGTCAACGCCGTGATGGTATGGGGCGATACAGCCGTGGAGATGCAAAAGAGCACATGATTACGAAACTAGAAGAAATGGAGCGAACTACGAGCAATGAAAAAGAGCGCGAGGCTATCCGCCGCTGCATTAGTCAGCTAGAAAACGCATAATAAAGGGGGCGGCCATATGTTGGACGCCAAAGAAATTGATTTGGCAATTGCGGAATTGGAATATAAGGAGTCCAGTTACCCTAATTACCAGAAATTGGCCAGTCTATATACCATCAGAAAGGAAATGCAGAACAAACCAAACGCCACTTTGCACGAGAGAGAATACTCCGGGACTGCAATGCCGGAAAAAATATCTGTACGAGCTTCTGCCGATGTGTATGGAGACAGTGATTTTTTGCAAGCCGTATCCGGAAAAGACCAACATGCAGCTTGGATCATCATGGACGAATTGATGGACACACTCAAGGTTGTAAACCAGCGTGTCTATGACGGGGTTATGCGTAAAATTAGGGCACTTTGAAATAGAGGCTCCCACAACTTTTGGGAGCCTCTACTTTTTGCACATATATACTCAGAAAGTTACGTTATTGTTACTTATTTGCTACATAAAACCCGCAAACCATTGAAAATAAAGAGAAAATTTTTTATATCCATTACAATCCCATTAAATATTGCAACAATAAAAATAACTATTTAGTCCTACATACTCGAAATATCGAAATAAATATACTATTTTTTATAACATTTTTTGAATTTACTTTTTGCACATATTTACAAAACAAGTTACAAATTCTATTTCATCTTTAAGATTTCTTTTCTCAAAAAGGAAACATTTATGTGAGTATAATGGTCTGTAACATCCTTGTCCGCATGTCCTAGAATTCGTTTCACTGCTATTTCATCCATTCCGGCCATTCTCATTCTGGACGCTGCGGTATGTCGGCACCAATGCGGCGTAGCTTGTGGAGCACCCAATTCTTTTGCAATGGTTGAAAATAATTTTCGGTATGTGTCCGGACGAATTACATCTCCGTTATCATTGCAAACAATAGCTTTCCCGTCTTGAAACATACGGTTTTCAAGATATGGTTTAATCTTTGGGTGGACTGGCACAATCCGATCTTTCCCCGCAGTTGTCTTAATGCCACCCTGTAAATAGTCTCCGTCTGCATGATAAGAGTATTTTGTTAATTCCAAAAATTCGGAGATTCGGAAACCGGTATAGCATAAAATAAGTACTGTATCAGCCCACGGAACCCCATCTTTTGCCATCCGCTCTAAAGCTATTAATTGCTGCTCGGAAAAAGCGTTTTTTTCTACCTTTGCCTCCATGCGAGGCAATTCAACATATTCGGAGTAGTCTTTCTTTATAAGATCACGTTTCATGGCATATTTACATAAAGCCCTCATTAAACTAAGGTCGTTATTGATAGAAGAGTTTGATAATTTCTTCCTCTCATCATCATCAATAATTCCCTGCAAATCATCTAATGTAATTTTACGTATCTCTTTGTATCCTAGGACGCTGATACGCCCCCACGATGCTTTATAGCTTGCAATGGATGCTTTTCCCGCTTTTTCATATTTTCTGGCGCTCCAGGAATCGTATACGTTTGCAAGAGTAATTCCGATATCCTGTGCTTTGCACCCAGAGCGCAAATATTCCTCTAAAGCGGCTTGTGCCTCTTTGGCCGTTCTGTGATAGGATAAATATTTTTGTTTCCAGAGGCCTGGCCTTTCTTGATAGGATATACGTATAGCATAACGATTTCTGCGATTCGGACCAAGATTTACAATACTTCCTGTTCCGTTGGCTCTTCTCATTGACTTTTCCCTCTATTCTGTTAAAATAAAGGGGTGATAACGGCAACCAAACCTTATCACCCCTATGTGATCCGTCCCTGGTGTTGCATCCACTGGGGACGGTATTTTATTGCGCCTTTTTCAGTTCGGCGAGCTCCTGTGATAATGTACGGACAGCCAGCTTGAGAACGTCCATTTCGCTGCGCAGCTTTTCGAATTCGCTCTTCGGCGTGAGCGCATCCAAAATGTCCCTCTGGCCCTCAGCCAGAAGATTGAATTTTGTCTGTACCTCCGTATCCAGCAATAGTTTTATTCGTCTAGTGCTTTCATCTAGGATTTCCTGCTTCTGCTGGTCCAGCAAGTTCTTTGTATCAAACATAATATCCTGCTTCTGCTGGTCCAACTTCTGATCAATTCGGGTTTCCATTCCCTTCATCATTTCCGCGATTGCCTGTAAATCTTTTTCTTCTAACATAAATAGTCCTCCGTCTATTTTCAATTTTCTACCAATATCAAGTAAAATGTCCGTTAGAAAGGACTTTTCAAAAAACTATCATGTAGAAAAACGACTTCATATTTTGATGGTTTTGTCCATTGAAAATATAGAACAAAAGTTCTATATTGTAATCGTAAGACATATTTTTTGATTTCAACCTCTAATAAGTCCAATAGCTGGATTTAAGAGATCCATAATTATTGCATAGCCTAAAAGAATGCCGCACAAGACAAACAAAACGATAATTACCTTATTTCTATGTAGAATTCCTTTTTGCAGAAGGGAATATTTTTCTTGTGCATGCTTTAATCGAATTTCTAAGATGCCTTCATCGTCAACCAACCGTTTATCTGATTTGATTCCAAAATAGCTATCTAGGGATACCCCCAGGGCCGCACAAATCGGACCAACTGTATAGACGGACGGGGCCTTAGATGATTCTGAAAAGTAGTTGTTAACAGTAGACGAAGATAAATTTGCTCTATCTGCTATGTTTTGATTTGTTAAGTTTAAAGAGTCTTTTTTTTCCTTACACAAATCTTTAATTAATACCTCCATTTTGGGCCTCCAATAAGCAGATTCTAAGGTTTGGTTTTAAAATTATAAGGTTTGGGTAGCTGCATTACAAACTTTGGCATTGAAATAACAAGGTTTGATTATAGACGCAGCACCTTTCAATCTGCTAGGATAGACTCATAGCAGATCGGTCTGTAAAGTTGTTGGTCTGCTATAAGGCCCCGTCACCTGTCGCATAGGCGGCGGGGCCACTTTTTTATTTATTTTTCATATTCAAATATGATGTCTTTTCCGCTCCAAAAATCTGGAGTAAATCTAATTTCCACTTTGTTCCAATCATCTGGAACCTCATAACCAACCACGCCAGTCATTTTTCGTCCGGCTGCTACGCTACCATCCAGCTGAGACTTATTGCTGGTTGTCATGGCACCTATACTGATATTTGTGCTATAGTCGTCAAAATATGCCGAAAATGACATCAAAGAACTGACCGCTATTTCTGAATCTGATTGATTGTCAATGTCAAATTCTAGTACAACAAATACATTCCCTGAATTTGGCTTTAAGAATTGATTCCCTCCATCTTCATTAACACTCAAAAGCGTTACATTTACTCCATTGAGAGATACAACGTCCCCAACATGAAATACATCTTCTTGATTGCTACTGGTTTCTGTAGGGGTTGGTGCATTAGACACTGTCCCGATTTTTTGTGGATCATCAGAATCCCCTGCTATAGCCCCAAATACACCTATTAGTGCAAGAATCAAAATTAGAGCAACTACAATATGTACCTTTTTGCGCTGCTTTGCACCGCAAGAAGGACATACTTTTGCAGTTCTTGCAATATCAGCTCCGCAGGTCTTACATTTTATCATCTTTGCCAATTTACATCTCTCCACTCTCTATAAATTCCGCGTCGACGGGTTAGATAACTAAATAGATTTTAAATAAAGGGGGACGCAATATGACGCCGAAAAAAGAAAGAACAATCAAAGAAGTTGTGCCCGATGATCCGATCTATCAAAAGTACATGATGCTGACTGACGAAAACAAAGAAATTATTCTTCGCTTGATTGAGCGGCTAGAAGCTGATCAATCATAGTCTCTATAATTGCTTTGTTTGCTGCGCTTAATTTTTCAAAATTTGGAATCTTTCCGCTCCCCGGATGGGGAGCGGTTTCTTTTTGTTCTGGTATCTGGCTCTCAATCAGCCCCCTCACCAGCTCTATATCCTCCGGCTCCACCAAAATCTCTTCCGGCGTTACCTGGAGGATGCCGCACATCCGGGCTGCTTCTTCGGGGGAGGGGAGGTTGCGACCCCTTTTTACCTCGCTGATCCAATTTTTGTGCTTTCCAACCATTTCAGCCAAATCTACGGCTTTCCAGTGCTTTCCCCTTGCGAATCGAAGACACGAGTCTACGTCAATTTTTACTACCTTACGCTTTGACATAAGCCCTCCTTGTAATTAAGGATTATCCTGAGACATTTTTTCAATGCTCAGACAATCCCATAAAACGACATTTAATTCTTTGGCCAAAGTTTTGGCCGCCCGAGTAAACACATTGTTTGTTGCCACTATGGCAACATGAGCATCATAGTGTGTTTTAGCAGCATAAATTTGCTGAACAGCTTCGATTCCTACCATAGAAGAATAATATTTGCATTGCACAACGTATTTTATGCCATCCTTTTGCGCCAGTACATCTGCGCCAAAATCTTGGCTTTTCTTTGTCACTTCTATTTGCTGGAATCCTTTCTGCTTCATCATTTTTGCTATATATTCTTCAAACTCATAACCGTCTATAGTTAGATTGTGATTTCTAAACCTTTCCACATCTTCGAGTATTTCGTTAAATGCGGATTCTTCTTTTTTGTCTACGCGCTTGAACCAGTCAATAATAGTACATTCTGTTTTTCGCATGGCCTTTTCGTATTGTTTCAAACCTTCTATATATTTTTCGATTTTTTCTTTTTCTTCTAAACAATCTTTAAGTACGCGGTTCTTAATGGATTTCTCCATCTGATTAATTTGTTCTTCTCGCTCATTCAGCCTAGTTTCTCGTTCTTTTAGTTCTTGTTGATAATCCCTCAACATTATCCGATATTCGCGGCTTTTGTTTAACCTAGATAACAAAATTTTTTCCGTTTCCGTAAATTGGCTTTCCTTTTCTGCGTATTTGCTTTGAATACGATCCTCTATCATTTTGTCCAACAAATTCATCGCAATTCACCTCTACGCCAAAAAGGAACCAAAGATTTTGTGCATTAAGACAAGATAAAAAATGGCTATTTAGATTGACAACGAGAAAAAATACGGCTATAATACATTCATAAGCTTTGCAGAGGCAACAACAAACCAAGCCCATCACATAAGATTGGCCGATGGACAAATATAGCCGATATTTTGTTGGTTGGCACTTACATAATAACGGCTTTTGGTTGCGTTGTCAATAACAGGTTTATAGGAAGGGGTGAAAAAATGCGAACTTTAAAAGAACTTCGTGAATCCACAGGCATGACACAGCACGATGTAGCAAGAAAGCTCGATGTTACGGACGTAGCGGTCAGCCGATGGGAGTGCGGACGGTCTAATCCGCTGTTCAAGTATCGGGAACGCTTGGCGGCTCTCTACGGCGTTCCCTTGAACATCGTGAATGAGCTCCTTACAGAAGATTGTAACAAATAAGCACTCCTTTATATTGCGGGATATTCGAACAGTTGCAGAGATAAGCCCGCAAGGAAACGCAAAAAGAAAGAGAGCACCAACGGAGAAGAAGAAGCCCGCCCCTGACGGGGCGGGAGTGAAGGAAGGGTGAGCGGAGTGGAAATTCTCCCGATTGTTTCGATTGCTCTAGCGTCTTTTTCGGCTGGGTTCAGTCTTTGCAATTTTATTTATTTGCTATCCCAATTTAAGCGCAGTTACGGCGATTACAAGGCTGGCAATCGCAACGAGCAGAGCGAGAATAGCAACGGTTAAATTCATTACATCAAAACGGTGATCTCTGAAGTACGCGGCCCGCCGCTCTTTCCTTCTCTTTGCGTTTTGTGGAGAGCGTGGGTCATATTTCTCGGTGTACTTCTTAATTTTGGGATTGTCGGCCATATTTTATTCCCCCTTTTCTCATCAGTATACCACGGCAGGAAAGGGGTCACAACAAAAAGCGCCCCGGCCAGTGCACCCCCACCGACCAGGGCATGACACCACGTAAGCACGCTACGAGGTATCGGAGACAGTATATCATATCCTCCGGCCTCTGGCAAGAATAGGAGGATTTTTTATCCATGGATGAGAACAACAAAATCAAAGACCTAGAAGCTCAGGCAAGAAACACAAAACATCTGATAGACATGCTCAATGAAGCATATTACGGCATGACTTGGGACGAACACGAACGTCTGCATGGCCGGAAGGGAGGAGATATAGATGAGACCAAGAACACAGATTCGTCCGCCAGTTCCAACCGACAATGAAATACTATCTTACGATAACGTGCCTGTTAACGTGGCGGCGCTTTACCTGGACTGGCCAGAACAAACTGTGCGACTTGCATTGAGGGAAGGTCGCGCGACCTTTGGGATTGCAGTCAAAGACAAGGCTCTTACTTACAAAATCAGCCCTGGTGGCCTGGTGAAGTATAAGCGTGATGGTATCCCTTGCTTTGACTACGCAACCATTCAGCACATGATTCAGACCGCAATTACAAAAACAATTCAAGAAGAAATGTGGGATTTTAAGGGAGGGTTACAGGAGTGAGAAACCATACCAGAGAAGAGCGCCGCCAGCGGCGGAGCAGCGCACGGTGCGCGGCGGTTCTTGCGGCCGGGATAATTTTGGCCCTTAGCCTGCCGAACTGGCTTACGTGGTGGGGGCTGTGAAGGGAATTTTGCGAAGCGCGGTAGTCGGCTGGGCAATCATCTGTGTGCTGACGCTGTGGCCTGCGTTTCTGCCGGAGCCAGTTCGATGGGCTGCGGCAAAGGCGGACAAGCCTGTGGTGGAAGATGGGGTCAGAGGGGAAGCGCCCTGGGAGGCGCAGCTGATCGAGGCGGCGCTGGTAGAACAGGGGTATTTCCGGGACGACGTGCCATTAAGTTTTGAGCTGCAGGATGTGTTGCATACGGCCTGCGAGACAAACAACGTGCCCTATCATGTGGCCCTTGGCCTGATTGAGGTGGAGAGCGGATTTAACCTGGAGGCGATGAGCCCGGCGGGATGCGTTGGACTCTGCCAGATCAACCCGCAATACTTCCCCATCGGCCTCACACCGGCGGAAAACATTGAGGCGGGCATGGAGTATCTTGGGAGCTTGATTGACCGCTATGGGGACCTGGGAGCGGCCCTGACGGCATACAACGCAGGGAGCGACACAGGAGACAGGACATACGCAAGCGCCGTGCTGGAGGCGGCGGAGGAATGGGGGTATTAACTTGAATCCGATTACACAAAAAGAACTGCAAGAGATTCTGCATTTACATAACATGTGGCTATGCGGTAATGACGGCGGTGTTCGTGCCAACCTGAGCGATGCCAACCTGAGCGATGCCAACCTGAGCGATGCCAACCTGAGCGATGCCGACCTGAGCGTGGCCAACCTGCGCGTGGCCAACCTGCGCGGGGCCAACCTGAGCGGGGCCGACCTGCGCGGGGCCAACCTGAGCGGGGCCGACCTGCGCGGGGCCGACCTGCGCGATGCCGACCTGAGCGTGGCCAACCTGAGCGGGGCCAACCTGAGCGGGGCAAAAAATATAAAATCGGTGAAATACGATGAAAATACTTCGTTTTTTGCGCTTCAATGCCCAGAAAAAGGTGAGTATGTTGCATACAAAAAAGCACATGGCCTGATTATAGAACTGAAAATTCCAGCGGATGCGCTTCGGTCGTCGGCCACCAGCCGTAAATGCCGGGCCAGCAAGGCGACTGTAATCAGTATTACAGACGCGGCTGGGAATCCAGCAGGAACAAAGGTTCCAAGCGACTATGACTCAAACTTTGTTTACGAAATAGGAAAAACGGTGGAGGTTTCTAGCTTTAACACGGATCGCTGGTCGGAGTGCTCTGCTGGCATCCATCATTTTATCACCCGTCAGGAAGCGGTCAATTACGCATAAAAATCGCCGCCAAACAGGTGGGAGAGACCTGGAAGGCGGCAGAGGCAAATAACTGCAAGGCCATTATAAGGCCTGGAAGGAGAGAAGTCAATGGCGGTCATATACGGAAATCCTCTGCGGGACACGATGGAGCGGGAGGGGCATTATGATCCGTACACGGCAGAAGAAGTGCTGAACGCGATGGACTACGAGCTTTCGAAATATGTATCGGACGATGTGCGCGACGCTATTTGGAATGTGATGGTAAAGCAGTTTCCAACGAACTGAGGAGAAGAGCATGGACAACTATTTTTCTGTATTGAACAACATTAACGTAAACGACAAGACCGAAAAAAAGAACGGTCTGACCTATCTCTCCTGGGCATGGGCCTGGGGAGAGGTGAAGAAGCGGTTCCCTGACTCCACCTACACCATCTATGAGAATGGGCAGGGCTGGAATTACCACACGGATGGACGCACCTGCTGGGTGAAGACCGGCGTGACTGTGAACGGTGTGGAGCACATTGAGGAGCTGCCGGTGATGGACTTCAAGAACAGGTCGATTCCGCTGGAGAGTGTGACCAGCTTTGACGTGAACAAGGCCATTCAGCGCAGCCTGACCAAGGCGGTGGCCCGGCATGGGCTGGGGCTTTACATCTACGCGGGGGAGGACCTGCCGGAGGAGGAGAAGCCAGGCGATGGGATACAGAAGGAAAAGCCGGGCTTCCGGGACCCGGCGAAGGGCGACGAGCCCGTATACTGCGAAGCGTGCAAGGCACGCTTCACCGACTACTGGGACGGGGAGGGCCTGATCAAGGCCGCGGCGCTGGCGGAACGGTCGAGGGCGAAGTTCGGGAGGGCGCTATGCGCCAAGTGCTGCAAGGCGGCGGGGCGATGAAGCTGACCTTCTCTGAGGCGAAATTCGACGGCGGTTGGCTGTGCCTGAAGGTGAACGAGCCAGCCCCCGCCCGGGCCTTTATCTTGAAGCTGGGGCGGAAGCTGTATGACTGCAGCATTAAGGAGCACCGGGAGAAGCGGAGCCTGGACGCCAACGCCTATGCGTGGGTACTTATAGACAAGATCTCCAAGGAAACGAACGTGCACAAGACGGATGTATACCGTGAGGCGATCCGGGAGGTCGGCGGGAACACGGACATCATCTGCGTGCCGGAGAAGTCGGTGGACGAGCTGTGCGAGGGCTGGGGACGGGGGCGGCTCGGCTGGCTGACGGACCGGATGCCGAGCAAGCTGCCGGGCTGTGTGAACGTGGTGCTCTACTACGGCTCGTCCACCTTTGACACGCAGCAGATGAGCCGCCTGATCGATGGGCTGGTACAGGACTGCAGGGCGCTGGGGCTTGAGACGCTGCCGCCGGACAAGCTGGCCCTGCTGAAGGAGGCGTGGGACACATGACACAGAACGAAAGGGTGCTGCGGCACCTGGAGGACGTTGGGGAACTTTCCCCCGTTGAGGCCATGGAGCGCTATGGGATTATGAGGCTTGGGGCCAGGATATGGGATTTGAGGCGGGAGGGCTACCGGATTGACCGCACCATGAGGGCCGGGACGAATCGCTATGGTGAGCTGGTCCACTATGCCGTATACCGGCTTTTAGAGGAGGGAACGGGCTGTGCATAAACAGACCAGGGCAAGCGCGATTCCGGCCCGTGTGAAGGCGGCTGTTGCGCTGCGGGACAGCGCGAACGGACCGGCCACCTGCATTGTCTGCGGCGCGCCCGGTGGACCGCACTGCCATGTGGTGCGGCGGTCTCAGGGCGGTATGGGGATTGAGCAGAACATTGTTACGCTGTGCGGGCCGTGCCATTATGCCTTTGACGAGGGCATTGGGATGGAGCGGCTGCGGCCCCTTGGCTTTCAGACCAGGGCGGATGTGAGCCGGTACATCGTGGAGTATCTGAAGGGGTTTTACCCGAACTGGACGCGGGAGAGCGTCACCTATAGAAAGTGGGGATAGAAATTGCTGAACAGGATTGTGATGATGGGCCGCCTCACCCGTGACCCGGAGCTGCGGCACACACAGAACGGGACGGCGGTGGCGTCCTTTACGCTGGCGGTAGACCGGGATTTTAAGGACAAGCAGACCGGGGAGAAGGAGACTGACTTTATTGACTGCGTGGCCTGGCGGCATACGGCGGAGTTTGTATCCCGCTACTTTTCCAAGGGCCGTATGGCCGTGGTGGAGGGCCGGCTGCAAATCCGGAACTGGACGGACAAGGAGGGCAATAAACGCCGCTCCGCCGAGGTATTGGCCGACAGCGTGTACTTTGGGGATTCCAGGCAATCGGAGGGTGGCAACGCGCCGGAGGAGAGTTTCCCGCCGGAGCCGGGGCAGGAGCTGAGTGAGGAAGAGGACGACGGGGAGCTGCCTTTCTGACGGAGGAGACTAGATTGTAGGTGAGGCAATGGCAATAGAGTATTTTTGCTGTTTCCATAGTTATCGGAAGAAAATTGCGAAGCTATCAGATCAAGAGGTAGGGCGGCTATTC